>Ga0075040_1080317_pt1 | contig 44887 bp, 49 predicted proteins | sample OrgsoiRN2013_057_FD_67572 | JGI IMG/M metagenome (GOLD analysis project Ga0075040, IMG submission 67572) | Permafrost soil microbial communities from the Arctic, to analyse light accelerated degradation of dissolved organic matter (DOM) -... | ecosystem: Environmental > Terrestrial > Soil >...
CGTCGTCCGTTAGATATGCTTCAAGGTTCAAGGGGAAACGCATAATTGCCTCACATTTCTACTTTTGTTGCGGTAGACATCGGAATTTCAGCGGTCAGCTTCTTATCATCTAACATGCGGGTAATGTAGCCAGTTAGAGCCTTTGCAGTAGCATCAGCCAGAGGACCTGGAGCTTTGATTTCGAGGTTCTCACGGAACTCCTCAATCAACACATTGCGGACGACTGAGTAGACGTGGTCATAACGCTCTTTAGTTGCTTCGATCCAATTTCGAACATCAATACGAGCACGTTCTAGGTCGTCACGAAGCAAGGGGTCTGATTCAAGTTCGCGTACCAATTCATCAAATTTCGTGTGTTTCTTAGCCAGCTCACTGGTCATCGGTTGGTCATCTTCAAGATAATGTCTTTTGGCATCAGACATTCCGTAATACCGTGTTGTTCCATGGTCGCAAGGACCTTCTTAGAAACACACGATGATAGCAGAGGACACTCCAAGCATTCTGTGGTCTTCTCTGCGAATTCGTATTGGTTTATAGTTAAATTATCCAATTTGTTAAAGATTGAGTCAACGGTGAGGCCGCCAACTTCGAACATTGGATGCTCATCAAACACATAATCATAGAAACACGGAGAAACATATAGCTTTCTTTGTTTGTATGCTAGTGTTACGTATGTGCTTCCACCAAAATAATCGTCGGCCACGTTCATTAGAACGCCAGAGAGGTCGGTACCAACAGCGTGTTCAATGGTTTTCTTCCATTCGGTGAGCTCTCGTTTGATGAGATCACTCTTACGTCCTCGAAAGAACGAAGGATTCATTTTCAAATGGCTGTTAAAGCGTTCGTTGACCATCTTCGCAATTTCAGCATAGTTCTCAAACAGCGGATGCTTGTGCATGTTGAAAATGAAAAGGATGTTCGCGTGAGACAGCAGCTTCAGATTGTTCTCGAGAGACATGATATAACCAATGTCCTCGTAGATCAAGCGTTCGATATCCAGAGAAACAAAGAGTTCAAGGTGCACATCTTTTGGAAGTTTGTTGAGAGTGGTCTCCATCAAATTTGCGACCTTTGCGGGGCTCGACATCAAAGTGGATGTAATGGTTATTGCTTTGAAGTGGTCAAATAGACCAAGAAATTCAGGCTTCTCAAACAGAATCTCCACATTCTCTGTGGCGAAAAAGTCGGTTGGACCTACGATGACTTCATTCAGCTCTGCACCTTCGATCTTGGATAGTTCTTCACCCAGCTCTTTGATGTTTGCTAAGTCAGCATCACTAAAGTTGTTGCGGCGGTTTACATAGCAACCGTTGCATTGGAACCCACATTTGTCGAGGAATTCCAAAGAGAGGTTGAATGTCATCTGGTTAACTTCACTGAGAGCACGCGACGAAGCGTTTTGTGCTCTCTCTTTAAGCGAAACGCCACCGTTTAAGGTGACGGTCATGAAGGAACGTACGTTGGTTCAGTGCCTGGCGGCCAAGCAACTACGTCTTGTCTCTCGGTTGTGATTTTCCACCCACTGAGGAAGCGGCCCATCAGGCGAGCATACAGTGTTTTACGGCCGGGGTCAGCTGCGCCAAATACGAGAGGACGTGGATCCATGTTGACATGCTCTAGGAATTCTTTAACCAACTTCAAGACGGTAGAATACAACGGGAATTGATTGCCTGTTCCTGTGTTATCATAGCGCGGATCACCTTGTTTGTCGATCAACGAAAATTCAACCGTCCAAGCTTTGACGTCATATTCTTCACCAACGTCAAAATCTGAGATCATAAAACGGTAATGTTGCTTGCCGATAATAAACTCGGCCATGCCGCCGTTTTCAGAGATGTCAAACCAATGAGCGTCAGCGCCCTTGTCAAAAAGTTCTAGTAATTTCACGATGGAGCATGTCCTGGTGGGTATACCGTGACATCATGGGACGTTCCAGAGCCCACTGTCCAATTTGGGAGGAATTTGGCAACAAAACGACGATACAGGCGTTGGCGACCGACGTCACCCGCTTCAAAACGAATTGGGCCTACTTCGTGCATCGTAAAGAATCGACGGATGCAGTTGAAAACTGTGGTGTATACCAGGAATTGATTACCAGCACCTGTATTATTGTAGGTCATATCACCTGCAGCATTTTGGCCACTAAAGGAGACTACATATACGGAGCCAGAGCTATCGGAATCATCCTCCCAGTCGTCATCCTCGTCATCCTCGTCATCCTCGTCCCAATCACTATCATCTGTACCTTCTTCGATGATCTCGCATTGGTACTTGACGCCATTAATTTCCCATTCCGCAACATTGGGACCATGCCACGCGACGTCTACCGATTTATCAAACAATTCTAATAATTTCATTGCGTTCCATAATAAGCCATAACAGGTTTGCTAACAACACACTTGGCAATGTTGTATTGTTTCATATAGTACAGCACTTTCTTGCCAACACACGAACCTTGAAATTCACATGTGGCGCATTCTACTTCTGACGAGTACTCATACTGATCACCAATGACTGATACATCCTTCGCATTTATATCGTCAATCACGTAGTACTCGCCTTGACGCTCAATCTTGAACGCTTCTGATAAGTCTACTACGTTCTCGTAAATGAAAGGACAGACGTAAAGGTAACCATCTTTGAAATTGTACGTCAGTTCATTGTAGCTCGCATGGTATTTGTTAACCATCGTGAACGTAATGTCTTCTGCTGCCAATTGGTCTAGATGACGTTCCAACATATCGTTCCAGTCGTCAAGAACCTTCGTGATGATGTGTGGTTTCTTCACACGCATAAAAGAAGGGTTGAATTCAACGATGGTGCCGAACGTATCTCTGACATAGCGAGTAACCTCAGGCAACGAGAAGCCAGGAACCATCTTGTCCACGTCGTGGATGTTGATCTGCATTGCGTAGTCGACAGCAGGATTGAGGAGGTTGAGAATCTGGATCTTGCGTTTCATTTCCATCACATAGAACGGATCTTTGTTGACGACTCGTTGGACATCGAACGGAATCAACACTTCCATTTCCATATTTGGATGGGTTAGGTTGTCGTTAACGCACTGAATCAACTCTTTAATGCGCTCTTCTGGTTCTTGGAGAGTTGTCAAAATAGTGAGAACAACGTCTCCATCTTTGAAAATGCTCTTGAATCCTTCATGAGACAGCACTTCCTCTGTGTTTGATGCACTGAAGAAGTCAGTTGGACCGAGAATCACCTCGTCAAACGAGGCTCCACTGTCGCGAAACATCTGAATAGCATTAACGAGAACATTGACATCACTGTCTGTGAACTCATTCTTGCGCTTTACATAGCACCCAGCGCAGTTGAATTTGCAACTATCGAGGAACTCAGTGTTGATCCGAATTCGCACCGTGGTTGAGTCCATGGACCCCTCGTCGATAAACGGCGAGAAGTTCATGGTATCGAAATTGTGCTTGACTATCATCCGCAGCGAGCTACACGAGCAGATAGTGCTGAAGCATCATCGTAACGGTCCAACACATCTTTCGGATAGATGCAATTGCTTAGGCTGTTCATTTCCATAAACGAGATGACGTTGCGACCCACACAAGTGTTCAGATACTGACACGATCCGCATTCGGTAGTCTTGTCTGCAGCATACTGATATTGTTCTACCTGAGAATCTTCAAATCGTTTGATTGCGGCATCAGCAGTTGCCTCTTCGACCTTCAGTTGAGGGTGAGAGTGGACGATCTGCTCGTAAATGAATGGACTGATGTATAGGTTGTTCTTACGATAGTTGAGGACCAGAGTGTTTTGAGCGTTGTGGTACTTGTCCGCAATGGTCAGCATCACTTCTGTGTAGTTGTCATCTGTTACTGCTTTGCTTAGGAACTGTTTCCAGGTCTCCAGGTGATCTGCAATCAAATGGTCTTTACCGGTGCGGAAGAAGCTTGGCAGAAACTCAATGATTGTGTCGAAATCTTCGCGGGCGATGCGTGTTAGTTCATCAAAGTTGTCAATGAAGTCTTGGTCGTGGTGGACGTTAACGACAAATGACCAGTCGACAATCTTGGGAGTGTTGTTCTTTAGGAAGGTCAGAGCACGCTGGTGATCTTCGAGGTACTGGACATCACCCGCAAGCATCTTCTGGACGTTCATGGGAACCAAGAATTCCAAAATCATGTCTGGTTTGAAATAATCAGGGTTATCCAGAACATCGAAAATTTCGAGGAATCGCGCAGTGTCCAAATTCTCAAACATTGCCGTTGTGGTGATACGGGTTTTTGGATGAATGCGCATCAGCTGTTGGAACGCAGGATCTTTGAGAATCTCTAGGGCGTTATCGCAACTGAAGATATCGGTTGGTGACAGGATAACCTCACGGAAACGGTAGCCTTTGGAGTCCAAATCTCGAGCAAGCTCCAGAGCAGTCTGCAGGTTCACGTCATCGACGGAGTTCTTGCGGTTCACAAAGCAACCGAGGCAGCTGTGTTTACATTTGTTGAGGACTTCGAGGTTTAGAACGAAATCTAGTGATTCAATTTGTGAAGCATCTTGCACTTCACTTGTCGACATCAGTTTGTATAGGCCATGCTCAATCATTGTTTCGCAGCTCCAATTCTACTGCTCGAGACGCATCTCTAAAAAGTTGTTGTGGTAGTAGGCAGTTCGTGAGTCCACGAGTGTCCATGTACGATAGGATGTTTCGACTAACACAACATGTCAGATATTGACACCCTGAGCATTCGTCTGTCTGTTCTGCATACTCGTACTGTTCCACAAAAAGATTGTCGATGGTCCGTTGTATGTCTTCTAGATGATATTTACCATCGCGCTTGGGCACAGTAAAGCGCGCGTCGACTTGTGGGATGCCTTCATACAAGAAGGACATCACTGAAAGTTCCCCTTCCGAATAACTTAGGTTTAGGGTAGAGAAACTGTTGAAGTAAATGTCCGCCATGTTAAGGAACACACGTTCGATGGATTTATCATCCACATTGCGTTCCAACATTTCTTTGTGCTTGATAGCGTAGCGATTGACGTGTCTTCCGCTAGTTCCTCTGAAATAGGAGGGGTTGATTCTGAGTTTGGTTCCGAAGTCTTCAAGCAGGCGTTGACCGAGTGTTGGTAGATCCATGTCATCAAACATATCTTCCGAGTACACGTTGATCAAAAAGAACACGTTCCAATCGGCCAGGAGTTTGATGTTGCGATAAAGTTGATTGAGATAGAACCAATCTTTGGCAATATACTTTTGGAGGTCCAACATCACAAAAACTTCAACACGACGGTCTCTGTGGGGAAACGCCTCTTCATACGCCGCAACCTTGGCTGCGATCTCTGCACTATCGTTCATTAAAGTGGTTACGATAGTGAGGTTGAATTCATTAGCCATCTCAACAAAAATCTGGTTCTCGAGGAGAAAGCTAAAGTTGTCTGCTGAAAATATGTCCGTAGGCCCAACATTGAGCTCGTCCATTGAGTAGCCAGCAGCTTTAAGGTCGTTGACTAGTTCCATAAGAACTGCATCATCGCCCTCGTGAAAAAAGGAGTTGCGCTTTCTGACAAAACATCCTGGACACTGGTGTTCACAGCCATCCAGGATGTCGAAAGTAAGGTTGACGGTAATAGCGTTCGCGTCACGAATAGGACGGAACCCGCCTTTATGCTCACGGTAAGCATTTTTGAGAAAGGTAGGTTGTTCGTTCATAGCATGGCCTGGAACAAATAGTTGTCTAGATTCTTGTTGACGTGCCAGATTAAGTTGTCGCCGCCATAGATGTAACCGTCAAACTGCTTGTTGTAATATGGAATGCACCAAAGTTCTTGAGCGAGCGCATCAGGTACAACAGCCATTAAGAATTGTGGGTCATTGAACGTATTGACGAAGTTTACGCCAACATAAGGATCATAGCGATCGCCACTATCCAATGTAGTTTCACCGCCTTTTGCTTTTGAGAGCAAAGCAGGCAACGACTTTAATAGCAGACAGTGGCTGATACAAATATCAAAATAGGTATCAACAAACTCTTCGATCTCTGCTACATGCCAAGGACAGTCATCAAACGGGTATAGTTCACGGTTGCGAACAAAATAAAGCACCTGCTTAACTAGTTGGTCCATACCTTTAACGCGGACGAAGTCTGTTGAGGTCATGTATGCAGCTAGTTGCTCACGTGAACAGTTAATAACTTCATCGTCCACCTTGAGAAAACTCAGATAGTTCCAAAGCTGCTGTGGTTTCAGAGGGGTCATCGACAAATCGATGAAATCAGGTCGCCAGCCACGAACATAGGCTAGCAACTCTGAAGCTTTAAATGGTACTGTTGTCATTGGTTATGTGGTCAAAGAAGGCGCGCATTACGCAATCGCCAAGGTCCTTTTCTCGTGTTTTCCAGTCCCACTGCGTGTAGCAACGGAACCCACAACGTGAGAAATATTTGCAACCAAGACATCCGTTCTCGTCCATGAAACGCTGCATCATGCCAGCATTGTCGTGAATATCGAACTCTGTATTGAAGTCGCCTTGATCGTATCTATGCCAACGACAATTCGAGGTTCTATTGTCTGGGAAGATGGTAATCTTATTCAGTGACAAGCAGTGCATTTCATTGCGGTCATTTTCAATCAACCCTTTAATCGGATGGATCTCAGGGTACTTGTCGAACAGATGTTTGTAAAATGCCAGGAGTTCAGTGTCACTAGGCAACTGCCACTCGCTACCTTTGTCTGGAATGAAGTCGTCGAAGTATAGCTCAAACTGTGAGTACAGAGTGTCGAAGAATGGATCACTTCCAGCCAATAGAGCTTGGATTGCTTGCTTTGTTGCCACTAGGTTAACTGTCGAGATGTAGTCTCTCATTGCACCTAAGTTGGTGTAGTATCGGTTTGACATCGGACGACCGGACAAATCATACGACGCAATCAACGATGACGGAATACCAATATCTCGTAGGCGCTGAATAAGTTGACCAATGACTTCCTTCTTCTTCCACAGGAAGTTGCTAACCCAAACACTCTGCAACGGCAGGCCGTATTTCTGAGCCAGTTTATTGATTTCAACCATAAGGTCGAAGAATTGATCACACTTCTCTTCCATCCAATGGTCTTGAAAGAGTTCTCCGCCAACCATGTTGATTTGGACGAAGCTGACTCTTCCGCTCAATTTCTTGAGGTGATCTTCAACTAAAGGAAGTTTTGAGAGCATCTCTTCATACGTGATGCCAACCTCAGATTTCTTGTCGTGGAAACAGAAATCACAGTCGATATTACAGTTCTCAAACAACGTGAGTTCGATTTCGCCGATAGTGGGGCGTTTTGTTTCGAGGAGTTGTCTTGTGACTTCGCCGTCAACGGAAGGAGCTATCCCAACTGCAAGCGGTTTAAAACTCGCAATTGGGATGACGCTGTCAATTTGATACACGACGTTGTTGCTTTTTGAGTTTTCGTGCATTTCGGTTAAATTCTGCTACTTCTTTACGGTTGGCGCCAACATAATTCAGAATACCGCCTTTGCGTGAGATTTCGTCTCGCAATTCAGCCAACTTAGCATGTTCTTCGACGCCACCCAACAATTGAGCATACAGATCTACGAGACCGATGCGTGTTGAAGCTGTTTTTGCACTGTCAGTGATGTGTTTGCTGAGCAGGAAATATGTGTTCTGAGCTACAGCATACCAGCCAAATAGCGACTTGCCTTGATACATGTTTCTATCAAAGTGTGGCTCAAAATAAATCTGGTCTTCCAACGGAACGGCATTTTCGAGGAACTGAATCAGAAAGTGGTCATGAGTAAAGAGATTGAAGAGGTTCGCTGTAATTTCAGGATGAACCTTTCTGTCTATCGTCTTAACCAAAGGATTGCTACTACGTTCTTGGTCTGGTTCACTACCTTCCGATGTAATCGTGAATAGCGGTAGGCTGTTCAGGAACGCTGATTGAATCACCACAGTGTGGCTGAATTTGGTTACATAGTCAACAATCTGGTCGAAACCAAAGACATCAAACACTTCTTCGTACAGAATCTCACCGTACTTACAGAAGTATAGGATGTTGGCTAATACTTTGGTAAGTGGTTCGACTTCGCATTTATCGCGCATTGTAGCAAACGCGTGCATTAGATCTGTTGTGATTTCACAATGACTCAGATGCACAACTTTCAATTTGAGGTTGGCGATATAGTTGAGAATTGCTTGTGGAGAACGAAGAGCAGTCAGAGACTGCTCATAATCGATCGCAAATGTTGTGTTGACTTTGTCTTTAAAGAAGCGCACCATTACATCAGCAGGTAATGGCAGCGCTGTTTTTATTAAGGGCATATGGGTTAACGGCGTCCACGGCTTGAGTGACAGTTGTTGTGACAGTTAGTATGGCAGTAGTTGATTTGGTAAACATTACTCACCATATTAGTATACAATTTGTTCATCAAATTATACAACAGGTTCATCAAACCATTTCGAGATGCTGTACCGGATATCACAGCGCTATAGCCTGGTGCGTCGGGAGTTACAGGGCCTAACGTCGGTCCAGATGCGTATTCAGATAGGTCGATGTTCATCTGACCAAGGGAGCGGTCCACACCGTTAATGTACATGAACGTGACGATGTTAGTTCCATTAACTAGCAACGGACGCATATCGATGCTATAGTACCCGTCGAATACCTGGACGCCCGAACTAATCGGATATACCCCTGTACCAATATCGACAGCAGAACCGCCGTTCACAACAACCATTCGAGTCGAATTTGGGCCAGCACTAGACTGGTTAGCGGAGCCATTGAATGCGCGAACGAATCGTCCGTTAACCATAAGAGCAGTCCAGTCATCGAAGAACGAGTAGGTGATGTGAAAACTGGCCACTTTATTCACATCAGCAACTTCAAACGCAAAGTCAGAGTTTACGGCGATATATTCACCGGTAACTACTTGGAGAACAATAGACGTACCTTGATGTTGTTGAATAAATGCCGGCCCGCTCAATTGACGGAAGGAGTTAAACGCAGCGAATGCAGAACCGTTACCTACAGCTCCGTTATCGATGTAGCGATAACCTTGATATTGAGCAACAGCACCTGGAGGAGGAAGCCCAGATTGTTGGTTTAGATAATCTTGGCCTTGGTCAGCAACAGTATCATCCGCAGTCAGGCTCCATGTTCCCATACGGGTGAATCTGAACGATAGCGTCTTGGAAGCCAAGTTGGTGTATGTTGCAATGGCGTTTGCCATTTCCGGCCCACGAGCCTTGGCTGAAGGGATATACCAAATCGCATCATCACCTGGCCAGTTGCGGGTTACATACAACCCAACAGCAGCCGCGTAGTTAATGTACTCATCGGGAATGTTGATGTATGCGGCAGAGCCAGCCTTCAACACGGACATTGTGATGTTAGCCGCTTCGCGTTTCGATAAGCTACTCATTGGCTGATTCCCTCAGCTGGTGGGTCGATAACAATTACTTTGTCCTCGGGAATCGTGAAGGCATCGACGATAAACCCTTCAAATGCAGGCGACATTCCTTTCATTGCAACTAACAGCAACGTCTTGTTATACTTGGTATTGAAGCATTCAGATAGTGTGTCGTAGCCCAACATATCGAGAACTGGAGTGTCTAGTGTCTCAGGAGCACCATCCAATTGAAGGATGTATTTGAGAGCTGCACAAGTGCTCTTGATAGACTCGTAGTTGAGGATAATTTCAGCATATTGCACATGGCGTAGTTTAGCCCACTCTTCATCGATACCACGTTGAACGAGGTAGTCTGCTAGACGTTCCCAAGTGCCAACAAGTCGGGATGCTGTGACTTTGAAGTTTGGATCTGAGTCCCAGGTATCCATCGACGAGAAGAACGGGAACTCAGTAAAGAACATTGAGTTTAGATATTCGTCGGAATGAATCATGTTGAACATATCAGTGAATGTGAACTCTGTTGCCGACACATCTGCTGTCGCTGGACTCTTGAGCATATTCAGGAAATATTGGGTATCTAGAATCAGCCACTCAGAATAATCATTGAGGTGCACTTGCCACAAACGAGCTACAACCATCTTCGCGATAGTGACCAACTTTTCGTGGACTGCTTCATCAGGAATAATGCCCTTCTCTAGCAAGAAATATGCCACTTCTGTTGGAAATGAAGAATGGTCGAGCATATCTAGAACGCCAACCGCAGTATATTCTGTGAACACTTGAGTCATAATGGCTTGGAACTTCTTGCTTACGAACCCATCAACGAAGCCTTGATCGCCACTGTAGTAGAAGTTGTTGTACATGAACGTGAAAGCTAACAGATGCAGGTTCTCATCTGAAAGAGAGAACGTGTGCTGCAATTCTTTCAAGTAGTACGCAAGCAGTTTGTAGTAGTCGACATATCCGACCACAATTGCCCACTTAGAGTCTTTATCAGATAGCAGCTCGATAAACAAGTCGCTGATCTGACCGTTGTAGTGAATATTCACCACTTCGTCGAGGCTCAACTCTTGAGCCACGAGTTCTCCGCCTTTGAATGAATCGGGTCCGAAAACTACTTTGGACCACGCACTATCTGCGAGGATTGTTTTTGAATCGAACACACTGCGTTGGTTAAACGTCTGAACGTATGTTCGGTTCCACATATTGAACATTATTCTTGCCCCATAAAGCCATTAAGGAATTTTTCAAAGAGAGGATAGTCCTGAGACTTTTTCATTTCCATCATCATTGATTTTGGTGCTGCACATACCATTCCTTCCCATGAAAGTTGGTGGCAATCACCGTTACATACGTCGAATACAGGACACACAGAGCACATCGGGTGGCGGATAATTTCCGACTGAATGTTGCACATACGACCTTCGCTAGTCATCAGCTCAGCCACATTATCCGTTAACGTACCAAATTGACTCTCGACAGCGCCGTTCGGGCAGCCACCGATTGTTCCATCAGCGTTAATCGTCAGGATCTTCTGCTCACACTCTCGGCAACGGCACCCAGCATGAGTATTGTAAACCAACTCAGTTAGGATCGAGTCGAAAAACATGTTGTCAATATATTCGTAAGTTTTGTGTTCGATACTTTGCTGCCACATCTTCAAGAACCAAGCATCTTGGTCTTTGTTCGATGGCATAATGTCTTGCATGTTGAAACGAGCAGTGCCGTTTGCGGTGATTCGTTCGAATGCAATGTGAGCAAATCCGAGATCACGCATCTTGTTGATGATGTCAATCGGTTCCATCGCCACTACATCTTTGTCGACACAAATCATAACAGTCAGGTCGTAACCATCAGCATTCAGTGTGCGAACGTTGTGTTCCCACAGCAGTTGTTGGTTAAGATTACCGCGCCAACGGATATTTGCATCCCACGAAGTACCAAAACTCTTGTTACAGATCTTCTCGAACACTTCAAGTTTATCAGCGGTTAGAGGATAAGTCAAGTTAGTTTGCACTGACCACCACATCTCTGGCCACAGACCGTGAATTTTGTCATACGCTTCGAACAGAAGCTCCGTAGGAGCGAGCATTGGCTCGCCCCCATGGAATGAGATGTTCACGTTTTGGTATGAAGGGTTGTACTGTTGTAGACCTTTGAAAAAGTTTACAGTCTTATCTACGTCGAACCAACCTTTCTTGCCATTTGCGCCATTTGTGAAACAGTGGCTGCAGTTAAGTTGGCAAGTGTCGGTTGTTTTGAGGTATACCATTAAATCGTTGGACATATAGTTCTCTTATTAAGGCGCCCATTGAGCCGGGAACACCAGATTCCAACCGTTGTTGTATATGTAAGTCGCCGCACCTGAAACCAGGATGTCGCCACCACGTGGGGAGGCCGGGTTAACTCGAGCATATACATCGGTTGGTTTACTTGCTTCAATTTTTGTGTCCACATACTCTTTGGTCGTTAGGTGACGAGCATATGTGATTGCGGTGATTGGTGCTTCCATGGAGCTGATGGTACTTAGTTGAGTCGCTCCTGCGACAGTCAACGTGCCACTCAGTGTTGTAGCTTTACCTACTACCAGAGTGCCGGCGATTGTGGTGTTACCAGTGAACGACTTGACGTTGAACATCGATTGATTGCTACCACTGAGTCCGAAATTGTTAGTGACGTTGATTGCGTTCTGGACGCCAGTGCTGTCGGACGAGCAAGTCAAGACACCACCTTTAGCATTATTGATTACGAGCCCAGCTGGTGTGCCGTTCCCGATAAAATCGTTGCCGTTAGCATTGATCTGTAGGCCGCCAGTCATGACGTCACCTGAACGGTTGACTTTTCTGTTATCGAGGTCTGTAATCAGGGAGCCAAGCGAATTGCTTACAGCTGTGAGTTGGTTCAGGTTAACAGCGTCTGTTCCAGCTACACCAGGGGCCATTGTCGTGACTTTGTAGTTCGACATGTTCAGAACACCTTGTGTGATCGTCACAGTGCCAGTATCACCCACGCTAAACAGCAACTTGCCAGCTGCGTTTGAGTCGGCGAACGCCGCACCTTTGGTTACTCCAAAGCTACTGCCGCCCGCCGGCACACCATTAATCAGAACTACGACGTTGCCAGGTGATGCGATTGTTACGCCCGATGGAACGCCTGGATAGAAGCCAGCTAGTTGAGGTTGGCCTGTAGTCAGACCCACATTCGGGCTTGCTACGAGAATCGATCCAGTGATTACGTCCCCTGATTTCTTCACATAGCGGTCAGCAACAGAAGTCCAGACCCCTGTTCCAGTGTTGTAAATCTTGAGTTGCCACTGCAGTGGATCGACGTTTGATGTATCATACCACAATCCACTGGTATCGTCTGGTGGAGTAATCGTAGTTGAGATTGCGCCAACAGTTCTCCAAGTGTAGGTCTTAACATCACCTGCGGTCGTGATCTTGATCAGTACCTTCAGTGCGCGAATTGACGGAACGTACCAGAGCTGGCCCACAGTTGGGTTAGCTGGTTGAGTCTCACTCGCAAAGTTCTCCATCAAATGGATGAAGTTCTCTGCAATGTGTTCACCGTACAGAGCAGCACTGTAACCTGGAAGTGACAATGAAGTCGACGTGTCCCAGGCGCCAGGTGGAATTACTAGTGGTTGTTTGTTTGCCGGATCGACGCTTAGGTCAGAATAATCGACGTTGTAGATATTAGCCATGTTCTGTTCTGTAGTTTGGGCTATTTACTAGTTAAATACCCAACTCTTTCACGATTGCCTTTGCGTACGCCACATCATCTGGTGACTTGTCGAATTTCATCTTCCAGTACATCGGTTTGACGAGATCATTGAACATTTGTTGAGCAGTTGCATCACTCGCGATCAAGAATGCTCTGAATTTACCACTGCGCATCAGAATCCATGGACTGAGCTTACGTTCACGAATAATCTGTGCGAGCTCACCTGCGTTTAGATGAGAGAATACATCCCCTGTATCACATTCAAAGATGTCAGCCAAATCACAAATCGTGTTAACTGTGATTTTCATCTGTTCCTTCGCTGAAACACGCTGTTGCATGTACTGCAAGAACTTCGAATATACCGCATCTTGTGTCCACATATTAGGTGGTAGATCATCTTCGACCGCCATCCGGACGAACACATCGATTTCGGTAATTTTCACAGCTTTGATGAACTTCGAGACTTCAATAAACGCTTTGAAATACCGAGAGTCCATGAATGTGGTAACTGACGGTGGCTTTCCGTGTTTAGCAGTCAGCCACTTTGAGTAAATGCTGTATGCACGCTGCCCAACCATAGTCTGAATCTGTGCTTTACGGCGCATGGGTTCACACTCGTGCGCCATGAAAGCAGCTTCTCGTACATATTTGGTGCCACAGTGCTTACATTCAAACATTATTTGAGTTCTAGGTTGAGTTTCTTCATTTCTTCTTTTTGCCATCCGAGGCGTTCTGCCTCGGCGACAATCGTTTCGTTCGAAAGACCTTCGACGTGCAATGCAGCTTCACGTTTGGAGCATCCAAGAGACTCTTGAATGACCTGAAGTGTCAGAGAACCACCCTTTGACCCACGCTTTGGAGGTGCAATCCAAGCAGGTCTTGCAGTTGCACCTCGTGTCGTTTGAAGAAGACGAAGCAGCAATCGCTTGTGTTTTGACAGCCCATTATTTGGACCGTTACACACTTCATTTATATACAACACCATTGAAGGATCGTTTGATCCAGCAAGCCATCGAGTCAGAACATAAGGGTGGAGATCCTTAAGTTGGTCGTCAGGCAGGTCTTCGAAGTAAGAAGACCCATTATTGATGTAACCAAGGATCTGAAAAATCGTTGGTTTACTTGGTGACGTCATTCAGAGCAACCTTCTTGTTGCAGAACTTGCAGGTGTAAGTGCCAAATCCTTCAGAGAGCGGAGTTTCGACAACGTGTTCAAATGGGTGGATGCAATCACGAACCAGTTCATCGCGCAGGACAACAATCTCGTCAAAAATCTTGTTCTTCTCAGTAATGAGGTCCAGGATCTTGTTTTCGATTGGCTGCAACTTTTCAGTCAGCAGTTTCTGCATGTTACCATATTGGCGTTCCCAGGACACTTTTTCGCTACGTGTCGCATGGTTAGAGATCTCTTCGCGCACTTTGCGGATCTCCATTTCTTCTGTTGTTTCGTTTGCAGGAGCTTTACGGCGTGCCATTATTTTACCATCGATAGTTGAATGAAGAGTGCGGCAGCGTTGATCTCTGGATCTGCTACTCGCGTGTGTTTGTCCATGTAGTCAGCAATTAGAACGATGCCAGAATCTTTCTGCGATTCGCTCCAAGTGGTACATTTATTGAGGTTCTTGTACAGGAACACATACATATCGTCCCATTCGCTCTCGCCCATTGCTGCGGAGCAAACTAGTTGACGTCCAACTTTCCACTTGCCAGCTACAATGGCTTCTAACAAGGCTAATTTGAAGTCTGATGTGTCATCAACGTCACGAGGATCAGTAAGAACGTCATCGACTACATGTTGTTGTACAGTCTGTACAATTTTGCGAATATCGGGATAATTGACGGCTACATACTTGTCAATTACGTCAATCGAAGCCTTGATCTTTTCTTTCTTCAAGATACCAGCAACATACAGAGCGACGTCAGTATGATCGGGAGCCTTGAAGTGATAGCTCATGCAACGACTTTTGATCGATGGAATAATCTTGTGGTCGTAGTTGCAAGTCAGAATGAATCTCGCACAATCATGGTACTCATCCATCATGCCACGAAGAATCATCTGTGCAGCTTGAGACAATCGGTCTGCTTCGTCAAGTAGAACAACCTTAAACGAACCGTGTGCGAATGTCTGAATGAAGCCTTTGATCTTGGTACGCATGTCATCGACTGAGTTCTCGTCAGAGGCGTTAATGCGCTTGACGTCGTAGTCCATATCGATTGGCATGCTGCGGATAAGAATGTCGGCCAGAGTGGTTTTACCAGTTCCTTGCACGCCGCTAAACAGCATGTGACCGGGAATATTCTGTTGGTCGATCATTTCAGTGAATTTTGTTGCTTGTGTCGGGTTTTGAAAAATGTAGTCCTTGAGGGACTTAGGTTGGTGTTTGAACACCCAAGATGTTGATTTAATCTTGTTGTCTTGATCAAGCATTGAGAGAATTAAACTCCAGATAAAAAGAAATCCCAGAGTTATATTCTAACAATGGGATCTCGATTTTACAATGTAGTTCGTTAACTATTTTTTGACGCCGCAATATTTTGCTGATGCAGTGCCACTCGTTCAGTTGGAGTCATATCCACAGTCTTTTTAATGAGCATGCGGAGTTCCAGAATCTGATTCTCGAGGTCAACGTTTGTTTGTTCCAGATCTTCGATGCGCGCGTCGCGGTTATCGATGCCATCTAGAGCAACTTGTAGTTCCAATTCGGTGCGCTCAACGGTTTTATTGAGTTTGGCGATTTGATTTTGCAGTGAATGTTCGAGACGAGTCGAAGCTTCTGTTGGCTGATCTTTTGTCTCGTCTAGGAACTCTTGGAGTTCTTTAACCAAACGCTCTTTCTCAGTCTTCAGTTCTTCAAATGCAGCCATCTGATCAGAGAGACGACGAGAGTGCTCTGACTGATTTTGGTTGATAATGCTGAGAAGGCGATCGTTCTCGTTGGTTAGAGCCTGATAAGCAGGATTGTAGATAATATCTTGCTGTACAGGAACCTCAACGATTCTCTCTACCTCGACAATGCGGTCCACGGGAACTTCTACACGCTTTTCGACCTCAACGATCTTTTCGACCACTAAAGGTTCTTCTGGAGGTGTGGCAGCTTCTTTCAGTTCCTTGTTGCGAATAAACACAGCGTTCGCAGCAATAGTCAACGCCACAGCTAATGGGTCGAACACAGCGATGATCAAGAGGCTCAGCCAAATAACTGCGGTATCCACGGATTTACCCATGGCCTTGGCGATATAAATGATTGGACCAGTGTGAGCTTCAACTTCAAGTTGCTTTGAGGACAACTCTAGCTTCTGAACACGAATTTCATCACGACGTTTGGATAACTTTTCCTTTTCAGGCTTGTATTGAGTCATTAACTTCAAACGTGCCGACACATATTTCGGATCAACCGAATTTACTTCTGCGTCAATCGACAGCTCACGCTTGGACAACTCTTCATATTCACGGTCGATCAGTTCGATTCGACTTGTGACATCTTTAATACCTACCGCATCTTGTTGGTACGCGTTGCTGAGGTATCCGAAGATACCACTAGACGTGATTAACATCAGGCCCAGAATCGCAATCATCAGGTACGTTTTTAGAAGCCACGTAGTGTACTCCCAATAACGGTAGAGGTACGATGTCGCAACAAGTTTACCAATCTCAAGAGCGCCTCCCATCAGAACAACTGATAGGAAAGCACCTTGATAGATATGCGCTAGGCCATATACACTGAACCAACCTGCTACGCCAGCAATGACGAGTGAGGTCAGCATCAACAATACGCCAAAGAACATATTATTCCTCTTCACCAACTCCGAGAATTTTGGTCTCGTCGGTTTTCCACACAGAAGTGCCGTCGTCTAGTTTGATAGCTCGGCTCCACTGCAATTGTTCGATCAGAACTTTGGCGCCAACGACAACACCCTTATCGATGATGCCAGGTCCAACTTTCAACACAGTAACCCAACGGCTTGATTTTACGGATGCGTCCACAGAACGGACGATTTCGATCATTCCAACCTTTTCTTCGCGGAACAGCCCTTCGGTTGTTACAACTTGGTCAAATTTGAAAAGGATGCTATTGTCAGATACGTGCAGATTAGAAATGTCGGTCATTTGATTACTTTTTAACAGGTTTTACTACTGGTTCAACCGGTAGCGGTTCTTCTTGCGGTTCTTGGAATTCTTCGGGCTCGTCTAGATCGAGATGAGTGACTGGAGAAATTTCTTCACCGAGTTCACGCGCTGCGATTGGAGCTTCGCCTACTTTTGCGACACGACGAGTGCGACGACGAATCTTGTTCTCGATAAAATCATCGCGAGCTTGTACATTTGTAGGAGCAGCGTTGGCAGCAATTTGCTGTTTGATAAGGACTAGGTCGAAGTCAACCTGTTGTCCTCGTGCGCTGCGGATTAGTTTAGCCAATTTATAACACCTTGGTAGTGGTTCTATTTATGCATTTTTCATGAAGTCTGAAAAATTCAGTTGGTATTGTACGCTGTCGATATCGTGCACTCCAATTAAGAAGAGTAAGAAGCACGAAACACTGCTTCCTCGACCGATACCCCATACAGCGTTATTGCTTTCCAGAGTGTCTACGATGTGTATCATCAACCGCAATACGATTTCCATGTCCTCTTCTCGAAAGGCCGCAAGTTCCCGTGTAACACGGTCTGCTCGCAATTGACGCTGTGGACCTGTCCAGTCGTTCAACTTGCCGTCGAAGTAACTGTCGAGATCCATCGTCTTGTAACTTTCGGGAATGTTCCAATCTTCTGGACGGATACCATTCACATCGAGTTTGACCTTTTCAGTGATTGGTGTGTCCGCCAAGAGATTGTACGATTTGACATCTGGTGTAACGTGGGTGACGTGTAACTTTGCTTTTGTTGTCATGTAATCGAGGACATTTTGCGGTTCAATAGTCATAGACCCATCAAACCACAAAATTCTGTCCCCGAGGTGAGAACCAAGTTTAGCCAAACGCGGATGCATAAGGAGCGTCGCCTTGATCAGCAGGGATTAGGGAGTGTGTGGATCCCTGACCAGCGCCAGGGGCTTGGAATCCGGGTAATGCGCCCTGGTGTCCCAGGTTCGGGCGTTCGATCAGGTTCGGTCTCGGTGCATCCAGAGAACTGTTCCCCTGTGTATATGCAATCGGTCCCTGGATCACCGGTCCAAGTGGGTTCGGATTGATCCAAGGTTGTTGAATCGGACCCCCAATCTGACCAGGTGCCCGGTAGATCGGCTGTTGGGGATAAGGCTTTGGGTCTTCGTATTCCGTTACAGTCAGCAGGTTGATTTTCGAGCGGATTTTCTTCCACTGTTCTGCGGAAGGAGTCCAGTCGTCACCTTGCATATCTTCGACACCAGAAAGCCAGGCTTTAAAAGTATCGATATCAATAGTGTCGTCTGCGACTTCTTTCTTGTTCTTTGAAACGCGGCGTGGATTACTCAATGAGGTCTCCCATCGATGTGTTCTTCAGATACTTCGAGTAACCGTCATTGGGTGACAGATTGATCCAAAGTTCTGGCGAAATAGGGTAACACAACATCTGGTGCTTATTCAGTGCTGGTGCTATGGTGGTGGCATACGGCTTGTAATCAACCAGACGCAGGAGAGCAGGTCGTGGAAGGGTTTTGTTTGGGCCGTATGCGAATGCGGTAAAGTCTCGGTGTCCGATTTGTGATACTGGAGCAATGTCGATATCACCTGTTGAGCCATCAAAAATCAACACGTTCCAGCTAGCTGGAACGTTGATGAGATTGCCTTCGACTTCAATGGTCAAAGTTGGGCACGTCACTTCTTCAAGAACCAGAATTGGCGCCAAGGTGAAATCTTTCATTGCTAGGTCCAGAACCCAAAAGAACTCTGATGGCAGCGGAGCGTTGATGCTGTCGATGATAACAGATTTTTGGTTTTCGTCTAGAATTAGCATGTATGATTCATTTATCTCGTGATCATTGACTATAATTGGGCGATATGGGAATAGTCAACTTTTGTTTTTGTAGAAGGATATTCAGCTTCTTTGTAGTGACGACCACGTTCGAGTGCGTGCGAGTGACCATATTTCAAATCGGTGCCCACATCATGCACGTTTACGTGTTGTTTATCAGTTGCCTTACGCAGGCCTCGACCGATCGACTGAATGATCTTCACGAATGATTTGCCTAAGTCAATCAGGAAAAGTTCGTTGATTCGCTTAATGCTCAATCCAGTACTAGCGATTTTCGAATTAGCGATCACAATCATGTCATCACGCTTTTTAAACTCTTCGTATACAGCTTGACGTTCTTCAGTTGCGTTCTTGCCGTAGAGGAATACAGCACCAGGAATCAATGCAGTCACACCCTTACCGAAGTCCACATTGTCTACGAGAGCAAATACGTTGCCGAATGCGCTACGTTGGATGATTAGGTCTGCAATAGCCTGCATTCTGCGTTTATTCTTACTGACAAAGGCCTTTTCAGCCTTGTAATCAGGGAAGTAGCTCTTCTTGAATGCGTCGTAAGGCATGATGGCTTCACCCATCATTTTCTGATCTTCTACGTATGTTTCGTATTGGCTCTTCAGATCCTCAACCATTTGGTATCGTGTGATGTCCAGAGTAGCGAGATAGCCACGATCAATCAGTTCCTTCGCACCAACTTCAGCAACAATGTTACCAAGCATAGTACGAATCGTCATCTTGTCGCACGCATCTTTTGGCAGAGTACCAGTGATGCCCATACGATGCGGAATATTCTTGCCACACTTAGCGATGATCTGCTTCAGTACGTTTGCCTTCACGCCATGACATTCGTCGATCAAGCACAGAGAGCGAGTCGCAATGATCTCTGGCTTGTTTTGAAGTGCTTGCCACGTTGAAACGATGTGTGGGTGATCCAGGTCTTTAACTTCACCAGAATATTCGCCACAATCTAAGCCCCACATACGCAATTCACGTAGTGTTTGCTTAACGAGGTCGACAGAAGGTACAATGACGATCGATGTGCCACCAACTTGTTCGTATGCGTCGATTAGACCAGCAGTGATAAAGGTTTTACCAGCTGATGTTGCAGCCAGCCCAATACCACTGCCATTGTCAATCAGGTTATTGATCACACGAAGTTGGTAGTCACGGAATACAAACGGCTCACCCGAGTCTGGATCACAGATATGCGCGAAGCGGTCAGCTTTCACATGCTCTGGTTGCAAATATGCATCAGACGTTCGGTGGTCGTTGATCTTGATCTTGTAACCAAGCTTCTTAATGGAAGGCAGGATTTCTTCCAGCAGGTACACGAACGTGTTACCGCTAGTGGTATAGAATCGAATCTTGCCGTCCCAGATGCCCAGTTTAAATTTTGGATTGAAACGGTAGCTCGCTGCGAATGGCGAGTATGAGTCAGAAAAGAATTTCTGATGTTCTGGGTCTAGCCCATCGATTACACAGTCAATTTCGTTGAAAATTGTTACAGTTACCAGCTTTGTCAATTACAGAACCACATCCTCCATAGACGCTACTCGAAGGCTGGTGATGTTTCGGAGGGCATAGCCTCGATTTTGAAACGCATCAACCACCGAAGAGTACTTCTTTAGGAGTTCTTCAATAATAATCAGTACTTGGTAGACTTTGAGGTAGGAAGGATCTTTAGAAATGTACTGGTCCTTATCTCGTGCAGAGAGTTCGCGACTGTACGCTTCTGTGTACGCCTTCCACAGCTTTCCTTTTTCCTGTTCTAACTTCATCTCAATGAAGCGCGCAAGAGAGTGGAGTTCAATCTTGCGCTGATCGTAGTAAGCCATCCATGAAGGGTTCTCCACGTTGGCACTTTCAAGGTTCTTACCCTTGATTTTCAGATGATTCTCGTGTCCTACAAGGGCATCCTCATATTTGTCGAGAATATCTGGAATGTTGCTAAGGTCATCAGCAACATCAAAAATTACACTCATTCAGTTCCTGTCTTCGTATTCTTTCTTGCGTTGTGCCATCACTTGCGCATACTCATCGCGCGAAAGCCACAATTCACGACCGCCTTCGGAGACGATTGTGCTGATGTCGCTTGCCCAGCTTAAGTGGCGGATTGGCCAATTAGCATGTCCTTCTTCCATAGTGCCGACAATCGATGGACCGACTTTGCGGAGCATTACTTCACCCAAGCATTCGATCAGTTCATAGACCATGCCAGGTTCAAAAATACTTTGATCAGTTACAGCAGAGCCGATAATCAGGCCATCTTTGCCACAACCGCGGAAGATAAGACGTGCTTGCAGTTTCATAGGGAACCTAATCGTTGATAGTATGTACTTTTATTATACATCGTTTGACGACAGCAATCAACGATTAGGGTAAAAATATCACTTTCCCCAGCAGATATCCTGAACTTCCATCAACAGCTTAGCCGCTTGATTATAGTCAGGGGAATGGCGAAGTTGCGACGTATTATACAGATTTTCTCGGATGTTTACGTCGAGGCTTTCTGCGTACGACACGATATCATCATACTTCCACTTACCTGCGCGAATATCTAGCAGATCTTGAGCATCAGGACGCCACACATGAACTTCACCTTTGTCGAGGATTTCAGTTCCCATGCGCAGAAGACGAACCAAATGAGCAGCGTGCTTAGTGTCGTATCCGTGCAGTTCTTCGAGTTCGCTGCGTTTTTCATTTCGGTGCGTCTTCCAATGCCAGTAGTTCTTGTGGGTATCGCGTGCTGCGATGTAGGACTCTTTGTTGAACTTGACGATGAAGTGCGGAGTCTTACGGAACTGTCCAGTCTCGTCGATGAAAGGGTTATCAACCGCTTGTTCATCGTTGAATGGGTTCAGAGTACCGTCGCGATTGTAAGCAGTGTAGCCATCACGCTGGTACATCCCGTAGATTTCACCGCCAAAGTGGTAGAGAATCCAACCTTCACGGAAGTCAGCAAAGTTGATCTTGAAAATCTTGTCCTCAGTGAAGTTCTGAACCAGTGACATGTATTCGATGTGCTTTGGAGCAGCTTCAGATTGAGGATTGTTGATCCACTTGTTGTGTCCCTTGATGCGCTTTAATTGAGCAAATGCGTAGCCAGTGAATGTGAAAGCAGCTTTCTTGGACAGCAGATCAGAACGATGAGCACGAAGATGTTCATAGGCCGGAGAAGTAACTTCGATGACCTTTTCGTCTACCCAAAGGGTTTCGATGATGTTAGGGTTACAATCTGTAACCAACTTCATGAAGTGAGTCAGTTCGTGATACTTGGTATCTTCTTCAGTTGCATCAGACACTTCTTTGATGTTGAAGAATGGAGTACGTACGCTTCGTTCAGGTGCAAAGAAGATCCCACGGTAGTCTACATCAGACTGCGGAGTACTCATTCCATAAGCGTGACTTCCGCCTAGGTGACGGACGATCAGATTGTTAGCGATTAATTCTTGTGCGTTCATTTGTTCCTCGGAAATAGAAAGAGGAGCCCTTAGGCTCCCCTCTATTTTACTTAGGTTAAATTAACCTTTATTAGCGTTTTCTGCATTTTCCAGAAGAGTCTGCACAGCGGTTTTGCGTGCAACATTCGCTGTATCTTCTTCATCTTCACTGACTGCCATCAGCGGATTCTTGTTCTCACTCAGTTCTTTCAGAACCTGATCCTGCACCTTGCTGAAGTTCTTGCTCTGGAATTTTTCACCTGAAGAGTTCAGAGTGTACCAGGCTCCGCCTTGGGTTACGATCTTCTGTGATACTGCTGCTTCCAGCAAACCGCTGTATGGATCGATACCGTCATCGTAAGGCACTTGCAGTTCAATTGCTTGGAACGGCTTGGTGAAACGAGTTTTGTAGCCGTTCGCACGCAAACGAATACCAGTTACTTCTGCACCTTGACCTGCGCCATCTTTCAGCTTCAGTTTGGTGACCATGATGATCTGGCTCAGTGAGTACTTGACTGCATCGTTAACGACCCAGACGCCTTCACCGTTCTTGATATCTTGGTTTTTGTATACCTGACCAGTTACAGCCATGGTTACGTTCAATTCTTTGATGTCTTGTACGAATGTACGAAGCATCGCTTTGATTTGCTTAGCACGCTGACCTTGGTCACCTTTCTGATCGCCAGAATTGTAGTGATCCAGCTCAGTGTCTGTCATCAGCATGTCGAGGGAGTCGATTGCGATGAACACTTTTGGTGCGTCCAGATCAGTGCCGAATTCTTTGCGGTAGTTCTTGATAAACGAGGAAACAACTGCTGTAACTTGACTGATTGTGCGAACACCACGGTAGTAGTAACCGTTTTCTTCACCGACTTCTACACCGATCTTAGTCATGTAGTCGTCATCCAAGGCGTTCTCCGAGTCAATAATCAGAATCAGGGCGCCGTCTTTTTGTGCTTCACGCACGGAGTTACCGATGATGAAGGATTTACCTGCACCAGATGGACCAACAATACCAGTGATTCGGCCTTGTGCGTGACCGCGCTGGAAATCACCAGCCATAATCGCGTTCATCAAGTAGTTGCCGAAACTGTGCCAGTAGCGTGGAGGCAGAGATGTTGTTACAACGCCTTCCATTTTTGCTGTTGACTTGTTAAACTCATCCAAAAAACCAAACTTGCTTGAAACTTTACCTTTTGCCATATTCTCTTTAAATGCTCATAATATAGCGCAAATCTTACCTCGGTTAAAAAGAAAGGTGAAGGCAAATTTCTCTGCCTTCACCTCTTTTCTTAGTCGTACCAGCGTAAGAACGCTTTTCCAGCTTGCGCTTGTGTGAATCCAATAACTACTGTGCTATCGTCTACAGCTTGAATGCTGTCGGCTTCTACACGTTGGTTATCAGTGTCGACTACGTACACTTCAACGTTCGTAGAAGCGTATCCGTGTGTAATAGTCCATGTTACGTTAGGTGTATCTTGTGTGAAAATTACTTTCTTTTCAACGCTACCGCCACCAAGAGATGGGATGTCGCTGATTGGAATACCGACTACTGCACCATCCTTCTGTCCTACCAACTGAAGGTCCGATAGAGTCAGACCGGTCAATTGACGGGGGCCACCACCACGACGAATCATTACGGATTCTTGTGTCGGGTCGTCGTTGGAGAATGGACGTTTGAATAGCTCACGTTGTACGTATGCTACGAAATCATCTAAAAGTGCCATGTTATGCGTCCTCTCGGATGGTAACAGTCATAGTACCGGTGGTGTTAGCACCCGCTTGATCTCGGTCGTTCAAGTAGAAGAAGTGACCGGATGCAGAGTAAGCTGCGACTTGTACGTATGGAGTAGCGAAACCTTGTGCAACGTCTGAGATGCTGAACTTCAGTGGTGCGTCATTTACGTCAGGAGTGAACGTCAGTACAGTGCCAGAAAGGTTCGCAAACAGCTTAGTTACATCGCCAACTGCGGTGCCAAGATCAACAGTACGACCAATAGTGGACGAATCGTAAAGAGGGATAACCAGAGTACGTTCAGTGAAACCACCTACAGTGTATGCTGTGCCAGAAGCGGTTGTTACCTGAATACCAGACAGACCAGTGGTCGAAACGCCAGTGAATGCTTTCGCGCCACGGGAATCAGTGTCTTTGATAGTCAGAGTTGCCTGCCAACGGAAGTCAGTAACGCGAGTGATGCCCGACAGCAAACCAACAGGTGCTGTGAAGGTTGGAGCGAATGATGCTTGACCGCTACCATCACCAATCATAGCAAGGTTGGATTCAATGTAAACGGTGTATGCTTGACCAGCTGCTGACGAAATCAGACGAGTTGGTGCACCAACGATTGACATTGTGTTAACTTGCGCAGTGTTAACTACTTGAACCAGTGCGGTTACAGTTGCCGATGATCCGTTCGAAGGCTTGTTAGCCACGATTGTAACGTTGGTACCAGTAATTACGTCGCCAGTGCCTGTACCTTGTACAACAGCAGAGTTCTGCAGGGAACCGCCACCGCTCAACAGGCTGATAACGCCAGATGGAGTGAAGGTAGAGTTTGCAGCGTTAGCGATGGTGAAGTTCAGAGTTGCTTGTTCAGTGCCTTTGATTGCTTCCTGTACGCCTGGGTAGGTAATAGCCAAACCAGTGATGGTTGGTAGAACTTGGTCCAAGGAGATTGTGTTGGAAGAGGTCTTGATGTTACCGTATGTGCCTAGTGCGTTCTTCGCGTTTGCTTGAATCGCCAGAGCGCCAGTGCCACCAGATACAGTGAATGTACCGGTCATGGTTTTAAAGCCAGCACCAGCAGAATCAGCTGCGCCAAAGGAAGCTGCGCCAGCTTTAACAGCAGCTGCGCCGAACGCTTGGATATCTACAGCAGTTGTTACGTTAGGAACAGTACCGGAGAACGAGACAGTTTGACCACTACGTACAGCAGTTTGACTACCTGGGTATGCGCCAATTGTTAGAGTCGAAACGTCTGGACCTGCAGCTGCGCGGTTTACGACAACAGAGGCAACAGCACCAGTGTCAGAAGTAATGGTTACAGTAGTAGTGCCAGAAATTGTTACGTTTGCTGTACCAGTGAACGTACGCTTATCGTACTGATCCTGTGTAAGGGCAATAGTCGAACCTTCACCAACTGCAAGGGCAGGAGAGCCGGAGACGGTTAGAACTGGAGAGTAGAAAGCGGAACCGCCTTCCGCGAGAACTGTAATTCCAACGGTATTATCATCCGACAGAGCGGTGGTGATAACAGTGTTTGCTGGTACAGTGTTTGGAACGTATGTCTTGTTACCGACAATGCCAGACCCAGCATTGTTTACATCTGTTACGAAAACAGGAGCCGCGGCTCCTACTGCTGCCATTCTGTCGACATATTGCTTATTTGCAATTTGTCGAGGGGCAAGCGGATCGTCGATGTCTGTCGACTGGTTGATTTTCATTCGAGTGATTGCCTCATAGGTTGGAATAAAAAGACGGCCGCTAAGCCGTCTTCTTATTTAATGCAACTACGCGGATTAGCCTTTGTTGCGACGAGCACGAAGTTGGGCAATGATGTCATCGTCATCATCTACTTCGGCAGCGGCTTGGGTTACCACTGGTTTCTTAACGACTGGAGCGTCGTCTTCATCTTCGTCATCTGCGACTGCTGCAGCGCGTTGTGCGCGCATACGGTTCAGTGCAGCTTGCATGTCAGCGTCGTCTTCTGCTGGGGCAGATGGAGCGGCTGCAGTTGCTGCGCCTGCTTTGTACTCAGAGCCAGTCATTTCGGCTTCCAGCATCGCTTCGATTTCAGCGCGCTCTGGTTTACGTGGCAGGGTGGAGCTCAGCTCTTTTAGGGCTGCGTTAACGAACTCGATAGTTTCGTCATCCAGTGCAGTTTCGCGCTTGGCGAACTTGGACATGATGTACGAAGCGTATTCGCCTTGTTGGTCTTTCTTGATGATAAAGTTAGTACCAACATCGTACTGGTAAGGAATGTTCTCCAGATCACCAGACTCAAATGCTTCTTTGATCACTTTGTACAGCTGTGGGTTGATAGTCATCAGCTTAACCTGACCATTAGCAGCTGGTTCGCCAGCTTCTGGTGGGATTGGGCTATCGATAACTAGAACTTGTGCAGTGTACTGCAGTTTACGCCAGTACTTCTTACCGTTAACTTTGTCATCGGCTTTGTAGTATGCGGCAGAAACTTTGCAGATCGGGCATTCATCGCCGTATGTAGTCAGGCAAGGAATGGTACGGTCTTGGCCGTTGATCTTCAGTTTGTGTGAACGTTTTTCAACCAGGAAGCCCATTGGGTTGGACTTGTCTGCGTCAGGCAGGAAGCGGACAGTGGCGGATTCGCCCATCTGCATCTTGTGGAAAGGGAAGTAGTTGTTCTGATTGCCACCACCTTCGGTTTTGGCATCTTTTTTGAAAGCGGAGCGGAGTTGTTCAAGGGACAGCGACATTATAGGATTCTCATTAGTAAATTGTGTGATTGATTTTAAATTGGGTTTTGTCTAAACGGAAATTATTTTTGGAATCGTGTCTATCGATTAACAAAAACTATCATCTGCCGAATCAGATTGATATTGTATTTATGGTAATTGGGTGAAGGCTACGATTAATTTCAGATTTTTTCTGAATTATTTTCAGCTGGGACTTCTGGCTGTTGCTGAGCCGGTTCTTGCTGCTGAGCCTGTTGTGGAGCTTGTATTTGTTGTTGAGGTTGCTCAGTGTTGAACAGTCCACCAGATTCTAGTTCGTCCATCAGGCACTTGATGTGCTTGCAGATACCTGGGGATTTAGATGGGTTAGCTGAACCGCGGCCGGAACCTGGAACTGGGCGATAGATTGGAGGACGATTACCGAATAGACTACCATCAGCGGAGTTGATCATAGCAAAACGAAAGCGGAAGTCTAGGCATTGGCAGCGCACTTTGACGTTGGAGTTACCGACATCGATTGGCGTGATTGCGTAGGTTTGCTCTGCGGCGACAAAAGTCACACGATCTACGTTTGCTGGAGGATTGTACTTAACAGTTTGGAACTGAATTAGGACCTGATAGACTTTGTTCTCTGAACCACGAACGGCAGCCTTAGCAGTGAGTTTACCACGTGCAGGCACCAAGTCGATGTTCACGACAGAAGTTGTATCAGTTGCGTTGAGGCGACGATCTGAGTCGAACCCGCTATCGGTTTGACTGATCAGTTGGTTGAGAGTAGTCTCAAGCAGGAGGGATTCGTCTAGTGGTTCTTCGTTCATTTATGCTTTCAGCGGCTTTTCCTTATTTACCGCAAAAGCAAAAGGGAGTCACTATGGACTCCCTTTTTTGTTAGCTCTTCTGTGATCGAATATGCTTCACAAGCCGCAGGAGATATCCTGCTGTTGACTCGATGTAGCAATCTCCAGCGCCGTCGATGTTGCCGACATTGATAGAAAGCTCTTCGCCCTGAAGCCACTCTACAGCAGCCTCGAGACTCTCATCGTCAATCAACTGCTCATTCAGTTCAACATTAACCATTTGGAACCTCGTTTGGTGAAGGCATTTTAACGATCAAGCCATCCAACTCAGTGGTGTACGATGGCATCGACAGTGCACGGAAATGTTGCCAGATTGGCACACCATTGCGATCATCACGTTCTGCTTCACGCTTACGCGCAAACTTCGGGTGAGTCAGCAACAGAACACCAACAACACGGAAGCCTTTTTGTTTGGCTTTCGCGATGAACTGGGCCCGCGACTTCTTGGACAAGTTGCAGTTATCGCTAACGACCGTGCGTGCATCGTTAGAGAAGACAGCGTTCAAGCGTTTATCTACAGCTGCCGAGAAGTCAGCCTTGTTTTCTACCGATTGAGCATAAGCGTGCTGGTATTGCTCAGCAGGTGTACCTTCAGAAGGCCAGGTATCCAAGCGAACTTGGTCCATGTTGAAGATGTTTGGCTTGGAAGCCATGAACGCTTCCTCTTCGTCGGAAATCGCATCACGGTAAGTAGATTTGCCAGAAGATGAAGTACCGATCATCACATATGCAACCTTACCATTCTCGAATTCCTGCACAGTCAGACCAGGAGTCTGTTTGTGCTTGGCGAATTCTTCGATCCACTCTTCAACATCAGCCAGCTTCGCTTCGTGGTTATCGCTCTGACGACCACGAGAATCGGCACGTAACAGCGAGAAGAATGCATCAACAACTTCGTATCGTGCGACAGTATCGTACAGGCCTTGGCGTTTAGCAACATCCTTCATCGAGAACGGCAGGTGGTTTTCGATCATCCAAGCAACAACGTACAAATCACGTGCGCCCAGTTTCATTTCAGCGCGTTCTACAGGGTCCAGAGCCAGGATGTGGTTCAAGAATTCAGTTGCGGAGACGTGTTCGTGACCAGCATAACGACGGTACACGCCACGTTCTTCGTTTTCACGCACTTCTTCTGCTTCAGGTTTGCCAACGTCGTGGAACAGAGCGGCGATGGCACCCAGATACATTTGTTTGTCGGTTTTATCCGACCAGATCTTCAGGTACTCTTCGCATACCATATTGGTGTGAACCAACACGTTCGCTTCACGGTGCCATGAAGATGCTTCGATGGTTTGTTCCATTTCCAAGAACATTGCATGAGTCTGCAAGCCTTGCCAGAATTTTACGAATAACGCTTTGTAGTCCATTATATCCTCGTCTACTAGTTGACAAGGATTATATCTCAATTAGAATACCATTGGCAACGGGTCAGATTCATCTTCTGACGAATTATCCGCAGATCCGCCAGTAAAATAATCTTTTTCATCAAAGCGATAAAGTTTATCGAATGCTGCTTGTTCGTGAGTTGAGATCTCAATCAACGTGCGAGTCAACAGAAGTAGACAAGAAACCGTGTCGTCCGTTGAACCGATTTGTGCTTCGTATGAACCTTTACGACGAACAAAGTTTTTCAGTTCTTTCAGGGTTTGTGGACTGTTAATTTGAATCTTACCAGCTTCGAACAGTTCTTTCAGTGATACACACGACTTCAACTTTGATGACTTGTTAGTGTTCATACCATCACGTGTTCCACCATCAGATACCATTTCTGCGTATTCTGGTGGATTCTCATCGTTCTGATACAATGCCAAGATACCTTCGCCTACACCATTGTTCTCGATGGTGAAGTAAGTGGTACACATCTTCTGTTCCATAATTTCCAACATCCACTTCAGCTTCGCATACAACATAGGCGAGTTCATGGTATTGCTACGGAATTGAGCAACTTGGCTCAACGACGGGAAGTGGTAGACATCGATTACACTGTAGTCTAGACCGCTACCAGTGGATGGATCGACTGTTACAATGTATGTTTGTTCGCTTTGTAGTTTCTGCCAGAATATGAAGTCGTTGTATTCCAGAACAGGCTCAGTAATCGTCTTCATCCCGAACAAAACTCGGGTGTCGATCAGCAATTGGTCAGAAGACAGCATCTCACACTCAAACTCTTGACGCCATTTCAGTTCACCAAGCAATGCAATTTGTTGGTCTTTGAACTTCTGGTCACGATTTGGTGGCTCATCCCAACGAACATGGATAGGTACGAAGTTCAGAGAGTCTTGGTCAACTTTTGTACCACAGTCAGCAGCTCGCCATAGTTGAGCGAACAGGTCGCTATCACCATTTGGCGTACTAGACATGATACAACTACCACCCGTGGACAAGGTAGGCAGGATCGACGTCCAGAATTCCTCCTGTACGTTTGGTTTTACGAATGCAAATTCGTCGAGGAACAGTAGGGAGATGGACATACCTCGACCAGAGTTCTCGGAAGTTGCAGTGGATTCAATACGGCTGCCGTTGTCGAATGCAACGGTGTGTTTAGACCATCCGTCATCCGATACACCAGGTTTCAAGAACATTGGAAGTTCTTCGTAGGCGAATCGAATACGCTGGATCATCTCCATCGCACCTTTGTTTTTGTTGGATGCAATAAGAATGGTTTTATCTTCATGGAACATAGCGAACCACAGCAGATAGATAGCAGAAATAGTGGACTTACCAGTCTGACGAGCGGACAGTACGACTGTATATCGGTTCTCGATATACATGTGCATCATCTTCTCTTGGTAAGGATACAACTCAAGCGGAATAGCACCACGCTTAGGGTGCTGTACTCGGATGTATTTTTTACAGAAATAGACAGGGTCTTCAGCACATAGTGCAAATTCCACTAACTCTTCTGGTGTAAATTCGTGTTCTGTGTGAGCCTTCTTCAGGCGTGTGTTTCTTGCGCGACCCATTAATAGCCTCTCGACATCGTGATAACTTGACGGTTGTTACGGCCTGCAAAAATAACCGGCAGTATGCCATACATAAATTCTTTGTATGTGTGCTCTTTAATCAAGGTCGGCTCAATGACATACAAGCTAGAGATAGTCATACCACGGCCTGCATTTTCGTTGCAGCAGCGAAAGATAACTCTGTTCCCGTTACCAAATTCAAGTACGTCTCTGGTCTTTTTAAGACCACAGTTCATGTATTCAGGCATGCGAAGTATTTCGTCAGCGACTACACGACACCAATGCTGTGCCAGTCTCGCGGTTGGAGTGACTACCATGTATGTTCGGTCGTAGTGGAACAGGAGATTCCACACAATGTGGGCAAGGACAACTTCTTCAGGACCACAAAAATCTACTTCTGGTGTGGTCATGTCGTGAGTTGTTTCAATATCAAAAAAGTCGCGAGCAAATGCTTCAAACGAGCCTTTATATTCGTAGTAGGAGTTAAAGTGTTCTAGATTGATCATTTTTTGACAACCTCTCCTTCGAATGTTTCGCCTATCTGTTCAGGCTTCTCTGCCTTTGCGTCTCTTAGCATTTTCAGAAGTGCGGAATGAGACATAACGATTGGTTCACCAGCACCAACACTTGGAATGCCATTACCTGGAGCAGTACGTTGAGCAGCCAAGAGTTTATCCTTGGTCATTTTCAAGTTTGACTTTTCTTTTGCTGCAGCGAGTGCAGTGTTGAGGAATTGAGCTGCAACTTCCATTTGGCGCGCGATGTACTTTGGATCTGTTTCAGCACGTTCTAACATTTCCACTTGGTTTTCGAACGTAGACATTGCTACATCGTATACCTCTTGGAACTGTTCTTCGATTTCAGAGTCTTTATCATCAAAGTCAACATGTTCAACCAATTGAGTATTTCGTTGAATGACTGTCACTTCGGTTGTTCCACTAGGAAGACCAAAAATGTCTTCGAGAGGGTGTCCTGTTTGTTTCACTACTTTAGTTGAGGTCATAAAAATACCCACCTGGTCTGCGGATATTTAATGCCCATCGATTGTAGGCTTCCCTTACCCTATCTAAAATATAAATTCAACGTTAATAAGGGTAAAATATGGGTTGCTGGAATCAAACTTGCGGTCTTACACAGATTCACATTCGTGCTGGCGAGCCAGTGTTGGTTTTTCCGCTGATCGAGTCGAATCGCGATAGCTTGTGCTACTCTACTCCGTACTGGACTCCGTTCCCCATTCCGTTTGCGTCAGAATATAACGATTATGGTGGTGGCGAGAACTCTTCTGGACTTGGTCTAGACATGATTCTCCACTTCCTCCAGAAGAATCTGGCAGAAATCGAACAAGGTGAGAACAAATACCACGATATCGCAGTTAAACGCGAAGGCTTCGACGAAGATAAGTTCTGGGAAGCGATTCACGAAATGCGGTTGAAGGTAAATGTGTACAATAAAGAGAAAGAAATTGGCTTCGTCATGATCAAACAATCCGTTGTGGATTATCTGATCGAGCACGAACAGTTTTCTCAATATGAAGGCTACGACGAGAAGGGTAGCAAGTACACTAAGTACAAGTTCGCCGATATCCTCACCAGTCTGGAAGTGGTTCTGGATAAGTTATTTGTGGTTGAGGAAGAAGACTCTGATGTTCCAGAGGAGCTTCGTGAAAAACTCAAGTTCTTGATGCGCTACAATGCATTAGAACGTATTTCAAGTGACATTGTAGATGCTGACAAACACAATTGGGCAGCACAGTGGTTGCGTTACGGCATCGGTTCTCACCTAGGATACAGCGGGTTCTCTTCGTCAATCGTAGAAAACAAGTTGTTTAAGTACGTTGAAGCAGGTGATCGCGAAGGTGCACGTGAGTTAATGGTTCAGTTCTTCACTATGAAGTTCATTGACTCGTTCATGATGGGCACTCGTAAGTTCTGGTCTCCTCAAGCTGGCGCCGGTAGCCAGAACAACGATCAGAGTGGTTACCGTCTACTGATGGGAGCCATGGCTCATGTTCTCGATGAAGAGAAGGCTGAACGTGATGCATGGGAAGATGGAGACGAATAAACAGCTGTAACGAAAAAAGCCGCCCTAGGGCGGCTTTTTTATGTCTTAAATAAACCCTTCTCAGTGATAACACGGAACGTGATTCCACGTTGTCTGCACCAGTCAGCTGCAGCACGCCACTTTTCCACGTTAATTGCCCAGGTCTGTTGTTCGTACAAGATTGTCGATTGCTTCTTCCCGCGTGTAGTTGGTGGCGAAGTCTGTGCAAGAGGTTTCACTTCCACGATTTCTTGGATGATCTCACCATCTTTGTTCACGTACTCGATCCAATAGTCTGGAAAGTACATATGCTGTCTCCCATCAGTTGGCTTAATGTATGGGATCTTGATCTCTTCACTGCTCCAACGCAATATATGGGGGTTGTTATCCAGGAACTTGTTCATCGCAAGCTCCCAAGACGAACGATACATAATCTGATCTGTGTTCCCCATGTACTTCTCTGGATGACTGGGGGTGAAGTACCCCTGTCTAAAACCTTTTAGTGCCATTATTGTCCGATTCCATGGTCTTTCTGGTACTGTAGCCAGTATGAAGAACGATCTGATAATGGGTATCTTGCAGCACTCTCAATCAATCTCGGATCTACGCCTGGGTTAGCTGCTTGGTCAGCCGCCATTGTCGCTTGAATCTGTGCTTCGGATGCCCCAGAACTGGGTGGAGTCCAGGGTGGCGTCGATGGAGCAGCGACCGGCGTGGATCCAGTTGCACCATCCGAGTTGATCCATTGACCAACAGATGTCATTCTTGTATCCATTGATCCAATTGTACTAGAAACACCCGATGCGATACTGCTTCCTAGACCCGCTGCGCTAGTGAATAACCCTTCGACGAATGATTCGCCTCGACCCATTGCTTCTGCCATAGGGAACCCAGATGATACACTACCTGAGGTAGCTACAGAGGTAGGGACCGATGACGATGAAGGATAGCCAGCTGGGCCCCAGTTTGCACGGCCAAGTGGGTATTGAGCACCATCTTCATTATCTTTACCAACAACTTGACCTGGACTTACGTAGTTAGAGATTTCAACGTTGTCATAGGCAAATTCTATCTTCAATTCAGACGTTTCACCCGCAGACATATCCATCCCATCTAGGTTCATAGACAATATGCGAGGGTTGATAAACTTATACTCGTTGACCTTTGCGCCCCCGAAATACACATGATAGAGGTTGATTGATTGGATGATTGAGGTGTTCGATCCAAGAAGAGGACCAATCGATGCAGCATGATCCATTGTACCAATACCTTGAGCACCGGCATCTTTACCTGTTGCGTCGACACCGATATCGTGGAAATCCATACCTGAATTCTCGTACATTGTAGGAGTCAGATGGTTTGCAAGTGGGGTCATGAGGCGTTGCATAGCATTGTAGAAGGACATAGCACGGTTATGTTCATCATCGTGGAATGACATCGAAATTGGCGTGAATGTAGACTTCTTCGCGACTTTGGTACGGAAGTTGTACATGTTGATGTCTTCATACTCATACACTACCGATGGACGATCAGATGTTTTCACGACAAATGAAGGTTCGATGCCTAGTAGGTTCGCATATTCTGTGTAAAACTTGATTTCGACCACAAAGAGAAACTTGAATTTTACGCCCAGTCGAATAAGATCCGTTGCGTATGGAGACGCTGAACACATCGTATGAGTGACGTCAGCGCCACCGCCGGCAGCCAGGAAAGGATCGATGATAGAAGAACCGATTGTATACAGGTTCTTGAAATCACTCACATATTGTGGGATATCACGCCAGTTAAAGTCGCGTGCAGAGACTTTATTGTGGATGTCCTTTGCTTGTGCAATGCCTTTGTTGATTGCGCCAGGGTTGATCTTCTGCATGAGACCGCTCAGGACGTTAGTTGCTTGATCACCCATAACAGTGCTCAAGATTCCTGTAGCACCACCATCGACAAGTTTTTCCCAGTCACGGCCTCCGACACCAACTGTCTTCACAATCGCGGACAAGCCTTCTTGGACGACCCCTGTACCAGCGATACCAGCTAATTTGCTGAGACCACTAACAAGTCCGTTGCTTTTAGTTTGGTCTAATTGATTGCGTCTTAGTTGTGCTTTGTTGTCGCAATGCACAACAACAAACTTTCGAGGGTCCGGTTGAGAAAAGATTGCGTTGTAATCGTCTGCCATAACATTCATATTTTGTGTTACGTATTTAGAGCGGTTCTCCAGACGAAGGAAAACCCGCCGAAGCGGGTTTTCTGAGTTACGTGTATCGTATTAGCTTTGGTTGAATCGTTACGACTACCTTGAGGGGCGTGTTCGGTTGCTGAGTTGCCATATTCAGTGGATCTGTCTCCACACCAATAATCTCACAATCAACTAGATGCATTGTAGACGTCTCATTGCCCTGGCTATCATAGTAGCGGACGTTCATGTCAAACATGTCGCCGTGAGCAACTTGTTCATCCACTTGGCGGTGGATGATTCGAACGACATCTGACTCTTCATCGTCCAGTAGTGCCATATCAAACGGTTCCCAAAAGCTTCGATTACGTTTCATTGCACCGATTGCAACAACTGCGTCTTCCATTACGTCAATGTTTGGAGCGCCAGCGGCGTTAACAGCACCAAAGTTGAATCCCAAGAAGTCTACAGCGAACATATCGTTCAGCTTTGGAGTGTTAGAGAAGCCAATTATAGGGGCTTGTCCCATGCTGTTCATGGAGTTGATAGCATTTTGCAGCAATTGATTCCAATTTGGAGAGCCAGGAACTGGTATTGCGCCAGGGGTCTGACCGGATGACTGACCAGAACCGTTTAGTTGACCTCGGCCTGTGCCGCCTGGAGCATACCATGGACCAGATGAAGGATCTACTGCACCGTCATCTGAATCGTCTGAGCCCATATTACGAATGTCGATTCCCATAGGATATTTCTCTGATTTCCATTACTATACTATGGGTAAAAGAAAACCCGCCGAAGCGGGTTTTGATTTATGAGCAGTATTACGCGCCCAATGCAGTACCAAGTTCCAGGGAATCTGTACCAGTTACATCTTGTCTTGCGTGGTCGAAACGGATAGTCAGTGCAATGTCAACTGCTTCGCCGTTAGAGTAATCCATGTCGCCCCAATCACATTGAGCGATAAAGCAACCTTCGTAAGTCCACTTTTCAACTACAGCTTCGTTACCGTTCATGAGGTCTAGGTAGACAGTGAACTTGTAGTCAGATGCGGTTGAAGCTGATGCTAGCCAAGGGCCTTCGGCACCGATCAGGTATTGCTGCTTCTGAAGTTGATCTTGGATCACTTTAGTCGCGGTGTTAGTGATGTCGTCTTCGAGCGTCAAGTTGAGTGGTTCCCAACTGTGCTTAGAAGCTACGTGAGCAACCGAGTTGTAGCGGTGAATCTCTACGTCTTGGAATTGCAGGTTTGGACGAGTGATTGTTTTAGCTTGCATCGAAACTGGTTTAGTTTGAGTACCACCACCAAGGTTCGCGAAAGTCACTCTCCACTTGTGTTTCAGTTTTGGGTGTAGGATACCATTGCCTACTTCTGGGATCCCAAAATCGTTAATTGTCGCCATTGTTGACTCCAGCGGATTATTTCTATTATTTACGAGAACAAAGCTGCTTCCATTACATTAAAGTGACCCACTAGGGTAAATGAGTCACTTTTTATGTAGGTAGCCGTCTTATGCTCCAGTTGCTACGATGCGGATTGGGATATACAGGAATTCGGCAGCCTTGGCTGGTTTCAACAGTACATCACAGTACATTTCGTTACGATCGATGCGATCCGGGGTGTTGTTAGAGTCATCGCAACGAACTGCGAAGTCGTACAATCCACGTTTAGCCAGGATGTCGCTCAGGAAGTTGCTTACAACTGCCTTGAGGTTGTCACGGGTGATCTGGTCGTTCGGCTCAAAGATGAAGCCCATGGTGTCTTTACGCAGACGACGCTTAATGTAGCGAATCAGACGTTCAACGTTTACACGGTCGCGTGCTGAAGCAACAGGAGACGAAGTCTTCTGACCCCAAATCAGGATACCGCGCCCTGGGAAGTACACGATAGGGTTGATGTTGGAGTAGTAAGTGTACAGATCGTCACGTTGACCTTGGTCAAGTGCCAGTTCTTCGAACTCAGTACCGCTACCCAGTGTTCCGTTAGCGTAACCAACAGCAGATACACCTTGAACTAGACCACGAGTAGTACCAGCTGGAGCAAACCACAGTTGAGCAACGTTGTCGCTGTATGCATAGGTACGCAGAGCGATACCAGAAGAAGCAGCCAGAACGTCCATGCCGTCAAGGTTAGAAACCAGGCCGTGTGGGTAGTAGTAAGCAACACCTGGGCCAGTTTTGCGCTGAGTAGTAACACCCCATGCAACAACAGCTTCAGGATCCATGTTCATTGGAGTGTCAGCAATTACAAACGCTTCGTCAGCAATGTCAGCAGCCAGTGCCAGCATTTCATCGACAACTTCGTGGTAACCAGGGCACAGAATCAGGTTGTATTCGAACTGTTCCGAACGGATGTTACGGTTGCTGTTAATAGTTGCTTGCAGAGCTTCAACGATTGCAACGCGACGAGCAGCATCGTTAGCACCCAGTTGAGTGGAGTTCAAGAAAGCAGTGGTGTACTGGAAGTCTTGGCAGATTTCGATCATGAAATCACGAGCTTCTTGCGCAGACCATTCAGATGGATTAACAGTACCGTGTTGGTTGGTTACCCAATCCAGTGCTTCGCCCTCGATGCCCAGGAAAGTACCTGTAGGCGCTTGGTCGAAACCATCAGCATACACTTTCAGAGGAGCAGAAGTTAGGTTAGACAGCAGAACTGGACGCAGTTTAGCGAAGGTAGCTTCGTCAAACCAGATTGCGTTACCATTTACACGGATGCCAAACGTTACGTTCAGAGCGCTTTCCATCAGAGACTGAACTTCTGATTGGTTAACGGTGACTTTGTAGTTTGCGTCTGATGGGATCAGACCGTTTTCAGTGTTGTATTCTTTCAGGAATGTAGTAACCAGACCTTCGAGTGCGTATGCAGCGCCAACAGGAGCTGTAGATTTACGAATCTTTGCATCCCACATCGCAAGGATGGAGTCGCGGTCGTCATTCAAGTTCACGTTTGCACGGACAACGTATGCTTGGTTACCAATACCGAGATATTGGTTCAGAGCCAGCAGACCGTATTCGTTACGGCAGTCGCCGTGGTGAGGGTTGCTGTTTGCGTCAAGTAGGAAGCTTGGAACGCCATAGAGTTTCATGCTTTGTGTAATTGAAGTTACAGTACGAACGATGTCATGCTCGTAAGTCCCTGCCGCCGCTGTTCCATCAGTTTGAAGTTTTTCGCTGCCAGTAGCAACGAACAACAGTGGGACAGTGCTAGCGGAAGCAGGAATGAACATACTTTCGTCAGTAACAGGTACTACTGTACCTGGGCTTACTAGAGTTGCCATGTTGTTGTTTCCTCAGATAGGAGTTGTGTCTGATTATTTATCTGGGGAACCCACTTATTGGCCACTTATAACGCAGGTAGCGACTTATCTCTCGTATTTCTGGCGTTCCAATAGCGGTAGTAGAAGTTAGTCATCCAATTATCTACCGTTTCGATCGGCACTTTGGCTTTACCGATTCGTTTTGGAGCACGAATAACCTTGATATACAGTTGTTGCGTATCTCCACGTCGGCAAATGTGCCAAATTCCTGCTTCAGCTGGAACCCAGTCAGGAACTCCAAGATGTTCAGGAACGATGTAGATAAACTTTGAGATCCAATCAGGCATGTTGCCCCACTTGCCTTTCTTGAGGTCAGCTTTCCAATCTGACATCGATACTTTCACTTCATATTCCGTAGCGTATCCACTTCCACTAATTGAGATGTAATCAGCTCTGTACGAAGAGTACACCTTTTTGCAGTAGGGAATATTCGCTTCTGGGATCAGTTTGTTCACCTTCCAATCAAGATGCTGACGTAGAGTCCGTTCTACGTGTCCAGCAGTGATTTTTGGACGGGCTGGTTTCTTAGCCTTGGCCATCTGTTGACAAGCTCCCTGCAGTTGCAATCAGTTCGTATTCACTTTCATTGCCAGCAGTCAGCGTCTCAAGCAAGAAGTCTTCGAATGTACCTGTATGAAGACGCATGTAGATGTCTTTGACGAGGTTGTTACGAATTGTAGTGGGTGCTGAAATCCATACCGGAACTTTGAATTGCAATGCAGTCTGGATAACGCGTCCTTGAGTCTCCGACGGATAATTCTCATTGAAATTCAAGTCAAGTAGTGTCACGGACACAATCTTAGTCCAATCGTGCGATGCATCAGATGTCTGGATTTCAAGAGATGGGTTAAAATAGATCATTAACTGCTCTAGAATCTGCATATGTTGATCTTGGTTCGATGTATACAACAGAACTTCGACCTGCATTGTGTATGGAATTGGCTTAGATTGGTGAATCGACTTCACATCTTGCGGGTAAATGCCACCTTGTTCCATATATGGAGTGTCACGATAGGTGTTGGCACCGGTATTTCGGTCCCAATCGAACTGTAACTCTTTCAAGTAGCAGCTCATAATGGGAACTTGCAGAAGAGCGTTCTGTGTATTGTTAGAACGCATTGCACCGGCGACGCGATCACGAGAACCATATACGATTGGCACGTCCATCATTGTCGTTTGACCGTCTCCACGCTTACCAGTCTTGATTTGCAGACCACTAAAGATGTGCATAAACTGTGTTAGGTAGCGTTCTACCTGTGCATCGTAGAAATGTTCACGAATTGTGTTTTGATCTTTGCTCATTTTAGTACTTTCGCTGTTGGTGCACGGTATTGCGATTCAATAAGTTCTTGAATGCTTGGTTTCAGCACATTATATTGTTGACGACGGTCAGTTTCATAGTACAACCAACGATTCTTAGCGCCAGAATATTTGTGCAGACGTACAGGAATGCGTGTATCGTACCCTTCGTACGTTAGACGGTGGTAATCACCATCTCGTGGATTGTTTGGAAATGCTGGGCCTTCAGTATATGGAGCATCGTTAGGTGGCATGCCATCTTCAATGTACAGTGCACGGCTCTTGACGTTCAGTTTATTGACGTCTACACCTTGGGAAGCAGCTTCGTCGATTTCTTCTTGTGTGAATGTATGGAACTTGTGAGTATCTGCTCCACGTTCAGGTACATATGCATCAGCGGCAGCTTGTTGACGAGCTGTTACATCTTTGTAGTCGATAACCTGATTGCTTTCAACGTCAATGAAACCAGTTCCATCTTGTTGTTTCTTAATGTAGTCTACAATGTCCTTTGTTTCTTGGCTTGCGAGCATCGGAGCAGCAGTGATTTTCTGAATTGTTGGAACCCACGATGGCGTATAACCTTCAGCGGACCAGGCAACGTCAGTGACCTCTACGTATTTGGCGACTCCTACAAGTGCTGTGGTGTATTGCATCTCCGAAGGAATCTCAAAAATATCACCGACAACAATTGGGCGGCCTAGAATTGCAACGGATTCTTTGAACGACACTTGGAAAGTCATCTCGCCATTATCGACCGTGAACGCAAACTGAGAGTTATTCGAACTACGATCTACAAGGTCATAATACATCTTCAGTTGTTGAGAGTTCTCGGCATAGTCACGGTCACGAACTTCCTCAAACACACCATTACCTTGGATGTTGGTTAAAGATGTTTGTTCATAGTCGTGCATTTCAATACGTGACACGGCCCACCAAGCATTCTCACCGCCTTTGAATTCAGTTGGGCGCAATCTCCAGTATCTGCTCGGAGCACTACCTTTGAAGTGGATTGTTTGCAGGTCAGTATTATCGGCCAACGTAACAATTTGAACACCGTACCACTTCATGCCGTCCAAGCTACGTTCTACACGAATTTTGCTTGCACGATGAGCTGGGTCAGCTCCTTGTTGAATTCGTAGAGTTGCAATATGAACGTGATCGTACGTCTCAACCGCATAATATGTCTTATTTGTGCGGTCATCGCGAAGAGGTCCAAAGTCGTAACCAATGAATGCCGACTTAACTACATCAGCTCCACGTTGTTTTGAACGCCATTCTCCGCAGAGTTTATTGAACGCTGCAAATGCAGGGTGGGCGTTTCCGTCTCCACCTGAAATCGCAACTCCATTACCAGTTAGATCCTGGAGTTGGCCTTGTTCGTGAACACCGAGCAGCTTGAAGACGTTGATCTTCGCTGCTGCGATGTTTAGATGTTCTGTGACATAGTCACTAATTGTTTCGCTATCGCTAACAGGAAGCTCAAACCCGTCGCAAGACGGCTTTGAGTTCTTCACGTATTCGATAAACGACCATTCTTTGCAGTCGCTCATAATTATCCTAGCATGATTCCTGAGTTGAGACCAACATCTTCGACCGAGTTAACAATAAAGTTGTCGATATCGTCTACACATTGTTCGAAGTATTCCGTAGCTTGGCCACGAAGATCTGAAGCATTCAACGTAACACCGCCGCCAGCGCCCGGAAGTGAACCGTACTTACCGCGAATCTCAGCGAGAACCATCATTGCTTTCGCAGTAGCGAACTTGATGAGCCAAGGACGAGTGTAGCGATCGACTAGCATGTCTTGTTCAGTGCGCTCAACCATAACATCGAGAAGTACACGTTCGTGGGAACGCATATATTGATGCAGCATCAGGGTTCTCGAATATTCGTGCCATGTAAACATCAGGTTATTCGCGAACAGTTCGTTCAGCAGTGAGTTATATGAACTCAACAAGTGGTAGCTCAACAGATCGAACGATCCGGCAAAGTATAGCTGTTGCATCATCGACGAGGCGAATGGGTCGTTGTAGTTATTTGCTCCAAGACGACCGCCACGTACACGGTACACTGCGTTGACGTTGACGATTTTATCGTAATCGCTGCGCTTGCTAGACAAAACGTAAGACTGTTTCTCTTCTTGGATTTCCATGAACATGAAACCACGTTTAACAGATGCCGAAGATTTTTGACGAAGTGTCTCAAGTGCAGAATCTACACAACGATCTAGGGCAGCTTTAGTCAATTCCACTGAAACAGAGCCCATACCGAGGTCGGTCAAGATTGCGTTGATGACTTCACGACGCTCGTCCACAGAACCATCTGTACCTACACCTATTTGCTTGTAGGATGGGATGTTAGAGACAGCATCTGAACCAGGAACTGCTGCTTGGATAAAGAACCATGGCTTCGCAACATCTCGGTAGTCCTGCATGAACTCGACCGCAACACATGAAGCGGAGCCAGTATCTTGTGCAATGAACATCAAGTTGTTAAGTTCGTTGATTGTCGCTCGAAGCGGCAATGCGGCATCTACCCACTTACCAGATTTCCATTCCTTCAGCTTGTTGTCGATTGTGTCAAAGTACTGGGTGCCTACAACTGGAACCTGTGGACGCAGAGAGAACTGGACAGCATTCCAAGTTAGGCCGTTGAATTGTTTCAGTTGGCGTGCAGTTGTATCGTACCAGTATGTTCCAACGGGTAGTGCTGATGGGTCAACGAGGTTAGAGTCGGCGAGCATTGGAGCCCATGAAGTGCCGTTCCATTTAATCCAAGTTTCGCCAACGTGAACAATTTCATCGAGAACAGGAACTCGTGGATCGTGAGCAATCTCAATAGCAGAGATCTCAGTCCATTCCATGCCGTCCCAAATGAAGTAGTGACCGTCTGTACGGTTCCAGATCTGGTTTACAGGCAGTTGCGGATCGCGTGGATCGACTGCTGACTCGGTGAAAGATAAACTCTCTACCCAGACGCTGTTAATAAAATCCCAGACGAATACCTTATTGACGTTCCCAACTACTTGCCACCATTTGTCACACGACTTACGGTTGGTTGGATCTGCACCCCAGTAGATTGCGTCGGCTTTTGTCCAGGTTTTCGCAGCAAAATCGTACTTTTTGACGAGGTCATTCGCGACATCGACCCAAATTGTTCCGTCTGCTGGTGTGCGTGGAGGAAGAGTTGAATCTGAAGCAGTTGATTTTACCCATGCGCCTGCAGTGCGGACGTAAAGAACGTGAGTTGAAGTATTATACCACAATGCGCCGTCTTCCATTGTATTTGGATCGGTTGCGTGGAAAATTACATTAACTGGTTTCCAGCATAGACCTTGATCATCCCACATGTACATCATGCCGTCTTCTGTGTTGTACCAGAATGCGCCAGTTGATGGAGTCAGAGACAGTGAAGGGTCGACTACTGAAGTGATGAGAGGACGTGAGCACCATGTAGTGCCTTCCCAAGCCATAGCCTGGTTGCCGTTAATCCAGAAGTCACTGCCGTCGAGAGAGTTGAAAGGCTTGTGGTACGTGTAGAAAGCACGTGGTTCCCAAGCTCCGAGAACTCGCTGTTGCAGTGTATTAGTGGACGGCATGAACCAATAGTCGTCATCCTGAATGTTGTTCGGGAAGTCGCTATCAAAAATAACTGGGGAGATATCGTAAGTTGTGCCGTTCCATGTGTAGAGACGTTTATTTGGAACGTCAACATACTGAGCACCAACATTTGGAGGGCCAGCATTCATAGATGGAGCGATTGCTAGAGCGAGTTTCTCGTTGAATTGCTTAACGAAGTCACCGTACGTCTGAGCAGTTGCACCGTCGATCACAATATCAGTTGTGGCAAGTTTGTTGGTGTGAGCTGATAGAGTGTAGGACTTATCAATAGGCAGACCAGTCCACTGACTTTGCAGAGTACCTATTGCAGGCTCTATCATCGTACGAATGTCGACCTGTTTGTTATTTGGACCTAGTACGCGAACTTCCTGGTAGCCAGGGTAATCACGATCTTTGTTCTCTTTAGACCATTCCAACGAGTATGCGTGGACGCCGTCACGATGATAGCGACCTTGTTTGTCGACAGCGTATGCGGAGAAGTAATATGGACGGTTTGGAACGATGTCAGAGACGTCCAGCGAAGTGGTAGTGTCGTCATCGTAGAATGCACCCACGACAATAGCGTCACCGATCTTGTCACCTGCGTGCAATTCGATGTCTGCTGTTGGGTCGGCAGTGTAGTATGTCGCGTTTACGGGACGTTGGCCGTTCAACACAGACTTATCGTCCATGGTGATTACGATTCCGTTGTAAGCGCCTTGATCATCGCCGCAACCTACCGCTGGAGCAGGAATGTTCCATTTGATAGTGGCGGTGTCTGGAGTTGTTTTAGTGAACGTAAGGTCAATTGTTTGGCCTTCGTGTTCAATCTGAAACGGAGTGTCGTTGTATGGCCCAGTCTTGGACATAAATACTCCCACGTGGTTTGTGGGAGTATTTACTTAAAGCAACGAAAGAGAGGTGTTACAGCTTAGAACGCAGCGTCTACGGTGTCACGGTGATCGTCCGCCATGTCTTCTCGCGAGTCATTTTGACGTTGTTGGGAAGCTTGAGGGCTGTTGTACGCTTTCTCTACGAAGCTATCAGCAAACAACAGTGCACTATGTGGAAGATATTGTGCTGCGATTTTATTAGCTTGCTCGCCAGTAAACGAAGCGGCTACAGAGTCTTCATCGCCTGGGTGGAACTCGAGAGCTTCGACTGTAGCGTGGTCATCTAAGCCGTCAGCACGAGCTTTGAATGATGCAGTGTAATATCCAGCTGGAATACCAGCTTCATTCGCTTCCGGAACAGCAAATTTAGTAGACACTAGGAACCAATCATCCCCAACCATTTCAACTCCTTTACCTTTGTATTGGTTTTCGCTGAGCATTTGTTTGGTTTTCGCTTTGATTGCTTCGGAAATAGCGGCTTTGAAGCCTTCATCATCGCCAGCCAATTTTGCTGCGATTGCTTTTTTGAAAATGTCTTGCTGGCTCATGTGGAGTCCTGTTTATGTGGAGTTATTTATCATTGTTTTTGCGCAGACGGCAAAAAGCCCTCCGAAGAGGGCTTTTCTTATGCTAACAAAGCAACAATTTTCTTGCCGCGTTTGTCGATGTGCTTCCATTTGATCTTGAATGAGGTGGAATCTATACCACCAAACATCTTGGCGTTACTGTGAATTTCTGCCAACCCTGTGAGCAACAGCGATGCTGCTTCTTGACGTGACGCAAACTCAGCAATACCTTCGTCTTTCAACAAGTGGATGTCCAT
>Ga0075040_1091369_pt1 | contig 37627 bp, 28 predicted proteins | sample OrgsoiRN2013_057_FD_67572 | JGI IMG/M metagenome (GOLD analysis project Ga0075040, IMG submission 67572) | Permafrost soil microbial communities from the Arctic, to analyse light accelerated degradation of dissolved organic matter (DOM) -... | ecosystem: Environmental > Terrestrial > Soil >...
CGGGTTTTTTGTGTCTGGGTGTTTTATGACCCGAGAGTATCGCTGCGTGCGATTGAGATTGTCAGAGTGTAGGTGATGATCAAGGAACGGTTAGCGGACTTCAACACTGGGCTGAAGATGATGTGAGTCAGCATACGTTCACGTTCGTTAGTGTATGAAGTCACATCATTCGCAATACCCGCTTGGCTACCAGCAGTTGCTGCGTTAATCCCTTTGTATCCAGCAATTGCACGGAACAGAGAGTTTACTGCGCCAGTATCAACCAATGCAACAGAGGAAGTGCCACCAGCTGTCTTGGAAGTGAATCGCAGATAGCCGTATGTGTTGATGCCGAGGTTTACGTCAGTGATTGCTGCTGTCGCACCGAAAGAGGTTGCAGCGTTAATCAGAGTAACGAGGTCACTGAACAGGATCTCACCGTTAGTGCCAGAACCCACTGCTGGAGTGATGATTGTCACAGTACGGGTAGTTCCGCCGTCAACGGTGATGTTAAACACATAGGAAGTATTGAATGCCAAGCCAGTTGCCGACTTAGCAGTCTTATCCGAGACGTTTACGTCTTGATAGCCAGCGGTTTGCGTAGCTGGGAGGCCAGGAGTAAACAAGCCGATTTCATCGAATGTGAAGTTACTATCTGGGTTAGTTTGGCTGCCGTCACCAGAGTCTTGACCGAATGGTTCATTTGGGTTCAGAACTACTTCGATTGTTACCTGAGAAGTCAAGCCAAGTTCAGCAGAACGTACACCAGGACCAGAAACGTTTTCTTGAGATACTGGGTCACCTGATGGGTCGGCGCCTGGACCAGTACCGATCAACGACGAGCTGTCGTCTACGATTTCAGTGTAGGTTTCATTGTACAGGCGACTTTCCCAACCAGCTGGATCAGGATCTTGACCGTCGTTTGGAGTCTTGTACTCAATCTGCATGGACGCGTTAACAGTTGTACCACCGTTACCGAAAGCGATGCGGTTGATGAAGAAGTTATGTTCGTTTGCAAGAGCACGTGCGAATACACGAGCCAAGTTCTGAGGGTGAACAGCGTTGTGCTGATCTACCAGGGTGTTGCCTAGATCGTCACGAATCTTTACGTGGCCGATAACGCTAACAGGAAGAGATTGTTGTGTCATGTGATTCTTTTCTGAAGTATGGTATTTACAGGGAGTTTACTTTGGGATAAAAAGGGGCTCAACTCCGTGAAGAGTTGAGCCCAAAGTAAACAACGATCTTATTGTTGGGAGCTGTACGTATAGTCGATTTCTCGTTCTACTGGTGCTACGTAGTTCGAATAATCAACAAACACCCCAGAACTGCCTAAGATACGAGCAGATCCAGCGCGAGCTGTTGAGAAAATCACGACTACTTGGTTTGAAGTAGTTTTGGTGATTTTCAGCGGTAGAATCGGACTTGCATTCGAGTCGTCTTGGAACGTTTCGATCATCATGGAAGTGAGATCCAAGTTGTGATCAATTGTCCAGATTGCTGATGCAACTGCCTGTGTATGGATATATGTTTGCATTAGATTACGTATGCCTCACCTGTTTGAGCTGCACTGAACGTGACGGTGATTGTGTCAGTCGTCGACGCTACAGTCTTTGGAATCGCTTTCACGAGTTCCCCACCTACATAGATGAACACTTCCACAGCACAGGTACTACCGTCCACCAGGCCGTGATTGATAACCCACGACGTTGATGCTACTGATTGAATGTGGGAGAACCCACGTGCCATTGAACTCGACATAATTTCTCCTTAAACAGCAGTTGCGTAGCCAGATTGGCTAGTGGAGAAAGTCAAGGTAGCTTGGAAATTGCTGTTGTGAGTAATGTTGCTTGGAGTAATCTCGTCGGCACCATTGAACGCACGAATTGTTGGAATATACCCTAGACCGTGGTTGATAACCCAAGTAGTAGACAGTGTCGTCTGCGTGTGGGTATACTTAACAGGGTCGCGGAGCTGACCAGTTTCCTGACCGACAATGATGATTGCACGACCAGCAAAAGCCAAACCGAACTTAACGGAGATTTGGTTGTTGGTGATTGCAGACACAGAGTCAGGGAAGACCATTTGATAGTTCGAATCATAGAATTGAACAGCCGGAGTTGTGCAATTCAAGTTGTGATCGATTACCCATGTATCGGATACTGTTTCTTGTTCGTAGATAAATGCGTCGAGTTGGCTAGTCAGTGGCAGCCAAGCTGGTACACCGGTAACGATCTCTGCGCAAATCCACAAACGCTTGTCTTTGAAGACCACACGCCCCGGAGTTGGGGTAGGTGGAAAGTTTGTCTCAGCCTGAATAACCATACGTTGAATACGGTTATCTTGCAGGTTGATGTCGCCATGAAATTTCATTTGATGCCTCTCTTTAGTTGTTGCCCAGACCTATTTATTTGGGGGATAAAAATAAAGGGGCATTCGCCCCTTTATTTACGCGCTCAAACTATAGCTTACGCCAGAGTCAGAGATGCGTGGCCCATAACAACTACTTTACCACTGATATCAGTGTTCAGAGTTACTTCCAGGGTGTTTGCGTCGATGAACTTGATCGATTGTGGAATGAACACTTCATCAGTATCATCAACAACAGATACGTTGCAGTACTTAACGCCCAGGTTGTGAACTACTGAGATAGCTGCGGTTGCACCAGTATTGGTGTAATCGAACTCGAAGTAGGTTTTGTTCAGAGAAGCAACAACTTGCGAGAACTGACCGTTGATTGTAGAAACAGCAGCAGTCAATGCATCAGAAACTACAGTATCAGCAGCTTCCATTTGTTGTTTGGTAACAGCGCCTTTAGCGTCTGTTGCGTCGCCAGACAGAACCAGAAGGCCAGTCATGGTGTCGCCAGCAACGTCTACGTACTTAGCATCCAGAGGAGCCATGTCAACGCTTACGCCTGAACCATCAACGATGATACCAGTGCCTTGTTTAACGGACAGAGCAGTACCAGCACCACCTTGGATACCGTTGCCGACTACAGAAGCAGCCAGTTCAACTGCGGTGATACCTGCAGCTTTAACTTGGATACCGTTAGCAACAACTTCCAGAGAACCAGTCACTTTAGCAGCAAGAACTGCGTCAGTCAGAGTGGAAACCAAACCTGAAGTTGGATCAACCAGAGCCAGACCGCCATTTAGTTTCAGATCCAGACCTACTTCACCAGTTGGAAGGTCAGCTACACCAGCACCCAGCTTAACGCTGATGGTGTTACCGGATTTCGACAGACCTACGCCAGCGTTAACGCCAGACAGACCACCGAATTCACTCCAAACGGTACCGTTCCATTGGTTCCACACTTGAGTAGTACGGTTCCATGCTAGAGCACCAGGACCTTCAGTAGTTGAAGCGTAAGCAACAGATGTCACGGAGCCAGTGACGTCGATAACTACGATGTCGCCAGCTACTGCGCCCGAAGAGCCTACAGCGAACTTAGAACCATCGAGGTAGATATAACGGCCTGGAGTAGAAGGCCAATCAGCTTCTGTTCCCAGAACGTCTGCTTGGTAATCTTTAGCGATGTTAGCAACAGCATTGTCCAGATCGATCTTACGAACAGCGTCGCCAGTGTCGATAGGAGCAGCCAGGTTTTTAACGGTAGAAGTACCACCGAAAGCCAGGTTACCGTTGAGGGTGTCGCCTGCTTTGTTAACTGGAACGTAGCCCAGTGCATCTTCTTTGCCAGCAACAACAGTAGTCAGTGCAGCCAGACCGTCTGTGTTAGTTTTGATAGCAGAGTCGAGTTTAACGTCAGCATCTTTCAGGGAAGTTGCAGCAGCGATGTAGTTCGCGCCAACAGGAGCAGCGTAAGTACCATCAGCAGCCAGACCAGCGCCAGCTTCGATTGCGTCTACTTCAGTTTGCAGGCTAGCCTGACCAGAAGTAAGAGTAGCGATAGAGGCATCAGTAGCAGCTTTGTCAGAAGCTTCCAGATCAGACAGTGCTTTTAGGGCGGTGTCTAGTTTCTTGTCAGCATCTTTCAGGGAAGAAGCGGTTTTCAGGTAAGTAGTGGTCGCATCTGCAACGTACGAACCATCAGAAGCCAAACCTGCGCCAGCTTCGATTGCGTCGATTTCAGTCTTGATCGGTGCGATCTGGGACGAAACGTCGATGTTGGTGATTGCTTGGTCCAATTTAACCAGGACGTCAGCCAGAGAAACAGCGCTGGACAGATCAACAGCCATCAGTGCGTCGAGAGCAGTTGCAGTGAACGAACCGTCAGTGTTGATGAAGTTGCCCAGAGAAGCTTCGATTGCGTCTACTTCAGCTTGGATTGCAGACGAGTCTGAACCAGAAGCCAGGGAGATGAACGCAGTGCCGTTCCAGTATTTGTATTGCTTGGTAGTAGTGTTGAAAATCAGACGACCGGTGTTAGCGGAAGTAAGAGTTCCGGCTGCGGTAGTTTCCGCAGTTGTGTCCAAACGCTCGATGTATACTTGACGAATTTCGCCAGATCCATTGTCGTTCAGAACGATATTGCCATTGACTCTCATAAGTTTGAAACTCCAGGTTGGTTAATCAGTTATTTAGTTTGCGACGCACAATTGTCGTCAACTGTTTTACGGCACTGTGGAACGCAATCGGTTCTATTCTAACTTGACTGAGGTCAAATTGGTCGAGAAATCCCTGTTCCACGTCTTCGAAAACGAAGATGCCCTTAGAGCCTTGCAATTCAACTGAAGAAAGGGTGTTGCCCAGTGACTTCAGAGATGCTGCTAGAACGATATCGGATGTTTTGTATTGCATTATGTAGGCTCGAAGAAGATGACATTCACAAAACCATCTTGTGGAGAAGCGAATGTGATCATAATGGTATTTAGGTCGATGACCTCTGTTTTCTCGGTGGCAATCTCGTCGCCACTGGCGTCAAATACTTGACAAATAAAGAATTCTGAATGCTTGTTATGTTGAACAGTCCATATCGTATCCGGTACAGTCTGATCGTGGCGATAGCCCTGTGTACTTCCGCCATTACTTGGCCCACCCGTGAAACCACTATTGGATGCAACGTATCGGCCAGTTGATTTATCAAGCAGCAGTGGGATAAGGTTTTGGTATTGGGTATAAGAAGGATCGTCGTACTGAATCGGTTCTTGGATATTCAGTCTGATAGAGTGACGAGTTACTACTTCACCGATCAACTGAATAGTGTGCGCTTGAGTTGGTTGAGCAGAAATCTCACCATTCGCGCCTAGGAACAGCAAGGTTCCTGGAACTTGGGTCCAATTCCATTGTTCGTTATAAACATAACCATTTTGGGTGTAAATGCCGACTTCGCCATCATAGAAGTCTTCTTGGATCATACCGATTGCTTGTTTAGTAACATCTGTGTAATCAGCAAGTCGAACATACCCATCGTCAGCGTCACGAGTTACAAGCGAATAAGCTGGCATCGGTTCTGCTGCAGCAATCGTCATGTTAACTGCGTCGAGGGACACGTTAACGGACTTGGCTGTCTGGGTAGTGAAGATGGATGTGGTGGTAAAGAACTCACCTGCGTCACGACGATAGAAGCGCTTAACAGGCTTTCCTTCGTTGTCGAATAGGATGAATCCGGCATCTACTGAGGCAGTGATGTTGATTTGTGTACCGTAGCCAATTGGTTCGATAATCGAACCTTGTTTGTATTTTGCAACAAACACACGAAGCTTTTCAGTCCAGATTGTTCCGTTCCAGACCTTCATACACATGACAGTTGGAGTGGTGTCGTACCAATGCATGTCGATAACAGGAGAGGTTGGAGATTTAAGACCGAATGTTGGAGCAAACTTACACGACGCGAATGTACGGGCGCCAGTTAGAAGATCGATGTCGACGTATAGCCAATAGTCTGTACCAGATATAAATCCGGTCCAGGCGCCAGGCGTGGTCTTGCCTTCTTCTATAATGTAGTTTGATTCACGGTGTGCTATCGTGATGATAGTTGGGTCTGGTGATACTACAAGATCGATGGACGACCCGCCGTTACTCTTTTGAAGGAACTTGGCATTGCCGACTTGGTCCTTCTGGTAACGTAGAATCCCCTGACGAAATGGTATTTTCATCAAATGTGCCTATGGATGGTTATGATATGAGATATGTGAAGGGCTCTCACTGAGAGCCCAAACGTTGAATAACTGTGTCTAGATTTTCATCGTATGTGTCTTGGTCGAAGAACGGCGAGTCGTATGAACCAATAGTCTGACCGCCATACGGATCATTTCTATTTAGCCCCTCTTGAACGATGGCTTTGATGTTGTCAACCAACACAACACTAACACCAGGAACACCTGGTTCAACTACGAATACAGTGGTGCCATCCGGCTGAAGGGTTGCTTTGAGTGAACCAAAGATCAACTTATCAGCGACATTCGCATGAGCAGCGTTAGCTCCTGAACCTTCGTTGAAGTTGTAATTTGGTTCAGCTACAAATCCATTAGGACGTATGGTTGCTGTCGGGATACCACTACTTACACCAATCAGAGAGAATGTTGCGTATGTGTATTCGGAGTCGAACCCAGAATATTGACCAGAAACAACCATCGCGTCAATTTCTGATTGACGTCTCTTCACGGGAAGCGGCCATGCACCTAGCTTTGTGGAATTCCACCAAACTGGGGCATGGGCAGGAGTACCGACGCCAGCTGATGTAAATCCGATAAATTGGTTGGTGTATACAGCTACTTTATCGACTGTCCACATACCATCGTTGACTTTCGATGGCGAGCCACCAACTTGGATCTGACTACCTTTGATGTGACCTGAGAAATTGCCTTCGACTACAAAGCCAGTGTAGGTTCCTGTAGGTCCAGAGTATCCAATCGCAACATCGGTGATTACTGATGGAACAAAGCCTGTAAAGATTTCCATTGGCGAAGCAAGGACTTCTTTAGTTTTGTTCGATTGAACAGTGTCAGAGAGATGTTGGCGAACTTCCATAAACGGAACAGGATATCCGATACCAACATATTGTCGACCACTACCCGCGTCCACGAACGTCAAGAACGGTAGGCCGTTCATAGCGGTAGCATCAACGGTCAACGTATCACGTTTGAGAATTGCCAGCGAGAAAGCATTTCCCGATTTATTGACTACTTGATATGGTCTGTGACGCTCAAGTTTGTGAGGGTTTAGGGTAATTGGGTCTGTATAGCTTGGTAGATCGTCTGTTCCTCGCAGATACACTACCGCACCGGTATTCCACGGGCAAGCAATGTCAGTAACTGCGGTATCGGATGTAGTTTGAGCAATCAATGCACCACTACTCATGCGCAATCTAAACGTCTGAGTGTTTATCAAATCGTCGCGAATGAGCTTGGTTCCGCCATCAGTGTGCTTCCACGTCATAAACTGACCGAGCTTTACATCTTTACGAGCATGCATAAGATCCCAGCCGTTTGCAGCGAAATCACTAAGATCGATTGTCCACTTAGTATTTCCTGAATCACTTTCACTAGGCGAAGAAGATGAAGATAACTCTTCACGCTCGAGTTTATAGCGATTACGACTCGTCTGAATGACGGTAGTACGATATCTCACAGGATCTTGAGAAGATATTCTAGCTAGGTAAGCTGGCAACGAGACGGTTTCACCTGCTGGATCGATAACTGCCGTACGGACAGCATCAAATAGGAAGATTTCAGAACCATGATCAAACGACAGTAGGTCAGAGACACGAGTATAGACTAGGTGTTCCCCTGAAGCACTCGGACACGGTGGATAATCCCAGTTACTCTTCCACGGATCAGGATACGTTGGAGAGACATCAGGAACATCGTAACTGGTGTAGAACTTGGAGATCTCTACCCAACCAGTGGTACCATCAGTTGGACGTGTGTACAGCTTATCAACACCGACACAGAACCAATACTCGCCAATTTGGGCTTCGGTTGGTTCTACGGAGGTGTAATAGAATGGTTGCTCTACCCATTCATTACCGATATGGCGATACAGTCGCTTGATTTGTGGATCAAACCAAAATTGGTTCGACAATACAGTAGTCGTCCAGTAGTTAGCACATTCTGATACAACTTGTCCTGCGCCGGATGACAGAGGCAGCCATAGCACACGGAACGGATTCTGTGGTGAAGTATCATTCTGCTTTGGCTCCAAGTTTCCGTGACCTGCACGGAATAGCCACAACGCGGTCAAGTATGCGTAGAACAGCTGATATGCAGCGAACTTGTCGATTGTTTTGGTAGTGCTGCCATCTACGTAAGAAAAGGTACCAACCGCGATTTCAGAGACGTCCTTAATGTTCCAGAACATATCCCAAGGCGTGGTATCCCATCCGTATCTGCAACCTGGCTGCTGTTCGAAATCGATAAAGATTTCCCAGTCTAGTTCGTCTTTGATGGTTGCGTTAATTGGGTCGTTATAGATGTATTCAACCCACACTTCGAGAATCTTTGTGTGGAATGGTTTTACGTCTAAAACGTAGTCCACGAGACCCTGGACGGGGTCTCGTGTTGTGATAGTTGATGTCATTCGATTACGTTTCCGACCGTTTCCAGGATCTTGATGCCATGTAGGGCAATCCACGAAGTCTTAAACAACCCAGGGTAATCACGTTTGTCAGACAGAGCATCCAATAGGAGCTCGAAGAACACAGTGTTTACAGCTTGCGCTGAGAAATTGACGAACATGTACTGCAAGGCGTTTTTGATATTTACTGGCGTATCAAAAGAGTAGGAATCGAAGAACGCATACTTGTCTACTGGCGCTGTATCGAAATCAACAGATTCGAGCAGACGTTGAACAGATGTCAGACCAGTTTGACGATCCATGAACGCTTGACCATCGCCTAGACCGAAACGAGATGTCTCACCGAATGTGCTATCGTAAACTACGCGTTCTAGTGACGGAACAGGAGTTAGGATACCATTATCAAAGTCGTCTGTCTTGTAACCAATCATTGCTTCAGCTGCGTGATTCCACAAGGCTTCTGGAATCTTGTCAGATTGCTGTTGGCGGAAGATATACCACTCAGTATGTTTATTTTTCAGATCTAGTGGGCTTACGCCAGCGTTCAGGTCGTCGCGTAGGTTGAAGTAACGTGTGAACTGCAGTGTGTAGCGGTTATCCACGTTAATCTTGCTAGCTATATCCTTCACGATCACTTGAGTGTAACGTGGAGGCAGCACGATCGATGATGTCGCACCAGGAACATTGTAGTTCGCTGCGGGCAAGAAGTTCAAGAATAAATGGTACGGAACTTGTGGTTTAGTCAACTGACTAACCAGTTCAGAAACACTCACGTCATGTAGCTGACCCTTCGATGTCTTGTTGCTTACCCAGAAGTAGTACAATGTCGATTCGCTACCTTCGACGGTCAGGTATTTGTAGTCTTGAACATATGTGGTATCATCCAACAGATTCTGTGGAGGTGTCAGAATAAATGTCACGTAGTCTTGAACACGAATACCATACTGTTGTGCTAGAGTGTAAGGTGAGCCTGCAATATCGCCCAAAATCTCGAGATTGTATGTGTTATCAACGAGGTTACCGTTGACGTAAACACTCAATAGCAGACGTTGGTCACGGGACAGTAGTTCCATGAAGTTGGATTGGTGATCAACCCAGCTATCGATTGGGCTCATATCAACTTCATCGTACTCCAGACCACTATTTTGCTTAGTCCACACTTGAAGCGGAGTTCCGCTATTAGTTGGATCAGCAACATACATTTGTGGATTGACAGTGCTTTCGACCCATTCGTATACTTTGGTAGAAGCTTGAGAACCCAGACGACCCCAACGTTCCAGACGATCGTTCATTTCTGGATAGATTGTTGGATCCTCATATGGCACATAGTTAAACGTGGAAGTGTCGACCCAAACCGAACCATCTTTATTTTCTGCCCAATCGCTACCACTTTCATACACAACTGGATCTACACCAGACATGAAGTCAATGTTAGTCATTGGAATGTAGTAGTGGTTACCTGCTACTGGGTTCCAATATTTTGTACGTTGGATAGTTGTCGCTGACTTAGTATCGATCAGTTCGATTGGATCCAGCGATTTCACATCGGGAACGTATCCTGAGATGCGAACACGAGCGGTTGACAGATTTCGCAGAACGATTGCACGACTGTTGATTGACGTGAAGCTTGCTGCACTAGTGGAGTCGATGATATTCCAAGACGTGATCGAACCAGTAATTACTTGCTGTTCAACGATCAGACCTTGTAGTAGACTTGGAAGTACAGCTACGTAGCCGCCACCGAGGTCATCGGACACTGTTGCTAGGTCAGAGATGTTGAACTCGAACGACTTAGCAGTTGCGTTGAAGATCATATTGCGGCCATCAAGGTCTTTACGAGTTGTCGGCAAATCGACCCAACGGGTCTGGTCAGCCAAGGTGATCTGTTTGAAACGCTGATCAGAAGTCCCACCCAGAACGTCAGAAAACTCCAAACGAATGTCGTTATTGAAGCCATCGTCTACATTCAGGCGGATGCGTGGTTTGAAACGAGGACGAGCATCACCAAAGTCAGCAAGTTTATAGGCCCAGAATTCATCGACCTTAGCGTCAACAAAGTGGTCACTGTTAATGAATGAGCGGATCGCGTTACGAGAACCTTTTTGTTGGATCATACCCTTCCAGAACAGGAACTTCGACTTCTGAGGCACGTTCAATTGATCCAGATACGTCGGCTCTTCATATCCCAACAATCCACGTGCGTAGTCGACGTAGTCCGAATTCTCGTTCACATCGTATGTTTTGTAGTAGCTGCGCATGTCGTCGACTGATGCTTCAATGTTACGTAACATGTCATCGCCGTGCATGAAATATCCGCCAATATTTGGACGGAGATTACGGTTTTCGCTGCGTTCAAACTCGACAGAGAAGCGTGGCACTGACATGCCTACAAATGCGTCGTAGATCATTTGATCACCAGTAGTGTAGTCCTCAAACAGAACAACATGCTCGTAGCCGTCAATATACGCCTTGATCCCACCAAGGTGAATCAGGTTGTAGAATGTTGGACGGGCGTTGTCGATCAACACATCATTGACCATTACAGGACGAACTTTGATGTGTGCTTGCTTATCCTTACGGAATACCATCACAGCACCTTTAGCTAGTGGGCGACCGTACTGGTCATACATCAGTACTTCGTTCGAGTTGAACGAATCCCCACCAGTGAATACATCACTTAGGATACCGTTCGGAGTGCTGATCCACAAGTTGTAGCGGAATGGGTTAACTTCAACAACGTCGTCAATAGAAGCAGCTGGGGCGTTAAAAGATCCAACTGATAGGGTACCTTCACCGACAGTTGTGATATTCAGACCAATTTCATCGTATGCGTTTAGTGCAGTTGTTGCCAGGCGGAATTTTGTATTGTCCGTCTCATCAGGAATCGCATAGTATGTGGTGTTCAGCGTCAGGCCTTGTGGAAGAGTTCCGGTTGTGAAAACACAGACGCGATCTGCATACTGATAAGGGAACGAACCATTCACCATTTGGAAATAATCTGGGTCATCATTCACGTTAACGATGGTTACTTCATGAGTAGAACCATATTGGCGAATTGAGGAGTTGTTCAGACCAAGACCTTTATAGATGGTGTCGATCGCACGTTCAGTTTCTGTCTGCCAGGACAGAATGCGGTTAGTGTTCTGATCGATTTCTTTCTCGGAACTATCGTTGAACACAAAACCTTCATCTTTCTTGTATTCGATATAGCCGTCAATGACGTCAATCAGACCTTGGATTCCTTGGACAACAAATGGACTCGCAAGTTCGAGAACTTGTGCTTTATCGACGGTATGGTGTTTCCAAGCGATATCAGTGCGGGCGCCGCCATATGCGTAGAATGTGCTACGAACTTCACCAATGTACTGAACCCCATCACCTGAGGTACGCAGTGGAACGAAGTCTCCTGAGTGAGCTCCGCCAGCTGTGCGTGACAGCGTGAATGTTCCGTCTGCAGCGCTAACTACGGTAACGTAGTATTGGTACACGACGTCCAGCGGGAATGGCAGGTAGCGGCTGGTATCCAAATAAATTAGATCGCCAGTAGCCCAAGGCAGTGCAGCGCCTTGGATTTGCATGATTCCCGCTGCTTCATCAGCAACTACAAATGTGAAACGACGAGTGCCGTAGTAGTTCACGACACGGCTTTGTCCTGCTGGTAGAGAGACGGTGAACGTCCAATCTTTACCATCGCCTTGTGGAATACGTACACCGTTGCGTACAGTAGCTGCACCGTAGTTAGCGACTGTTACATTCAAGCTATCCATCCATTTAGATTCGTAACCAGGAGACTTCTTAGAGAAGATGGTGTAATCTTCTTTAATGAGGTCAGTGCCGGTAGTTCTTACAGACAGCGATTTGGTGTTTACGAAGCCACCGAACTGATAAGCCAACTTCGCTTCCCAACCGGTCCACAATTCGCGGAGGTTACTAACTTTGAAGTCGATACCTGTCTGACGGTTGTAGTAAGAGTACCATTGGTTGATGCCGTTCGCCTGATAAGTCGCACCATCGATGACATCGCCATGGAAAATAGTATCGGAGTGTGTGAATACCTTCAGTGTTTCACTGTTGATATTCAGTCCGCCGACTTCCAGGTATTTTAGGCCCCAAGTGTGGTGCATAAAGCGCATTGGCTGCATCAGGAATGCAATTTTTAATTGGTCAATCGGATATTGGGCAGATTTCAGCCACTCTTGTTCAATTGCAGCGACATCGCCAAATTGGTACGATGCTTTGAAGTTGACGAGCTCAGAACCAGCAATAGTTTTAACCAGCGGACGGCAAAGTGAAGTGTCGTTAATTATAGTAGCCAGTGTAGTCGTCAACAAACGACTGTCGAACACAGGGAACAGATCATCTAGACCGTAAAGAGTTGTTTGACCACTCTTGATTACAGTGTCTGTTGTGTTGACAGGAACAAAGTTGTAGACGCGAGCCATGCGCTTGAACGGTACGCCATTGATTAACAGGATCGTAGCCGGCAGAGGAGCGTCATAAGCAGCAGGGACATCGTTCAGAACAATAATCTTGTTCCACATTGTCTGCTTCCAACGGCGAGTACCGGTAGTATCAGCATATTCAGTATCCCACCAGATCGGCTTACTAGTGAATCCTTGTAGGCACCATGGTTCTAGATGTGGATACATTGTGCCGTAGATTTCACGGTATTCGCCCTGCCAAGTGCCTTTCCAGTTTAGTGGACGGTTATCAACATAAGGGTTCCAGGTGTTATCGACATAGTTCACGCCGCTGACATTCCAAGTGAATGGGTCAGTTTGTAGGTATACACTTGCGTACGGATAAGCAATCTGGCGACTAACCACGAATTCTTTGAACATGCGCTCTTGCAACTGAGCGTATAAGACTTTGTCTTCTGTGGAGATCACGTAATCAGACACAGGAAAGAGTAGTTCAGTGATATTGTGTTCAGTAGCAGCTTCAAACAGACGGCTTTCGATCTCAACTAGCAAGCTATTCAACACAGCCGTTAAGTCAACGTCTTTCCAAGCAGCAGAAACGTCGCCTGGAGCAGAACCAGCTAATGGAACCCACGGAACTAGGACATCATCAACTTTGACCATTAGTTGAAGGTCAGAGCTACGTAACCACAATGAACCAATAGGCGAATCCATAGACGGTGAGATTGGTGTAATCGACACAACTTCGAAGCGTTTAAAGGTGCTGCCGTTCAACCAGAAATCCGCAGCGTTCAGTTTTTCAACTGGGATAGCAGAGAAATCGCTGTATGTTACGTCTTGATCAGCTGAAAGTTGTGGAGTCCAACCTCTGTAACGGAATTTCGTGGTAGTCAACGGAACTTTTGTACGGACAACACGCTTTGCAATCGAAACGAGTGCGCCCTGCGTGATGCGATTGTACGAGTAGTGACCGTCGTGGTGACGAATTTCAGAGATATCGAGTTTATCGTCGACAATCAACTGTGGATTGTATAGTGGAGACAGAGCAAGCATTGGTGCAGTAGCAGGCCAGCTTTCAACGCCTTTTTTATTGATAAACGCTGTAGTATCACCGAAAAGACGATCATTGTTATCATTTAGTTCGTATGTCTGAATCGCATCCGCAGTCATAGCGGCAGTCAAATTACCGATATATTGAACTGAGGTGTTGATTAGAGCATCGTATGCGTGACTCAGTACAAATTCTTCTTGGGCGTTGATTGCACTTTCATATGAAGTTGCAGCAAAGTTCAAGATGTCGGTTGGAGTAGCGTTAGTTGCGAACAACGCTGAAGCCAAGAGATCCCAAGAATCGTTATGTTCATGAATAGTGCCACCGACGGAGTAGTCCACCTTTTCTAGGAGACGGAATCCGTACTGTGGATTCGGCAGGAACCCTTCTAAAGTCTCTTGGTTCTTCAGAATTGTCTTAATGTGTTCTAGAAGCTGAACAGAAGTCACTTCAATGCGGTTTTCGTGGCTACTGTTGAAGTACAGTTGACTCGGCACTTCCCAGTCACCAGCGCCATATGGAACTTCGGCTACTTTCTTAGTCGTGCCAACGAAGTATTCATCGCCATTAGCGTACTTTTGGGCGTTGACATAACGTGGAACGTAGCGTACTGATTCACTTGATCTCCAAATTGTGAACAGAGCGCCCGGGTTAGTGTCAACTTCGTCAAAATCTTTGTAACAGAATAGTGGGCCGTTATCGTAATCTAGCAGAAGTTGCTTGAAGTGATACACTTTATTGGAACTAGTGCGTTTGATACGCAGACCAACTTTCGGTTCAACTGCTGCGGTATGGTCAATTACAAAGGTGAATAGTTCATTGGCACGGTATGCGGTCTCGCCAGTTGGATAGTAGATATCGAACAGCGGGAACTTCGTCACACCTTGGTTTTTGTGTTGTTGGTGATAGCGATAGCGAATTGGGCAGATGGCAGATGTTGGGCGGCCAGCAGCTTTGTAAGCCTGATCGTTTATGAAATCAGTGGTACGTACGTTCCAGAGATTTCTTTGTTTGTCTGATTCAGCAGATGGATCGATACCAACTTCAAATTGCTTCTGTTGTGATACTTCACTATCGAGGAACACACCATTTACGTAGGCATTGTCGGTGATATTCAGCAATTCGATATAGTTACCAACCTGTTCACGATCATCTGTGTAAACACGAGTGTTTTGCTGACCAGCAACCGTCTTAGCTGTCAATGCTGTTGGGAACAATGCGACGTTGAACGGACGGGTGCCTGCTGGCATCATCGCAACATCACCTGGCGTAGGAGAATCAGCGAGGGTTGTAGATAATGTAACGGTAACTGTCTCTCCGGTGATTACAACAGAAGCGACGGTATATGTGTTCTTGGAAACAGGAGTGTGAATGGTCAGAACTTGTCCAGCAGCAACAGCGAATGCTTTATCAACAGTCACAGTGTTTGCTGTAGTGCTAAGAATTCTGGTACCAATGTAGGTCGCAAGCTTGTATGCTGGATCCTGGCTGTCGATTGACATCAGTTTGGCGTCAGAGTTCTCCAGTTGATGATTTACTGGAACTGTTTCAGACGGACCTACGTAAATCCACTTGTCTAGGAAGTCAGCAGCTTGTGTGTCATCGTATGTAGGCTCAAACGAAACTGCAGCAAATTCTTCTTGTGCTGGGTTGGAGCGGTACATCCAGTTGTGAGCTGTGTAGCTCCACTCGTTTATCTCGAGGTTTGGAAGATATTCGAGAATTGGCATGGACGCACGGGTCGATTTTGCAATCGCACCTGCAGGAAGATCCAGTTTGTGGATCCACTTGTTCTCGATCTGCCAGTCATTCTGAGGCTTAGTATCACCAGTAGCATCCCACTTGTAGATAAATTCTGGTTTAGCCTGATCCATCCACGACCACAGTGGGCGCGCATCAGTGACGTTGATAATCCACTGTTGGATGTTATCACCAACCGGAGTGATATACTCTGGATGCTTTGCAGCGATCATGCGGAAGACGTCTGGGGAAACCATACGAATGTATGCAAGAAGCATTGCATCGTCGATAAACTTGCCGTCTGTTGTGGAGCGGTCACTATCGTCCCAAGCAGCAGAGTCCCAACCAGCGGATCCTTCGCATACAGCATTTTTGGTTTGGGTCAGTTCACGTTTAATAGTGTCGAATGTAACTTGACCGCCACCGTAAAGTGCAGATGGAAGGGCTGGCGAAGGGGTAATAATAGTGAAGTTGCCTTTGAAAACGGCAGAAACCACTTCATACACGCCGTCGACGCCTTGGCTGCCGACGATATCAAATTGAGTACCAGCTTGGAATGATTTAGCGAGGTTACCCAGCAGAGAAATCGTGTTGTCTGAAACAGAAGCATTAAAAATGGACGTAGCTTCGCCCACGCCAGCGATCTCACGTTGTTTCTGAGATAGGCGAGCAGTGTAAGCAGAGCATTTATTTTTGATTATTACGTACTGAGGGACAATGTATTTGTCCGTCTCATCGAACCAGTAGTAATCAGTGAAATTTGTTAGTTTGTCGAGATCGACAGGAGGAGCGAAGTTAAAGCGCTCAGTATCACCCCAAGATGGTAGACGATCGACGTCAACACCAAGGCGAATAAGTTGGTTATAGAGGTCTTTGCTGGATTTTGCGTGATCAACAGTAGCAACCTTACTGTGCATCAGTGGTTGTAGTTGATAGCCCTGACGGTGCACGTCAGCTTCGATGATGCGGCGATCTACACGAGCAGCAGGATCTGCGTCTCCGATTACGCCAGAAATCTCAACCGTTTCATCTTTTGTAAGCATGCGGTTGAAAGTGTTCTCGATGAGACTTACATTGGTCTCACTCTTGAACGATTCGTTGGTCACGTCCAGGAGGTTTGTTCGAGTTTTGTTATAATCTGAGTTATTAACTGCCATTTCGAGCCGTAATCTGTGCTATATTGTTTTCTATTTATAGCGGCGATCACAGCACGATTTTTAAGCCGGTTTTCTGCCAACCTGTGTCGAGGACGTTCTTCGTTTTGGTTTCTGAATTCCTGGATCTGCATATGTAATACGAGTTGCGACTTCAGTGAGCACTTGATTTGTGTATACGCCGTCCTTAATAGTAGCAGGATCACGTAGAGAGCTACCAATTACCATATTGATCTCAAGTTGCTGCATTGCTGTGTATGAAATCGGCAGTGATGCGTAGCCTGGTGATACAGCCATGATTTGTAGCATCGATTGATAGCCACGACCACCTGGAATGATTCCAGTCGGGTCACTAAATGACGCAGTTGCACCAGTTTGCATCTGAAGCTGAGCGGTAGTTTGTGATGATTTAATGAGATCGGGTGCTGTCATCTGTTGTCGGTACGCAACATCATGAGATACATTGAGTACCTGAACGTTGGATGCTAGACGTGGATCCGTAGGAATCAGGAAATTTGTTGTCCCAGATGCGTATTCTGTCTTTATACCGTTGACGATCATCTGAGAGGATGGTGGTTGTTGATACAAAACAGATGTAGCAGCAATCAAATTTGCATTAAGTGTGCGAACATACGAATGAACACCAAGTACGGGCTGATATGTCGCACGCAACCCTACTTCCAGGCCCATTTGGTGGATCTGGTAACTGGCTGTGATTGAAATAGGATTAACGAGTGTCTTGGCTGAAGCTGTAGACACAGCAATTTGGAACCCACGAGTCGACGAATGAACGTCAATCGGGTTCGATTTCGGCAATTTTGTAGCTACTGCTGAGTATGCGCTTGGGATATTCGTGTAGGACCGATACGTGCTGAGATCTCTACCATTGACCTTAGTTGCAGTCTGCGCTGAGACCCCGTACGAACGTGCCGGTGATACCGAACGCTCAGGATATGCTACTGAAACCCCAGAAAGCATTGTGAATGCTTTATATTGATGTGCAGCAATAACCGAGCGAGGGTCAATGTACGTTTTCGTGCTTGCATGCAGAATACTCGCCATTTTCCAGCGTTCTGGATTTCGGCTTGGTAGTTCTGTTTGTCCGATGGCTTGGTGTGCAACTGCGTTAGCATATACATCGCCGCGGTAAAGATCGATTGTTAGTGCTAATTGTGTAGTCTTGTTTGACTCTGTGCGGACAATAGGTCCTTCTACCAGCAACAGAGTGGCTGATTCTACTTTGTTAACATATGTTGGGGTAAGATCTTCAACAAGAGCAGATTCATACACGTACGTAGCAGTAGCGGAGTCAATTGGCAACGCCCCTTGAACGAGAATCAGAGCTGATTCGAAGGCGTGGCCTATGCCAACATATCCTGCTTGCTCTTGAATTAGCGCTGATTCACGGACTCCTGTAATGGAGGCGGCGAGTAGTTCCGCCGCTGGCTCGGTAACGACAAGTACTTTTTGTTGTACCTTGGACACATACGCTGGCGCGTTATTTTCCTGTCGGAGAACGTGTTGGTATGTTTTCGTTACACGAGTAGTCATATTAGGATGGAACTACTACTGTTACACCGAATGTGGTTGCGTCTAGATCAGTCTTGGTGAAAGGCTGTCCAGTTTTAGGGTTGATCTCATAAACGTACTGTTCAGTTTTCATCAATGTGGTCGAAATCGGGAGCACGTTCGAGTTACCGACATAGTTTGTACCAGTGACATTGAGTACTGGTGCAATGTTGTTGCCTGATGGGTCAGTTTTGTAGCCTACAGTAGTAACAGCGGTGCCGAGAATCGCTTCGTTAGTGAAGTTAAACGCGGTCGCAGAGTACAAGTCTGTATCACCAGCTTTTGTGCCGGTCAATGACGGGTTAACTACTGGTGGAAGTTGAGATGCTACACTCGAGTTGGAGTTGGAAGTATCTGGACGCACGAATTGTACCCCAGCATCTGCTGCTGGCACGCGAGAAACGACTTTAACCTTGCCTAGACGATTGTTGTTGCGGGATCCCAGGCCGTCCAACAGATAGACGTCGGTTACACCCATAAACCCATAGTTTGTGACACCGTTACCGAAACTTGCAGCTTGTGCAAGGCATCCAGTTTTGATGTATTGTGTTCCGACATATGGTGCTGGGTTAGCAAATGTCGCGGTACCCGCAAACATGTTGTTAATCCAAATTGAGATCTTACCGGCAGCGGTATATTGGACCTCAACTGTATTCGGCGATAGGACGTCAAGCGTAGGAGTCGTTGCAACAGACGATGAGGCGCCACATACAAAGTTCGAAGTGCCGATGTACCCATCGGCAGTATCCACAAATGTATTAGCTGGGAACGCCGTTGACAATACTGAGGTGATGCCATCACTGCCAGTTAGCTGACGAACGTATAATTTCGAGTTCTCATAAACGATACCAAAAGTAGTGGCTACTGTTGTAAAATTGCTGTCAGTTGCAAATGCCGCGAGCAGTAGTCCAGATCCGACAGGAAACGATGCGAGGCCGCTACCATATGCGACTTTCATCTTGAATCCAGCTGTAATGTGTGTACACGTAGATACAGGTTTCAATGCATTTAGCATGAAACCGTATCCATACGACGTCGATAACGAGCTATACGGAGCATCCAGTCGAGTTTGAGCGTATCCCATGATGGCGGTACCACCAAGGTTATTACCAGGAGCGATTGTTCCTGGAATACGCCAAATGCGGTCTGTGTCGCCATAGATTCGCACAAATATGTTTTTAGTAGGATCCATGAAGCATGCAGTAGGATCCGCAGCAACAGAAGTCATGTTGCTGACGTTAGTACCAGCCACCATAAATTTCGCCACAGATGTTGGCAATGTCACTGGGAGGTATTGATCCATCCCGTCGAAGTAAATGAGGCTCATTATTTTACCTTCATGCCGAAGTTAACGGCTGATGCAGTTGCAGGAGTCCAAGCAGCACCATTTACGTCACCTTCAAAGATAGTCTGTAGGTACGTGTACTGAGTAGAGAGGTTGATTGGAGCACCTTCTGTCATGGTGTTGCCGTTCGACAACACCATGCTAATAGCGTGTTGGTCAATGTCTGTCTTCGCTGTTAGTGCAGATACTGCAACAGCGATAACTTCAGCTGTAACAGTCGTAGAACTCGCGTATAAGTCATATGCACCAATTACGTTGGATTCGACATACTCATTCTGAAGTGCAGGAATCTGAGATACGATCTTCCAGCTTTCTTTGGATGATGGTGTAGGAGCCCATTCACTGTGAGTTGTAGAAGTTGGCAGACGAGTTGCAACTTGAATTGGGCCGAGACGGGCAGTTTTAGAGTTTGGACCCGCTGATGTGTTGTCGAGAATGTATATGTCATCGATGTTTACAGCAGCGTTGTCGCCGACAGCAGTCCAGCCCCACGAAACGTCGATAACAGACGGAACGTCGTTAGTAAATGTGCTCGAGAACTGTGGATAGCCGTTGAGGTAGACGTTAACGGTTTTTGCTACACTGTCTACTTCAAACTCCCAGTAATACCAAGTATTCAGGATTGGAATAGTAGGACCGACAACGCCGTTGATTACTGGAAGTCCGTTAGATGGCCAAGTCACTTCGAATACGTTCGCGAGCTGCATGATCGATTGACGACCTTGTGCATTCATTGCAAACCCAATTACGAAATTTGTACCTGTAACAGGAACTTGTTTGGCTACGCGGGCAAATCCCGTTAGAGAACGGCCGATCGAAAAAGCACGAGAGCTGGTAGTTGTACCTGCGCCTACAGTAACTAATGAGGAGCCTGCGGCGGTTTGAGTGATCGTGTAGCCGATGTTTGGAGCCGAGACGCCATACAACGCGCCACCGATTGTGTTGTAGCTGTCAGCGCCATCGAGAAAGAGAAGTGCCAAGTTATATGGTCTCACGGATTAAAAAGGTTAGATAGACACCAATATCCGCTAGGGTGGTAACGGTGTTGGGTGCTATGATGGTAAGAATACTGTTTTTATTTATAGTCGTTTCTTCGATGAATGACACAACGCCATTTGCGATGCCACTCTTGAAGGTAATTGAGCCAATTGATTGGCCGTCTAGCTGCATATCTAGTGTAGCATCGGCTTTTACTGATGCATAAGCTAGGCTTTGGCCAGGTGACGACAGTGAGAGGTCAAACGGCATGACTCCTACGTAGAGCAGCTCGCTGGCCTCCATTGTGGAGATAACAGACAATGACACATCGTATGATGGGACGAATGACTCTAAGGTTGCGACTCTATCACTAAGAGCTGTCGTAGTCGCTGTCACAGCAGCCATTTGTGCTTCAAGTGCGGTGTACTCTTCGGCGAGTGCGTCGTACCCTCCAAGTTGGGAACCTAGGTTCTTCCAACTGAGATTTGTAATGTCTCCAAACAACGCGTAATAATTAGTGTCTGCAATCACATAAACGATCATACCTATTTTTCGACGATCGTTGGTGATTGCATCGCGTTCTAGTAAAGTTGCGACTTCACGTAGGCCCCCACGACCCAGTTCTGAGTCGTGTGTAGCGTATGTGTCTGATGTATCTGTAGGAGCAATAAAACCAGTTACTGCTACGCTACCAAGGTATTTTCCCATCTCATGAACCTACGATTGTAATGCTGCTACCCAGCTTGTTATATGTACGATGACATTTATACGTCTGCACCAAGCCGAACTGGTTAGTCACTTGAATGAGCACGGGATCGTTTAGTGCGATGTTTAGTCCTGTTGCTTGATCTGTGAATCTAGTCAGGGTTGGGAACGTGCTTGGATAGCAGAGCCACTTGTAGCCTCCAGCAGGCATTAAGTATGATCCAGCTGGTGTTGAAGGTAGTGAGGAGTTCACTAAAGCAGCAACATCTGCACCAATCATCGAATCCAATTGGTTATTACCGTAGTAGACCTTCCAACGCCATGCAAGTGCATAGCTTTTGGATAGTGGACCGCCTTGTGTGTCGACCGCTGAAATTGTCCAGCTACGTTGTGATGCAACAGCACTCACAAGATCCCCACCAATCATAACAGAAGCTGTGCCTACATCTTGAAGACCACCAGCTAAAACAGCAGATGTTGAGTCGTCAACGATTTGAATCGATCGCGGACGGATATTATCAGGATTCACAGTTGTCCAATTGAATACTCGCATTCCTCCTGAAATAACTGAACCCACTTCTACGACTGAATTCATCCCGCTAATACTAAAGGCTGAGAATTTTGGGACTCCAAACGGATACAGAATCTTGTCAAGTGCGTCTTGAACAGTTCCATTGAATGTCGTTCCAATAGTAGCTCCACCAACGGCAACTGTCATGGACATCGTGCGGACATAGTCAGCAGATATGTCGACAGGAGTTGTAGCTAACGCTTCCAATACAGCTACGCGCTGGTTGAGATCCTCTTCACCAGCTGATAGGTCAGCAGTCCACTCTTCAAGGAGTTTGCGTGGACCGCCAAGAGCTGTAACAGGTAATTTACTCGCATCTTTGAGCAGTGCGTTGATCATATTGATCGGCAATTGGTCGAAGTCTGGAGAAATCATTTGCTCGCCAGTTACTTTATCGATGATGATAGGTGCTACGTTTGCGTAGTCAACTGATAGTTTATCGACGTAACGGTTTGCGAGTTTGATGTTAAGATATATGCTTTGCGGTGATACGATTTCGCCAATGCGCTGCAAGAACCCCGATTGGGCTGGGTTGACAGTGATATTACCTTTGAGACCTAAGAACAGTGGAGTTCCGGGTGCATCTGTGAAATTCCACTGTTCGTTTACAACGTACCCTTGTTGAGTAATGATTCCTTGCTCATCAGCCCAGAAGTCTTCTTGAACGAGACCAATAGCATAGAGACCTTTAGATGAGCAGTCAGCCAGCTTGATCCCCGTGATATCCAGCGATTGCGGATCACGACTCACCATCGTAAACGCTGGGATAGGCTCAGTCGCACGAACTTGTACACATAGTGCGTCAAGCGTCATATTGATCGCTTTCGCTGTTACTGTATTGAATACGGAGCTAGTGGTCAAATATTCGAATGTTTTGCGCTTGTGGTGTTGACGAACTGGATATCCATCAGCGTCAAAGATGATGAACCCCGCATCGTTGGTGACGTTCAGATAGACCTGAGAACCATATGAAATTGGGGTGATGATCGATCCAGCCGCATAATTAGCAAGAAATACACGAGTGCGTTCAGTCCAGTTGATACCGTTCCAAACTTTCATAGTTGTTGCTACAACATCGAACCAATGTTGGTCTAATACTGGATTTGTTGGCGCCACTGAACCGAACGTAGGTTCAACTGAGGTGTGTCCAAACTTACGTTGAGCTGTCGCCATATCAAGTTCAATGTATAGCCAATAATTTGTATTCGCAACAAAACCAGTCCATGCTTTCGGGACAGTAGTTGCTTCTTCGTGAAGATAGTTGGCATCACGATACGCGAATGTAACAATCAGTGGATTGTTGAACGCAATTAGGTCGATTGATGATCCGCTGCTGCTCTTCTTGAGAAAAGTAGCAAGACCGCTAGGGTCTTGCTGGTAACGGACGATCCCTTGTCTGAAGGAAATCTTCACTGGTTATCCTTGTTTGAGAACGCGTGAGTTGTAGTGGTCTACGATAATGATGTCACTTACAGATACACTCGGTAAGAATAGTTCATCTTCATCAGGAATGATTTCATACAGTTCACCGAAGTAGTTGGACGCCGCTGTTGGGACCAAAACAATGGAGTCAATCTCTCCTGGGAGATTGGCGTGGATTGTTGCGGTCAGTTCAGTTGCGTAGAACGTCTCACCAAATTCCCATTGGTCGATATCAAAGAAGTTGCGGATGATATCAACAATTGCTACTTTCAGTTCATTGTCTGTATTGCGGCCTGTAGCTGATTTGATGACTTTGAACTCGCAACTCAATTGTTGAATAGCTTCGGCACCGAATAGGATCTTGAAATTGCCCGGGTGCATTACCACCGTATCTGAGATCATGCGGCTGTCTAACATATCTGCGTACGCAGAACGAAGGTCCAAAGACGTTGGAGGTGTAGGTTGAGTTGTCTCTCCACGTAGCCAGCGACGAACTTCTTCGTAGTATGCGCGAGTTACAACAAACATATCAACTATGTTCGTGGCCGATGGATCAACAAGGTGGTAACGTGGAGTTCTGTGGAACCAAGCAAAGTTCAAACCAGTACGTCCGATGTAACGACGCATGTTGATGCGTTGGATTGGATCGAGCCAAGCACTACGGGAGTTGTTCAGATCTTTATACAACACCGGAGTCCAGTCAGTTGTTGTGATATCAGTACGAGTGAAGTACGCATGTTGAACACGTTGGATAGTCACATTATATGACGGTCCGCGGTTGATGAACGCAGTATAGTCAATGTCCTTCTGAGCAACAGAGCTAGATTTGTCGTTTACCATGTACAACTGAATTGCAGTTACAGTTTGGCCTGGTTGAGCAATAGCTGCACCCGCCATCTCGAAATAGATGTAGTATGATTGGGACGGCGATGGAGCATACCAACGAATTGAGTCATCAGTTGAACCATCAGGTAACGATACGGCATCGTCGTATTGAGTAGCGATTACAGGAGCTGCAAGGGTTCCAGTAGCACGAGTGAACTTAACGCCGTTAACAAACACAGCTAGTTCATCGAGGCCAGCAATAACACCTGGTGCAGTGATATTGATGATTGAACTGCGTGGGAACGCACCTGTAGCTGCAATAACTGCAGTTTGGTTTGAACGCACGATATCTGTAAGTCCGGTGTCGTCAGGAATGCCGTCGTCGTTCTCGTCAGATGTGATCACCGAAAGAGTATTCATGTCTATTTGACCGGTATTCGGCAACCAGGAACTATATGTATTGCCGATCACGTTCAATTTCACGTTCTCGCCAATAAGTCCACCACTAGCATTGATGTTAGCACCCAAAATCACGATATTGTCCAGTTCACTGTTCAGTGTATCGTTAACAAGGATCTTATTCATACCATTATTGAAATAGAACTGAGTGGTCGGGCTATACGACATGATCTCTGTAGTCTTGTAGTTGATGACCCACTTCGACTCGCTATACACGTATTGGATAGTGAATGTTGCTTCGCGAACGATAGATGGTTCACCACTCAAGTTGGTTGAGCTATATTCAACGTCGTTGGTGTTGTAAGTTGTCCACTGGTATTTTAGTGGAGTTGCGACGCCAACGCTATAGGTTGGACGATAGCACATGTAGATAGTGAAATCGCCACCACGATCGAGACCCTTTGCAATTTCTCCGAGAATCGTGTTGTTTGACGACACGTCACTCACGCCAACGTCATCTGCAGTAAATTCACGCAGCGGAACGTCTTTACCAGCAGCAGTATGATACAAGTACACACCAGCATAGGTCAGGAGCGGTTGAAGTACATCACGAACCATTTTCAGAGGTTGTGCACCAATCGACTCGACATAATCTACGGACGTCTGGTAGTATAGAGATAGGTCGTCGCCAAAGATTTTAACATCCTCGTAGTATTCACTTGGATCGTGCCAAGCAAGATACTTAGAATCGCCTGCGAACGTACGGTTAACGGCACGTAGTTTAGCGATCGACTGATCTTGGAGAGGATATGAGTTATAGTCACGACCGTTAACCATACGGTCTTGGGTGTAGAAGATAGATGGAGCGAAGCGACGAATACGCTCGATGTCTTCAGTTGCAGCACCGTTTACCAGGCTGTTTACTAAAGAGAACGTGAAGGTCAGAGTCTGAACTTTTGATTGTTCGTCTAGGTACGTAAATGACGCACTTTTGTTGACAACAGAGTTCTGTAGGATGATACCACTTCCTGCAGTGGAAGTACGATACCAGACATCAAACGCACCACTTGGGATATCAGCGAATTCACCATCACCGTAAATGATTCGAACGTCGTCGTTGTCGAGTGTTTCGAGTTCGAACTTGTTACGGTTCAAGTTGGTGTTGAAAATTACGTTTTCTACGTTGGCGATGTCTACTTGAACCCATTCACCAGACGCTCCTAGACGGCGGCCGAGGGCGTCGACAATCTGGGCGGAGAATGTAGTGCCAGTATCTGGGTCGACGTTGTTGATCCATAAGTCGGTTTCGTTGATATCCTGAACATTCAGACGAGTAGTCTGGTTCGGAGTGATACCATCATACGTTTTACGGACTTTGTTGAGTTTACCTTGCTTAGTGAAGCAGAAGAACCCGGTTGTGTCAGACGAGTCGCCAAGACCGTCAGACCCGTAAAGGATTGAGAATGGGCTTGAAATGTCAGGTCGACGCTCATACGGACCATTTACATCAAGGGCAGTTGGCACGAGTTCCATCGGGTAGCTTTCGCCATTCGATGAAGCAGAATATGCAAATACACCGTTCGTCAGTGAACGGTTTTTCAGGCGATACAACTCAAACAACACGTCGTCAACTTGGACACGGTCATTTGGAGATACGGACCCATACTGTTGTTCCATCACGAGGTTCATGATGATGAAGAACTGTTCTTTCCAGTCAGCGTTGTTTGTATCGTTCCATGTAATCTTTTTATTGGCTAGGCTGTTGCCTTTCGAGTCAGACGATTCTTGAGTGGTCTGTACGGATGTCAACTTAATGAGACCACGGGGAGCCAAGTTACGTGAAGCTTTATACGAGATGAACTTCGCAAGCTGTAGGATCGAATCCTTACGTTCAGCTAGTGCAAAGAAGTTCTCGTGCGCGTTCATGTCCTGACGGTAGGCCAGAATCTCAGCTACGTATGCGAACGACTCAATTTGAGCGATGACTTCCGAGTTTTCGATGTAGTCATTGAAGTTCTCACTGTGATACAACTGAATGTAATCAGTAAGGCTACGTTTGATCGTTGTGAAGTCGTAAGCGGAGAAGTTGATGTTTTGAAACGCCTTGTAGACGGTTGACCAACTTTCTGCTCTTGAGATTTTGCGTCCCATTTCTTATCCTATGGTTGTTTCATTGAAGTCGAGGTTGAGTACACCAACCACATCAAATTCTACGTAAAGTAGTGTGGCAGATGCCATCACTGTGTTAATATCGTGGTATGGTATAACGCGTAGTTCCATGAGTCTGACACGCGGGTCGTATTGAAATACAGCAGTCAGCTCAGCGTGGAGTTCTTCTAGCAGGTCTTCGTCGATCATCTCGAATGGCATATCTGGAATCGTTGTTCCAAATTGTGGCATGCGAACGCGACTACCTTTGCGGGTGAAAATATGGTTCAGTAGATCAAGTTTTACCAGATCGATGTCTTTCACTGTGAAGCTACCCACACGCTCATATTCGAACGAGGAGTAGCCTCTGTACAGATTTTGTCTCATGCCAGTTTAGTTCGTTGTGATACGATATTTACTCAACGGTGCCACAGCTTATTTCTTGCGATCATAACACCACCTTCAATTCGACCAATATTTGGGTCAGCATACGACTTGAACTCGAATTCCGTGGGGTCGCTACCATCAAACACAATCGGTGGAGAGGTCCACTTAGTACCATCAGTTGGCGGCTTAGCTTCTTCATCGACCATGTCTGCACGAGTTGCATCCATCATCATTCGAGGCCACGGCTCATGTTGAGGGATTCTCGTGGTGTGCTTAGCAGGTTGTTCGGCAGCTAGCTGGGCAACAGCGGCGTCAGCAGCAGTTCCTGCTCCCTGGCTATTATTATTGACAATCAGAGGAGCGGTGTTGATGATGTTGCCGCCAGATTGATTCTCTTGTGTTCCAGATGATGTGTGGAATATTGAAGCGCCAGACTTCACATTGACAGCACCTGTAGCAGACACAAAGTATCCAGCACCTGCTGAGAAGTTTTGAGCTCCGCCAGACGTAACATATAGAATAGCACCGTGGTTGATATGCACATCGGCGGCGGATTGAGCATACAAACTTGCGCCAGCACCCATACGAATGTTTGCATTAGAGTGTACCCCGATGTCTGCGGTTGCAGTCAAACGGAACTCATTTGACGCTTTCATGTGAATGTTCTTAGCAGAAACACGGAAATCTTCATTAGTGGTAAGGTTCATGTCATTGGCTGAGAAAATGTTGAGTCTCAGACCACTATAGATGTCCATGTTACCGCTTGAGTCCATCTCGAACCAACAGTTACCTTGGTTAGTCGAAACGTAGATTCGTTCGTTCGTATCGTCTAGCAGGATTTGATGTCCCGTCGACGTGCGGAATTTCATACGGGTGTTACCCATACGGTCATCCATCGACATTGCGTGGAATCCGGGTGAAACCCAGCAATGAGTCTGTGGATCATGAGACGTATCTCGATCACCAGATAATTCTTTCTTATCACCCATACGATTCGCTGAAGAACCTTGGGTCGACGTATACGTGCGGCCATCCGCTTCTGTACGTTCTACCCCTTCGTCATCGTGAGTAGTTTGGATTGAACGAGAGGTTTCAGCGCCGTGAGCGCCTGCAGAGAAATCGGCACCACGAGACACCCATTCAAACGATCCGTGGGGGTTGCCGTCAGCAAATTGTGCGTTAGTGAATGCGGTCTTCGCATTCGAGAATAGAGGCTCGATTGGCTTGTCATCAACTGTGAATGGGCCTTCGATTGAAGATCCATTTACTTTATAACGACCGTGGGGTAGCGTGTTCGCAGATCCATCGTCTCGCACGAATCCAGTCACAAGACGGGCGTTTCGGTCACCGTTAATCAGAGTAACGACAGCTTCTGCGCCTACCTTAGTCGAACTGTGCATGCCATACGAAGTCTCACCTTCAATCTCAGTTCCGTTTGCACGGAACCCTTGGTTGACAAACCCACCGAATGGGCTCTGAACTCGAGCCCACGGCAAGTGGTTGACATTCATGTTAGCTGGATCAGGATCATCGCCCCACGCTGGGCAACAAACGCGTACGCGTCCAATTTCCATTGGGTCATTGGTATCGACAACGATACCAGTTGTGATCATCCCGTTAAGTTGATCTTGATCTTGCTCTTTGTGAGATACAGCGTAGTATCCAGATACTGTTCCACGGTCCATTATACGGTCCCCCAATGTTGTGCTTCGAGTTTACGACGCGAGTCGAGTCCACTGTTAACGACCATCTTACCGCCTTGACTCCATTTGTTCCAACGCACGATCTGCGCAGGGATTTGTGAATATTGTTGTTGGTTCAATAGACGTAGCAGTGTAGAGTCGCCGCCCAATATACCGCCTGAACCCAAGTTGTAGACCATACTACACAGTACGTCGTATTCGTTTTGGTAGAGGTTAACAGCCACTCGTTTGTGGATTGGGTTCTCAGCAATCTTGATGACATCACGGCGAAGAAGTTCATCCGCTTGTGCCATTGTAATGCCATTGTTGATGATAACAACGCCGCTCGCGAGGTTGATGACGCCTGTCGCTGATTCTTGGTCAGTGAGGTTGTGGCCATAGCCGATTGCGTACTTGCTGTTATCCATGTATTTCTTAGCAGCAAACGATTCGAACGTCTTAATCATTTTGATACCGTTTTCACTGATGCTCAGAGTCTGAATTGGCAGACGATCGCCTGTCGGTTCTGCGGCCGCAGAGAATGCAGTCAAGTCTTCCGATGTAGGCATTGGGCCACGTGGACGTGCGGCTGTCGAATCTTCGGTCGCATCATATGATCCATCGGACATCGCAATGAGGTTCAAATCTTGAGTAAACTCTCCGGCGGCGAATGTGTGCTTAACAGTGAGGATACGATAGAATCCATCATACCAGAATGGTTCGTATGCGTTAGGGTCGTCTTCTACTGGCATACGAACATTAACCTTAACAACGACAGGCCCGTTAAGCCAGTTACCAGCTAGCCCATTTGATTCGCTAGCATCCGATAGAGAGCGATCGAGGTCGTCAGATGTTAGGGTTAGACCATCCATAAGCAGGGGATTACCACGAATTCGCATATTCACTGAAACCGTTTCAGTTTGGACCCATTTCTTATAGATGTCTTCGTATGTCGATACAGCTTGTGGGTTTGTGCTATGCAGCGCTGCAGCGGAGTTGGAAACTTGAATATTTGGCATTGGGGCAGCATTACCAGGCTTTCCGGTTAAAGGTGCTGAGCCTCCAGATGTTACCTCAGTTGTCGCTGGAACTTGACCTGTACTAACAACTGCGGTTGGGGTTGTTAGGAACTGAAAGAATCCAGTTGCAAAGTTCATACGCATATCGTATGACAACACATCAACGTTTTTGCCAGTATACGTGTAGTCGTACTCCAAATAGTTAGAAGAGTCGATAGTACTAGCTTTGAGCGCAGTTGCATCCGCAGATGTAGCTCCAGCGTCAGCGTTTTCTACTACTTCGGTAGTGGTTCCTTGTGGAGTCTTAACATCTGCGGTTTTTTCAGCGCCAGCAGTTGGATCGAACACTGTCATAATTTCACGCATACCGACAACATATGTACTACGTGAAGCAATCCCGTTATTTTGCGTAGGATCAAGAGTTTCTGTCTTGGCTGTAATAGTAGGCAGCCACTTACGGCCTGCGGCATCTCCTTTTGACGCGAGTTTCATAACTTCAGGACACATTTTGAGAACTCTTTCGATCACCTGGTCGAGACGGTCACTCGGGCCAATGCCAATGAACGGCACTTTGCCGTTGCCGCCAGCTGATTGTTGACGAGGAACTTCCATTACAAAAGAGCTATCGAGCAGTCTATCGTGGAGACGAATGCGATATTGCATTTTTGTTGGGACGTTCTGACGCATCGTCGGATTCTTAGCGTTTGCTTGCGCTTTCGCCATTTTCTCATAGTTGTTGTTGTAATCTTGCTCGATGAACGTTTCAAGGGTCTGCATAGCAGTTCCGAGTGTAACAGTTTCAGTCGTTGCTTTTTCGCCACCGAGGTTAACTGAACCGCCATTTAGAGCAGTACCGTTGTTTACACGGAGAGCACCGCCACCTGCGTTTGCGTCGACGAACTTGATATCGTAGCGGCCGCCAGCCTCGGTGAATTCGCTCAGGAACTCAGTTGGGTAGACGATCATCGGTTTCAAGTTCGAAATGTATTCTGCTTGTCCGTCATTTGGAACATCGCGATAGCCAACAAAGATTGTCTTGATCACCCAGACGGCAGTTGTGCCACCAGTAGAAACTCCAAAGCTTCTGTAGATGTCAAAGATTTTGTTGAAGAAGCGAACACCAAGAGGTTCAACGAGAGTCATCTTGCCTTCAGTCAGAGCATTCGCTGAGTCTGAGACCATTCGTGAACCACTGTCCATGTTCATGATGTTTTGCCAAGAGATATCTTGGACGAAGAGTCTGTTCGACGACATCGGATTCACAAGAACCGCGAGACCTGGCGTCTCGACACCACCGCGAACAAATTGGAAGAAGTCTTCTGGGTTGTTCGCGATGGACTCAGCACGTTCGGTTGTGGCTGCAATCACAATGAAGTGGTGGTACGAGTACGAGTTGTATTCGTTGAGAGGGTTGTGTGTAGACATCTAATATGTGCGTTTTATGTCACCTATTTAATGCATCACTCGCTGACGGTTTTTCCACCCATTTTGCCGACAATAATCTCGAGGCCCATGCGCTGAGGAGTTGGGATGCGGATAGTGACACCAATCACGAATTCTTCGTTAGGGTCTAGAATATTGTTGTATTGGAGGATCAACCACTCAAGATTGTGCTGACCGTAGTAGTCGTCGGCAACCATCCAAGCACGCTTATTATAACGGGCATCGATGGTGATGTAGATGTCATCGTCACTCTTGGTGAGCGTTCTACGTGACCACCATCCAAGACGAGTGGGATAGACATCAGTCGTCCCACCGTGAACGTAGCGTGATTTAGCGAACTCAGTTGATTTGTTAAGAGCCATTAGAAACCGTCCAGGATGCCTTTGCGGAAGTCAGTGATTGAGAACTGTTGATATTGCGTTGGCGAGTGACATTCCATCAAAGTCAACGAAATAGTCCAGATAGCAGGCACGGGAATGCCGCTCGGGATATGACCGAGAGTGGGATCATCAACTTTGATCGTTGGCAGATAATCGACATCAGCTGGATAATCAATGCCAAGTGATGTGATAACCACGGGGACGCGGTTGATCAGAGCATTAGCCATACCAGATTCAGAATTACCGCCTTGTCGACCATACGCCGAAAAAGTGAGGACTGCCGGTGGGCTACCTAGGAGAGGAGTGCCGAAGATTGGATCCGCGACATCTCTGCCGAAGACCGGATAACGCCATGCACGTAATTTTTGTACACGGTCGAAATTTCGAGTTGCTTCTTCGCCGTTGCGGCTAAAGAGTTTGATACCAGAAAGTTGAAAGGTTCTGGCTGAAGAACTCGAAAATACAAGAATGCTGCCAGGTGCGTGGACCGGGTCAATATTCTTGTATGCGACTGTACCATTTTCGGAGATTTCAGGTGTTGAATCAAACACTACCTGCATATCAGATAGTGTTCCGGCGTCAACTCCGCTGCTTGCGCCCTTTGCCTGTTTTAGTCGTACTTTGAAGGCTTCCATCAGTTAGTCGTTCGTATAGGGTATCAAACAACCAATCTTGGCGAAAGGGAGAAGCCATTGCCATTCGGTTGTAAGTTATTGTATCCTTATTTACAACGGCGGTACGCACGGCAGTTGCCGACACATCTGAAGAGGTACGATCGAGGGTCTTGATGCCCGCTACTTTGAATTTCCAACGCTGGGGATACAGGAGAACCCGTTCAACCGCAGGAATACGGTCACTGCCGCACCACAGCACGATATCAGTGTAACCGTTTTGCTGCATGTACCAATCTGCTTTGTCCATTGCCATGAACAGATCACGAGCACTATCTACCTTGTAGTCAGCGATATTGGTGTACGGATCACCAAATTCTGGGAAAGTCTTCGAAATCACAAGCTGTCGTTCCGCTACAGACAGTGGATTTTCCAGGTTCTGCGTTTCAGAGAGGTAGATCAGGCAATGTCCTTCTGATCTTTCCAGAATGATATTCAGAAGCGTTTGATGTGCCACAGTTGGTGGATTCATCCGACCAAACAGGACATGTAGTGTTTTGCTGGACATGATTGGTCTTACCCTCGTATAATAGATTAACTGACTTATTGTAACTCTAATGTCTAAAAAAGTAAACGAAACTCCTGTGACAGAAAATACTGCGACAGCAGAAACCAACGCTGCAGTTGTTGAAGTTGTCAAAAAACGTAGAGCACCAAAGAATTACCTGAATAACGCGGACTTGCTTCAAGAAGTAATCAAGAGCCACTCTCAGAAAAGAATGTCTGACGGTCTAGCAAAAATGCTAACACTGTTATGTGCTCGATACGCTTCTAAAGGCAACTTTGCAAACTACACATATAATGATGATATGCAAGCCTACGCCATGATGATGCTTTGCCGCACTTGGAAGAACTTTAATTCCGACAAGTACGCTAATCCATTTGCATATTACACCCAATGTGTTAAGAACTGCTTCCGCCAGTATCTGATGTCTGAAAAGCGTCACCGCATCATCCGAGACAAACTGCTAGTTGCACACGGTATGGCCCCATCACACACATTCCTGATGGATCAAGAAGGCGCTACCGACGGTTCTTACCAATTCGAATCAATTCCACACAACGATGACTTCAACTACAATGACAATGACCTTGAATGTTAAGAAATTTGGTCGCCAGCTGAATAAAGCGGCGATGTTCACAGATATCCATTTTGGTCGCAAAGGCAATAGTCCAGTGCACAATCAGGACTGTCTCGATTTTATCGACTGGTTCTGTGCGCAGGTAAAAAACGACAAGTCTATTGACCACGTAGTGTTTCTCGGTGATTGGCACGAGAACCGCAGTTCGTTGAACCTCGCGACGTTGAAAGCGTCGTTTGAAGGTGCAAGAAAGATCAACGATCTTGGCCTTCCAGTGTTCTTCATTGTAGGTAACCACGACCTGTACAATCGCCACAATCGTGACGTTCACGGTCTTCACCACCTTGACGAACTAACCAATTTCATTATCATCGATGAACCAGTAGTTTATGAAGACGTCGGTGAAAGTACTTTCTTCTCCCCATTCCTCTTCCAACATGAATATACCGATCTAGCAGATTACCTGCAGTATACAACGTGGATGGGACACTTTGAATTCAAAGGCTTCGTAATCGCTGGTCACAGCGTTGTGATGCCAACTGGTCCAGACGTCAACGACTTCAAAGGTCCAGATCTGATCTTCAGCGGTCACTATCACAAACGTCAGGCAATGGCGAACGTGGTTTATATTGGTAATGCGTTTCCTGCAGACTTCTCCGATGCTGGTGACAATTCTCGCGGCATGTGCGTCTACGATCACACCACCAAGGACGTGAAGTTTACAGACTGGTTAGAATGCCCGAAATACTACCGTTGCTTGCTGAGTGATCTTCTGGAAGGCAAGATTAAATTTTCGCAGCACGCAAGAGTAAGATGTTCTGTTGACATTGTAATCAGTTTCGAGGAAAGTTCTAAACTGAAAACCCTATTCGTCGAAAAATATAAACTTCGTGAGTTTGGGTTAGAAGAATCACGTGAGATGGCAGCCATCCTGACTGACACCTCATATGAAGACGTTGATACAACCAATCCCCTGAAGTCTGTTGACGAGCTGATTCTGGAGATGTTGACCTCCATTGACTCTCCGCAAATCGACAACGAACTTCTGGTTAAAATTTATCGTGAGTTGCCATCCTTGTGATGGCGTTCTAACTGGAGCTGGTATGGAAAGCGAAGAGAACAAACGTGCGGGGTTGAGTCGCAAGATTTACCGCCAGAGCGTTTATGCTGTGAGCGACTTCACCAAGAAACAAGAAGTCGTTGGTGCTAAATTCATGGTCATCCAAGATGATTCATATTCTGCCATGGGTGCCGACTACGGTCCTCCAGATCCTCCTCCAACTATGGAGACTCACAAGACCCTGCGTTGCATCATGTTACACGATGAAGCGGAAGTTGAGCAGTGGGTTCGCCAGGAGGAAGAACGCAGTACATACTCCAAGAAACCATACAAGATTTTCAAGGTTGACCCAGTCACCATCAACACCTCCATTAGCGTGAGCATTGGATAAGCGGAAAGTTAGGCATTGAGTCACTATGACATCACCTTTCTTACCATCAGCGTCCGTAACTTTCTGAGTTACGGTAACGCCACCACCATTCTCGATATTTCGAAACCTGGGACAACATTGATTGTTGGACAAGACCTCGACAATACAGGGAATGGTCAGGTGGCTAACGGCGTTGGTAAGACCTCGATTCTACAGGCAATTGTTTACGCTTGTTACGGTCGAGCGATCACGGATATCCAAGTCGATAACCTGATCAACAACATCAACAAAAAGAATATGGAAGTTGTTCTCGATTTCACGATGGGGAGCAAGTGCTACCGTATTGTTCGTGCTCGTAAGATGAAAAGCGGTCCTTCTGGGAACTATGTTCGTTTCTACCACAAGGAAGGCCACGACTTTGATTTTACGGATGAAGACGATACTTCAAAAGGTCACCACAGTCGTGACACTGACCTGGACATTGAACGTGTTCTGGGAATGAAGTTCGATCTGTTTAGCCGTATCGTCGTGTTCTCTGCGATGAACGAAGCGTTCTTCAAGATGCCAGTGCGTTCTCATGGGACATCCAAAAAGGCTAACCAAACCGACTTTATTGAAGAGTTGTTTGGCCTCACTGAAATCTCGCAGAAAGCAGAAGATTTACAGAAACAACAATCTGATACACAGAAGTCGATCAACGATCTGCAAGTACGTTTGGAATACGCTGAACGAGAGTATAAATCCCACGATAGCATGATTGTCTCTACGCAAAAACGTGTGGATAATTGGGAAACTACTCGAGTCGATGATTTAGAAGACTTCAACAAACGTCTCACTGAATTAGCTGGCATCGATGTCGACGCAGAATTAGCTCTCCACGAGCAGATTACTGAGTTGAACAAGAAGCTGAAAACAGCTAAATCAAACCTCGCTGATGTTGAGGCTGGGCTTCGCGCTTCCGCCAAGATTATCAAAAAGAACGAAGGTGAGATCACTGTTCTGAAATCGTCTAAGTGCCCATACTGTGAACAAGCGTTTACAGATAACGCACACAAGATCGAAGAATGTACTACTCATGTCCACGAAGCTGTTTCCGAACAGACTACACTGGAAGATGAATGGGATGTTCTGACTGCTGAAATCGACGGCCTCAATGCAGAGATTTACGTGCTTGATGCCCAAGTCACTGTTCGCAATCCTGCTAAGCTGGCAACAGCTCGCACAGATAGTGAGAAGATTAAGCAGAAGATCGCTGACCTCGGAGTTGCTGTAAACCCGTATGTTGAACCGCTCGAAGAGTTGAAGTCAATTCAACTGCAACCGGTAGACTACACTGAAATGAACAAATTGACGTTACTGTTGGAACACCAGAAGTTTCTGATGAAGCTCCTGACAAAACGTGATTCGTTTGTGCGTAAAGCTCTCCTCAACAAGAACTTGCCATACTTGAACGCGAAACTCCAACAGAACCTCGCAGACTTAGGTCTGACACACAAAGTTGAATTCACTCACGAGTTGACCGCTAAAATCAGTCAGTTTGGTCGTGAGCTAGATTTTGGTAACCTCTCTAACGGACAACAAGCTCGTGTCAATATTGCACTTAGCTTCGCGTTCAGAGATGTCCTCCAAGCAATGCATAATCGTGTCAATATTTGCATGCTTGATGAGGTGCTTGATGTTGGTCTCGACGCTGTCGGTGTTCAGTCAGCTGCTAAAATGATCAAACGGAAGGCCCGTGATGAAAAGCTAAGTCTCTACATCATCAGCCACCGAGATGAAATTGATAGTTTCTTCGACAAGACGCTTACAGTTCAGATGAACAAAGGCTTCTCATACATTCTCCCGGACGAAGACGAAGCAGATGATCAAAGTACTACAACCCCGGACGTGTGAGCACTGCCAGAAGCAATTCCTGCTAGTGTGTCACTGTCAGATTACACCAGAAGAGTTGGAAGCTAATCGCATCCACACTAAAAACATGCTCGATCGTTACTTTGAAGCTAAAGCAGAGTTCGAGAAAAACAATCCAGGAAAGGTTTATCTTGATGGCGTTGTCGCTTGAAGAGCTTAACAAAATGCTAGATAGCGAATGTCCACGTTGCGGATGCACAGGTTTGCACGCTTGCATTGGATATCGTCCTCCACCAATCACGCCAGAAGAAGAGGCCCGCTTAAATGCGACCCTGGATCGTATCTTTCGTCGTGTGGCCGAGGAAGAAGGACGATGCTGAACCCATCGATGGACTTCGCAGCTGAACGTCATAAGGCATTGGAGCAGTGTGACAATAAAGAGATTACGTTCGACTTGTTTGAAGATCGCATAATCGAGATCGCTTCTGCTGAAATGGCGCACGAGATTGATTGTGAGATCATGAAGGACATCACGAATGAGCTGGAGAAACGGGTAAAATCACAGCCTAACTGGCAGTGTGGATATCCGACTAACGGCGGCCGCAAATGGCGTTGAAGTAATTTAAATTTCCGGTGAGGCCCCTTAAATGGGGCTTTACTTGTTGACTGATGTTTTTACCATTAGTAAAATTGGGGGTGTTAATTCACTCAATCGTCGTTGGAAATGAAAAAGTCTACCACAAATCAAAGATCGTTCTACAAGAACTCGATGGCCCTCTCCGGTACTGAACTCCGTGAGATTGCTCGTCTGGTCTCCGATCATGCCGAGTGCGAAGGTGTCGCTTGTTTTGTAAACCAGACACACTCCAACGGCGTGACCCTAACCCTTAACAA
>Ga0075040_1081625_pt1 | contig 28043 bp, 43 predicted proteins | sample OrgsoiRN2013_057_FD_67572 | JGI IMG/M metagenome (GOLD analysis project Ga0075040, IMG submission 67572) | Permafrost soil microbial communities from the Arctic, to analyse light accelerated degradation of dissolved organic matter (DOM) -... | ecosystem: Environmental > Terrestrial > Soil >...
AGCATCTCAGACTTGCTGATGCCCTCGCGACCCAGAATTTCGTATGCAACGAAGTCGATGTGCTTGTAAACAGCTGGATCTTTGTGGGCGGATGCGTTCATCATGCCCGAAACAGCGTTACGTGGGTTCTTGTATGGTTGCCCACCAGAACGAGTGAAGTTTGGTTGAACATCAACTTCAAAGGTCTTCTTCGCGATGATGTTCTCACCACGAACCCAGGCATTCAGCCCTTCAGCCTTAGGAACAAAGTGTTGGACGTGCCGAGTGATATCTGCACCTTTGTAGCCGTCACCGCGACTATAGGCCACTTTCAGGCCTTCAGCGAAACGGCCAAGGCCAGAAGCGCCGTCGAGTTTGGCACCAATGATAACAGGAACAGATGTGCCAGTGGCTTTGCCGAGAGCACGACGAATCTTGGTCTTCCATTCAGCGAGACCGCCAACTTCAACTTGGTTCAGAGAACCCAGTTGGTGAGGCAGGTCAACTTTACCGCCACGCACTTGTGCGCCAACGGTTGCAAAATATGGATCATCGGGGAAGGTCGACTTGATAATCAACCGGAAGGGGTCGTAATGAGTAGTATCTGGAACAAGTTCAAGCTCTTCGTTGAAGTATGCTTCGTCCAGGTACTTGAGGACCGCAATGGCCTCTTCGGGATCATCGAGGTCGATGGCGTCATCGAGAACACCATCAACAAACTCAATTACTTGTTCGTCTGTGAGAACAATAGCAGCCATGAAACAACTCCTTATGCGATTTCAGTCTTTATAACTTATTATCGCATAGAAGTTAGGGTTTCTCAACTTGTTTTATAGTGAATCGTGTACGAGATTTTCGTCGCAATCAATGCGTTCTTTACAGTGAACTGCGCTTCAATAATAAACGTCTTGCCGATGTCTGCATCTAAGTTATTGCGGGAGTCTCCGACAATGCGATAATTCTCGACTTGGTCCTTGAAGAGATCCCCAAGATAGTACTTGAAATAGTCGACCAGAGTCTCTTGCGTGTGAACTAAAGTCATGGTATCACGCGGATCTGCGCCACTCAGAAAGTCTTGAACAGACTCGAAGCACAAATCGTGTGCTTCTTCTGTCAGTGACTGACGAACGCAATTACGGGTCGTCTCTACAATTCGATGTCCACGGATGTCAAATACACGTGATTTCATGTTGCTACGTCCAGTTCAATTTTTGGATGGTACTTATCATATCCACGAACAATGAACTCATCCATTGTGATGTCACGAGGATCTTTACCAATCACACTATCAGCAACCTCCAGATACGGAGATTCGAATGGTTCACGGGTAATCTGTTCTTTCAGTTTCTCTACGTGGTTGCTGTAGATGTGGCAGTCAACACCGTTCCATACGAATTCGCCTGGTTCTAGACCACACATCTTTGCAAACAGAATAGTCATCATAGAGTACTGTGCGATGTTGAATGGTACACCTAGACCGATATCAGCAGAACGCTGACGGAGATCACAAGACAGTTTCCCATCAGCGACAGTGAACTGGAACATGCAGTGACAGGGTGGAAGTGCCTGAAGACCTTTCTTTGGATTGTTCTTCGGAACGTTCAAATCAGTTGGAAGTAGAGCGGGGTTCCAGGAATTGATAATGATCCGACGGCTGTCAGGATTGTGCTTAATCAGCGACAATGCTTCTGCTAGTTGGTCAATCTCTTTATGGACTACGTACACGTTTTCTTCGAGTTCGCCCAATTTCTGATAACCACGAGATTCATACTCGTCAAGTTGATGCCAACCGATAACCTGTGTATCCGGCCATGCACGCCACATTGCACCGTATACTGGTCCTAGATCACCATTCTCGTCAGCCCATTGGTCCCAGATGTGGACATTGGCAGCAAGCAGTACGTTGATGTTTGTTTCACCGCGGAAATACCACAGCTTCTCTTCTTTCATGCCACGAGTGAACATATGCTTGGATGTAAGCAGTGGAATCGAATAGTCAGAGAGGTCAAATCGCATCTGTTGGCTAGGATACGAAATCGTACCAGTACCAGTACGGTCGCCTTTAATTGTACCCTTTTCGAGAGTTGTTTTGATTAGGTTAAAGTATTGCAGGTCGTGATAAGCCATCAGTCTACCTTGAATAGTTCAGATTCGGAAACCCAGCGCTTCCATATGCCGTCTTCGGTATCCACTGGTAGGACTTCGACGATTAGTTCTTTGTATGTGGTGGTCTTGCGGAGCGTTTGTTTTTCAACATCACGTTGAGCGGTGCGTCCAGTCTTTCGAACGAGGATACCATTCAACACGAATAATTGTTCTGTGTCGGTCATTAGGTTTCTCTTTGTAGAGACTTGATTATAGAGAGTGTAAAAGAAAGGGGGCACTGTGGCCCCCTTATTTGATTTTAGTGAGAGGACACTTGTTCGTGTGCGATGATCCATTTCTTAACCAGCTCAGAACGTACAATGTCGTTCACGCCGAAAGTAATGGTTTCGAATTCATCAATGCGGTCAAGTATTTTCACGGTTTGCGAAAAACCTGATTCATTGCCACGACGACCGTCTAAGTCGTTTTGTACAATGTCGCCAGCAAAGATGACACGAGTGTCTTCACCAATACGAGTCATGATGGAGTTGATTTCGTGCATAGTCATGTTCTGACATTCATCAACTACCACAATTGCATCGTCCCATGTCAGACCACGAATGAAGGAAGTCGGAGTGAACTCAATCAACTTCGCTGCTTTCATGTCATCGTAGGTAGAAGAGCGGCGAAACAGCTCTTGCATGATGTCTTTATAAGGCTGTTCATACACAGCAACCTTTTCTTCTGCGGTCCCTGGCAGGAAGCCGATGTCACGTGTAGGGACAACGGAACGGACGATAATAACACGTTTCTGTGGGCATTGTGGATCCAGTACAGCATTCATCGCCATTACCATGGCCAAGAATGTTTTACCAGTACCCGCAGAACCCTTAGCGCAGAGGTTAAAGCCATCATAGAATGCCTTAAACATCAGTGCTTGGTTATCATTACGAGGTTGGATTAGTTTCATATCATGCTGCGTCCACGTTTTCTTCGCAAGCGGTGTCTGAATCGCAACTACGTTATCAGCGAGCATACCTTCAAGCTCTTTGATTTTACGACGTTTGGATGAATCACCTTGTGCGCGAGGAGTGTGTTGCTTATTTGTTCTAGCCATGATTATCTCAGTTTTAAAACTAAAAAAGCGCCGCGAGCTTATTGCCCGTGCGCTTCTGTGCGTATTGCGTGACCGACTGCTTCTTCAAGCAGGGCTTTCGCGTTGATTGCCATGGTGGCAGTTAATGTGTCTGTAAATCCAAACATAGTTGGAAGTCCAAAGCTCAATTCTATTTAATCATTTTCTTTGGGGAGTTGGGCTTTCACAACGTATTTGACAGAAAATAAAAAACCTCCCGAAGGGGGTTTTTGTGTCAATCCTGCGGTTTACAGGACTGTTTTCGTTTCAACGCAGCATCAAACGCTGCCTGCAAACCAGCTCGATCGGTGATGAGAGTGCCACCCACACCATTCCCCATTTCGACTAGTTCAGCCACTTCTGGACGAACTGATTCGCCAATGGCTTTCAGTTTATCAACCAAACGGTCGTACCCGACACGGAGTTTGTCGATATCAGCAGCTAATTCCTTGGCCACGTCCTTATCGTCTGCAGCAGCCTTAAACTTGGCAGCGATCTCACGACGCAGGTTCTGGAATTCTGGATGGCCAGCTAATTTGAGGAGTGCATGATCAACGTTCTGATCTTGCCCGACACGGGTGACCAGAAGCTTAAACAGAGGAGGCTTGACATTCACGACGTTTCGATTAATGGGTGAACCAAGAATGCGAAAGGCAGTATAAAGGTCAATGTCTTTTTGAGGATCAGATTCGTGCCCGCTACCAATCTTGATTGATATGTTGGACAGAGTTCTTGCTGCATCTTCTACGATGAGCGGAATAGAGACGGGAAAGCCTTCCATCAAGGCCCCGATGTTATCCACAGCGGAGGCCTCGACAGACGCAATTGTATCAGTTTGTTCTTGGAACGAGGTGATAAGTTTCAGGGTCATAGTCTTTTAGTGGAGTCTGACCCTATTTAGATCAGACTGGATCGTTAAGATACACGCTCATCGACGGTACAGAGTCTTTGAGAGAGATCTCGCTGTATACAGCATCACCGTGGTAAGACTTGAGTTCAACTGGGTATCCCCACAAGTATTCCAGGTGTTGCATAACTTCCAGAGTTTCTTCTTGGTCGAGTGGACGACCGTTAACCATCGTGTGACGCAGCACCAGAGCACGGTCAGTAGTATGACGGAAGTCCACCACTTGGATCTCAGGAATGAACGTACTGAGGTTGCGACTGTGAGCCAGTGTATCACGAACCTTGCGATATCCCGCATCGTTGTGAATTGCCACGACTTCAATGTCATCGTTGCGTTCGTCATCGAGGATGGTGAAGAACGAGAACTCTTTGATGATTGTCGGTGACAAGAACTGTTGGATGAATGACTCATCTTTGAAGTTCCGCATTGCCCAGTCGAGTGTTTTCAACCAGTCGCCACAGCCAACCCACTGCTGTCCACCGAACCACTCACGGTCTTCCGCAGTTGGTTCCATGGCAACACGCTTGATGTCCTTGAACATAGCCCAACCCAATGCGTACGGGTTCACACCATTATTACTTGGGTGCTGCCAGACTACACCAGCATGAGATTCGTAGAACTCAAGCATGAAGCCATCGTCTACCATCTTCATCTCGTGCAGATCGTGCATCAAAGTGTAGTGCCAGAAAGTAGCCCAACCTTCGTTCATGATCTGTGTTTGACGTTGCGGGTAGAAGTACTGAGCAATCTTGCGAACGATACGCAGGATCTCACCTTTCCAACCGCTGCCACCTGGCATGTTCTTCTCGATGAAGTACAAGATGTTTTCTTGTGGCTCGAAGCCACCGTCCGCATCACGCTCCAGAGGTTGGTTCTCGCCTTCCCATATAGCAAAACGGTCCATTACCACGTCAGCAGTACGACGCTTGTATTCAGCACGTTCTGCTTCGCGATCACGAACCTGAGCTTTGGTTGGAGTTACACGTTTGTGCTTGTCCACGCCATAATTCTGGAGTGCGTGTGCAGCGTCCAGAACAGCTTCCACTTCAGCCCAACCGTGACGTTCTTCGCACTTGGCGATGAAATCGTTGGCGAACACCAGGTAGTCGATAATTGCTTCGGCGTCAGTGAACTGCTTGAAGAGGTGGTTCCCCTTGAAGAAGCTGTTGTGACCGTACGCAGCATGAGCGACAACAAGAGTCTGCATCATCATGGAGTTTTCTTCCATGAGGTAGTTGATGCACGGCGAGCTGTTGATTACCAGCTCGTAAGCCAAGCCCATCTTACCAGCCATGTACGACTGATAGTTCTGAACAAACGATTTAGCGAACGACCAGTGCTTATACATCACTGGCATGCCGACCGATGAATAGGCATCAAGCATCTGCTCAGATGTCACGATTTCAATCTGGTTAGGATAGGTATCCAGACCATACTTATCGCGAGCGATCTTGCCTAGTTCATGGCACACATCATCGATTGCTTGAGACGACCAGTCTTGACTGGACTTAATTGGAAACGTGGAGCTCATTTGAAGTACCCTTCAGAAAGTTGGCACACGAGAGGATCTTTGCTTTCAAGCATATCGAATAGAGAGTCGATTACCTTGTGAATTTGAATCTGGTCAGCAGTTTGACCTTCCCAACGAGGATCGCCCATAAGCATACCAATCAACTCTTTGGCGTTAGCGGTCAAGTCATTGGCAGCCTGCTGTGGGAGGTAGCCGAGATCAGCACCCTTCGAAATTTCAGAAGCCAGGGCCACAAAGTACCAGCAAACCATCTCAGGCGGTGCACGGAACTTAGTCAGCGCATTGAACCCGATGTTGCGGTGTTCAGTGATCGTCGAACCGCTGTTGTGGAGTTTATCACAGCACACAACGAGAAACGATTCTGGATTCTTGTTCTGGAACTTCTCCACATATTCCAACTTGCGTTGGTACCAGCCAATCTTCGGACCTTCGCCTTTGATGCAGTCACTGCAATCGAGGACGATGTCCAGAGTGGTCTGACCACAGATGCGAAGAATGTCATCGCGATATTGAGGGCCACAGTCTTCAAGCATGTCGTGACAGAGGCCACCCATAGCTTGACTGTAGTCGCCACCATAACCTAACACCATCGCAGATACTGCCAGAGGATGCGAGAAGTATGCGATGTCTGTCCCTTTACGAACTTGGTCGCGATGGGCTTCTTCAGAGAGTTTGGCAGCTTGCAGATATTGTTCGATCATGGATTTCACCTTTTCATTTACTCTTATAGCATCCTTGCTATTCGAATGTAAGTCAACGATTAACTAAAGCCGCAATCACAGAAAGAACCGCCTTTTTGGCGATTGCAAGAACTGGAATGACTGGCAAAAGAACTTTGCATACCGACGGGTTTCAACTTTGTAGCTGCACACGGACCTTTGTGGCCGTGGCCACGGGAACATGACCATCCTTCTGGAGGAGTAGTGCACAGCTCCATCTTTTCAGGTTTGGTTGGCAATACGTTCCAGAAGTTGCCTGCGTTCACCTTGTTGATGTAGCCACCCTCGTCAAAGGCACTTTGCGGCAGGTGCTTTTTTAAGAACACTTCAACCATGCGCCAGTCGACGACTTGGCTAGTGCATTCAATGAACAGGAGTCGCTGCCCAGCTACTTCATCAACCAACATCGACATGCAAACTGGCATATCAGCGAGGAATCCGAGAGTGACCATCGGTCCGCCACCACCAGCTTTCCACGACAATTTGTCAGTGGTGTAATGCCATTCCTTCCACAAGAAGTGCTTTTCAGCGGAAGTGGCTTCGACTACACCAACTACACCTTCCAGGAAGTGCTTGTAAGGATTAACCCATTCGGTCTTCATTGCTTGGCTTCCATCATCTTGATGAGTTCTTCACGAGTGACATACGCATTTTCTTTGTACAACTTCGGCCCGTAATGTGCATACTTGCTATTCAGCAGGTAGTTGATTACACGATCACTATCAACGACTTTCGCCTTGAACTCAACTTTACTTTCCGTCTTCCCAGTAAAGATGCCAGTGTTATCAACATTTTCGTCATAGTTCAATTCAGTAACAACTGGATCTTCCAACAACTCGATGTTGATGCTGCCATATTGGCTACATTCCCAGATCACGTCGCCCTTTTTCAGAGCGACGACTTGGTCAAAATTGAAACTCATTAACGGGCCTCGAAGAGTTTACGGAATACACCGTAGATTTCTGTTACGTCCGCGATGCGCTCTTGTGCAAAGTTCTTCGCGGTCACTTCAGCCTGATACAACGTGAACATATCAGATTGGCTGTACTGGGTGATGTCGATGTAGAAGTAGTACTGAACCTTCGCGAGGATCTTATTCAACTCGGTCATGGTTGCAGCGTGGTCTGACTGGAAGTTATCGCCATCAGATACCTGAGCCACGTATACGTTCCACTCAGCTTTGTCGTAACGGTCGTCGATGATCTTGTTAACCAGTTTCAGACCTTCTGACACAACAGTGCCACCGGTTGCACGATCGTAGAAGAATGTTTGTTCATCTACTTCATCAGCGGTGTGGTGATGGCGTACGAATACGATCTCCACTTTCTCGTAGTTCTTGTACAAGAAGAGGTACAACAGCATGTAGAAGCGCTTGGCGATATCTTTGTGCCAGTTCGTCATCGAACCGCTGACGTCCATCAAGCAGATCATTACAGCTTTGGTTGCTGGAACGGACTTCTGAGTCCAGTTGCGATAACGCAGGTCGATCTCGTCAACGTATGGAACGTGCTTGATCTTGCGCTTCAGTTCGATCATCGCATCGTCTAGATCGTCCATCTGCTGTTTGATCTCACAGATGCGGATCTCGTCAACTTCTGCTTCCAGTTCCAGCTTCAGGGCAGCGAACTGAGCTTCCATTTCACGCAACTTCTTTTTCTTTGGTGTACGCAGAGCAGCGCGACGAGAGATCGACGATTTCATGGTTTGCATGAGATCCAGCGCAGAAGGGTTACCTTCACGAGAGAAGCCATTACGCATCGGTTTCTTTTCGTCGGTGACTGCCAGTTTCTTTTTCGCCAAATCTGGCAGTTCCAGGTCTTCAAAGAAAAACTCGAGGAACTCATCGCGGGTCAATTCGAAGGAGAATTCATCCTCGCCATCGCCGCTGTTACCAGCCTTACCTTTACCTGGGCCACCGCCACCCTTTTTAGGACGTGCAATGGTATCGCCAGTGTTGAACTTGTGACGATCGTTGCCGGGAATGGTTCGTTCAGTAACGCCACCTTCACCGTGCGTAATCGAAGGTTCACGAAGGTCTTTGATAGGAACGCGAACCTTGTTACCGCCCTTGACGATGTCGGCGATGTTGCCATTCTGAACGGCGTCTTTGACGGTTTTCTTTACTGAACCCTTAACCCGATCAAGAAGTTTCTTGCGGTTTGGGGAACTCTTGCCTTGACCGTTAGGACGACGATCAACAATGTAGTGAGACATGGTATCTCCAGAGACACGAAAGGGGTGAGATTTCTCCCACCCCTTTGTTGGGATTGCTTACTTGTTAAGAATCATTCGCAAATGTTAACGATTCTTGTTGAACCGCATGAACCACTCCACCAGAACTTGCACTTGCTTACGAGTGTAACCACGCTCAACCATGCGATCTACGAACGCTTTGTGCTGGCGCTCCATTTCGGAGTTGGCTTTGTGGTTGAAGCTGATGATTGGCATCAGGTCTTCGGTGCGGGAGAAGATGTTCTTCTCGATGACGGTGCGCATTTTTTCATACGACTGCCATTCTGGGTGATTGCCGCCACGATTGGCCTTCTCTCGCAGTACGAAGTTTACCACTTCGTTACGGAAGTCTTTCGGGTTGCTGATACCAGCGGCCTTTTCGATCTTCTCGCACTCGTTGTTCAGTACTTCGCGATCGTACATCTGACCGGTATCTTTGTCGCGGTAGTCGATCTGCTGGATCCAGGCATCAGCGAACATCACGTAGCGTTCGAACATGTTCTGAGCGTACTCAGCAGAGTTCTCGATGAACGCGTTCTGCAGTTCCTTGCCGATTTTCTCAGCATACATTGGGAACAGTTGGCCTTTGATGAAGCCCAGGTATGCTTCCTGACGTTCGCCATCCATTTGTTCCTGGCGAATGGCTTCTTCGAGCACGATCATCAGGTGGACTGGGTCAGCAGCGATCTCGTCATCGTCGTAGTTGAACACTTTCGACAGAATCTTGAACGCGAAACGAGTGGAGCTACCGTTCATGCCTTCGTCAACACCAGCAGCATCCTGGTATTCTTGAATCGACTTCGCACGCGGGTCGATGTCACGAATGTTGTCGCCGTTGTAGATGCGCATCTTCGAGTAGCTGTTCGAGTTTTCAGGCTCTTTCAGACGAGACAGAACCGAGAACTGTGCCAGGGTTTCCAGAGTGTGAGGTGCGCAAGGCATCTTCGCCAGTTTGGAACTTGCCAGCAGTTTGCGGTAGATCGCGACTTCTTCGTCAACGCGCAGGCAGTACGGAACCTTCACGATGTACACACGGTCGATGAACGCTTCGTTGTTCTTGTCGTTCTTGAAGGTTTCCCATTCCGATTCGTTGGAGTGAGCCAGAACAGTGCCAGAGAACGGGATCGCCCCGAAGCCGCTGGTGCCGTTGTAGTGACCTTCTTGTGTTGCGGTCAGCAGAGGGTTCAGCATCTTGATCGGTGCTTTGAACATCTCCACGAATTCCATCAGACCCTGGTTGGCGACGTTCAGTGCACCTTTCCAGGAGTAAGCATCCGCATCGTCCTGGGAGAAGTCTTCCAGTTTGCGAATGTCGACCTTACCGACCAGAGTCGATACGTCTTGGTTGTTCTCGTCACCAGGTTCAGCTTTGGTGATTGCGATCTGGTTCAGGATCGACGGCTGCAGTTTCATGATCTGGAACTTGGTGACGTCGCCTTCAACTTCTTCCAGGCGCTTGATAGCCCATGGCGAAGGAATGACCGACTTGATCACAGCTTCCGGAATGTCGTATTCGCTGGTCAGCATCGCGATGCCGTCCGGGCTGTTGAACAGGCCGAGAGGCGATTCGAAGATTGGCGAACGATTGCCATTTTGATCGACGATGGTGTAGATTGGGAACTTTTCCATCAACATCTTCAGGCGTTCTGCCAGAGACGATTTACCACCACCAACTGGACCCAGGAGGTACAGGATTTGCTTGCGTTCTTCCAGGCCTTGAGCAGCGTGGCGGTAGTAAGCAACGATCTTCTCGATTGCTTCTTCCATGCCATGGAACTCGGCGAAGGCTGGGTAGCGTTTGATCTTGCGATTCTGGAAGATGCGGCTCAGGCGAGCGTCTTCACGAGTGTCGACCACTTCTGGTTCGCCGATCGCTGCGAGCATACGCTCGGCCGCAGTCGCGTAGGTAGTCGGTTCGGATTTGCACAGATCCAGGTATTCGCCAAGCGAGATTACTTCTGGTTTCTGACTTTTGTGTTGAGTGGCGAATTTTGCAAGAGCAGTCATCGGTATACCTTCAGTTCATTTGTGAGGGGGTGAATGATTCAACATCGATATTACATGTCAGCGATTAAACTTTCAACAGGTTTTTCGACTGAGAAAGAAGAAATCGCCAGAGCTTTTGCATCTTTCCCGATACGAAGCAATAGAGTCTGAATTTCAGAGTCGAGAAGTCTGGTATAACGACCTTCCGGATACTCGAGAATCGACTTGCTGCCCATGCCAGGACGTGGCTTCAACTTCGATGCCACTTCGTCACGTTCTTTCTTGTAGCCTGGGACAGTAACTCGAGACAAGCCCAAGCTAACGTCTATACGCCGAACCAAGTCGGGATCGTGCGGAAGCGCTTCTGTCAGCAGCGCGAAGATCGCACCCCGATTTTGTACACTTCCGCCGATCACAGCTCGTACAGCTTCTTCGAGAGCAATTTGCTCAGGTTCCAACAAACGTAGGCGCTTGGCGCGTTGGATTTCCAACGGAATACGTTTTAGAGGCCACCAGATTGACTGGCAGAAGCCTTTGGCGAGAAAGAAACGGATCGGCCAACGGCGTTTGATACGCGCATCGTAGTTCTCGTAAGAACCGAACCAGGTGGTGCCCGGACGTGCAAATGTATGCAGTCGGTTTGGGTTTTCTTTGGTGTGGCGAATGAGATTGAACGCGAACATGCTTTCAGTAGCGGGGAACATTGAACCCCAAGTGCTATTATTCTGAGTGGCTTTGTAAGGTTTCATTATCCAATCTCGTTTAGTTGAATCGCTTTGTTGAAATCAATTATACAGAAGTTTAAAAGACTTTCAACAAAGTAATTATTCTTTAGCGCATACAAAAAAGCCTGGCAAATGCCAGGCTTTTTTCAGAGTAGACGAAACTTACGATTCGAGTAGTTCACGTTCAGCGTTAGTGTCGCGATCAACAGCAGCATCTTCCGAGAACACACCGTCTGCGTAACGCCCTTTCTTCTTGTCTTTCAGCTTCTTGATAACAGCTTCCAGACATTGGTCTGTAGTCAGACCCAGCGCATCTGCCAGAACTGCCAGATACCAATGAACGTCACCGACTTCTTCTTTGAGGTTAACGAGATCGCCTTCACCTTCGATAAACTTGATGGCAGCTTCTACCAGTTCGCCACTTTCAGTGGCAGCACCGAGAATACCGTGGGCAACACGAGTGTCGATCGGAATGTCTTTGTACGACTCTTTGTAGATGATGTGGCGATAATCGAGTTCGAATGCACCTTGGCGAATCTCATCGATGTAGTGTTGCAGTTTGATAGAATCGAAGTCGCCCTTTTCACCGTAGTAGAAGTTACGCTTGAATTGGTCGATGATTTGGGAAGCAGCTACAAAGGTGCGCATTGCGCAAAGTAGTTGTTCGGGGTTGGCACGGATAACTTGAACGACGCTTTCGGTGGATAGTGCGTCAACGGTGAATTCGGTATTAGTTGTTTGGATAGTCATATGATATTCGTTATCTGATTCCGACGAATCGGAGTTGTAATGCTCGATTAGAAGTTTGCGGCCACGTTCACTGATCGCTCTCGACTTTTCTACGCTGATATTCATGATGGATGGCACAGTTTGTTCACGGTTCTTTAAAGCCCGTTCCAACAGACGTGCATTGCCGGCTTCTGCGGCTCGGTCCAGAGCAGCGTACCACTCTGGACTTTTTTGAGTCTTCTTTCGATGACCGCGGGGATTGGTCAAACTTGTTCCCAGGCCAGCACTTGTGGCGGCTTGACAAACAGATATTTCTTGCCTTCATGGGTCATCTTTGGAGCGCCAGAGATCACTTCTTTTGGCAGATGCAGGATATCGCCAACTTTGATGCCGTTGGTTCCCAGCTCTTTACCTGATGCGTCCCAAGTACCTGGACCAACGCCAATAACTGGACATTTCAGAGTTGCTTCTTTATCCGCAACCAAAACGATACCGTGAACGGTCTTGGTAACTGGAACTGGTTCTTCAACCAGAATAAAATCGTGTAGTACTTTAATGGTCATGCAAGTTCCTGGTAGTTGTCTTGAACTTTTTGTTGTGCTTGCGCAAAGTTCTTTACTAAAGTGGTTTCGTGATGAGTTGTGCGTTCAGACTTGCGACGGTCGAAGTAGTCTCGAAGATGCTTGATCTGGAATCTCATGGCTTTAGGACCAAATGAGAAGTCCATGTACTGATCGACATACTTCGTCCATAGAATGCGAGCACGAGGATTGTTTTCAATTCGCTGTTTGAATCCGTTGAGTGCTTTCTTCGTTGTCTCCGCATCGCCATACATGTAGTCGATCATCGTGTTCGCTTTAAGCGGATGGTCTTCTTCGTTGTATCGCAGGTCCATGTCGCGGAGAACCATCATCGTTGCGACGTATCGAGCACAAATATCTTGTTGCTTTGGATCGTCTGCGTATTGAAGCAACATGTCGAGAAAGGTATACACACTTTCCTGAAGTTGGATAATCTCTTTGATTTTCATTGGGTAGTCGTGTTTTCTGCTATTTATCGCCGTAAATAACCAAAAACGATTAATCACTTTGAAGCTAGTAGACATTACAGAGGGAAGAAACTTTCCTCAACGCAAAGATTTCGCCCAAGTAGTAAAAGCCACGATGAAAGCTGCGGAAGGCCTGAGTTCAGAGGCACGAATCGCAATCCAAACGTGGCAATCTTCTAGCTGGCACCTTAACGCTATGCAGCGAGCACACAAGGAAGGTGGCGGCGGAGTGTTCGAAGAAATCTACAATGCTTTTGGTCCAGTTAGACAACTAATGAACAACCTATACGGACAGACGATTGAATTGCACCGTGGCATCAAGAACAACGGCAATGTCTCCCACATGGAAGGCCGTACAATGTTCTCTTGGACTCTCGATCTCGATACTGCGCAATCGTTTGCAGGCATGGGACGTCAAGGACAGACGAAGACCCTTACACCAGATGAAATTACTGCATTAGTGGACAGATACAACCAAACGGGTTATGTCTTCGCACTTGGTTACCAACTTATACGCAGCAAGTACAGCCCAGAGTATTTCGACATTTGGAAGAATCGTCAGGCTGTAACAGATGGCGATGACATCAGGAAGTTCATCACTGGTGTGAACAACGATCGTCTAGAGTGGAACAATCGAGGGGAAGGAAAAGGTCGTGTGACAACCAAAGCAATTCCCATTGAGAGCATTGTCTGGATGGCACACGAACTAGGTTCTGCGGAGTTTATTGTTCTAAGTGACGCAGGCTGATTCGAACATACTTAATGGGCTTGTGATCCTGGCAGTGGCGACCGTAGTTCTCACTGCAAGTCCAATCGTGTTTATCGCAGATGCCTGGAAGATGCGGTTTGTTCCGAATCTTCACAAACTTTCTGCAGTTGCCACAACGCTTCAAAGTGTGCGTTCAACGCAGGATGCTGGAAGCCAGCTGAGGTCGTGGACGTTCGGCAGCTGAATCAACACACCGGTCTCATCGCCATCGCGTACGTAGAACTCTTCGCTGGATGCAATCGCTCTGTGGATGTCGCCGAGCTCGTTATCCAGAAAGTCGCCTTCTGTCGGCACTGCAACAACTTTGACGCTGTTGCCTTTGATCGCGTGTTTGCGACGGAACTTCACAGCTACTTGACGTTCGAGTTTGCTCACGGTATTTCCTTAGTTCAAATGTAGACGACTGTGCGCAGGAATCTTGGACATTAAGAATTCCATCTGATCCTGGAGTATGCGTTTGTTGGTCATGATCAGGTATTCTGCACGGTTTGGAACATACGGCAGGTAAAGCAATTCGTGACCATATTCAGTTGGAGTCCGGTCACCTTTCATGTTGTTACAACGCTTACACGAAGTAACGCAATTCATCCAGGTATTCGCACCGTTCCGAGATGTCGGAATAACGTGATCTCGAGTCAGGTCACTGTCAGAGAAGACGTTCCCACAGTACGCACACAGATGGCGGTCACGTTGGAACAAAGCCTTGTTGTTCAGTAGAGGCGTATTGTAGCGTACAGCAGCCTCAGCTCTCATTGTCTTGCCACGAATAGCAATAATGCTGCTCAGCGCAAGTTGGCTTTGTTGATTTGTTGCACGCGATGTCCCACCATGCAGGACACATCCGTCACCGCCAAAGTCCCACGCCACCAAGCTTTTGGTGTAGTAGTATGCTGCGTCTTCGTGTGTGATCCATTGATGGGGGTTGCCCGCGACATCAAGTGCTAAAATTAATGGGTGCATGGTGGACATTTCCTAAGTCTCTGCTAATACCATGATTCTAAAGTGAAAGATAGTATGGGGTGTTGTTATTCTATTTTGGGTTTCGTGCTTTTACAACGTTGAATAAATGATCTACTCGATGGCGCTGGCTGGGCGCAAATACAAAGAAGTCTGCGAGTCGACTGCCAATTCGTAGCGAGCAAATGTGACCGTTGTTCCAGTAAATGTGTGATTCACTTTTGTGTTGGATGAACTCGACTTTCCCATCCCAGTAAACCGTTTGCATCTCTCCGAACGTCCACGAATCTGGGTCGTCTACAACTGACCTTTCAATCTCTTGTAACTTAGCCTCAAGCTTAGGGAGGCTGTCGCGGTAGTTGCATTCATATGGATCTTCAGTCATTTGCGGGCCAAACAGAAACGTGCCAGTGTCGGCAGGAATTTGATCGAAATCCAGAGGTTACACCAAAAACCAGGTTCGGGTACGAATGGTTTCGGTTCAGTTCCAAACGCTCTCATTGACGCCAGTTGAGCGTCATTTGGAACATATGCGTGGCGCTCATTGAACGCCGCACGAATCAATCGACCCTGATTGTCACTGAATACGCGTTCGTTCTTGCCCCCGAAGGTTTCCACAATTGGTGCGTTGCTCGTACCAGACCAATAAACCGTTTTAGACGGCTTGTGTTGGATTGTATACGTGTCTTGCATCCATTCGTGCGGCTTGCTCTGCATCGAACGAACAATCGCTTCGACAGTTGGCCACATCTTTTCAAACTTCTTGTCGTCCGCGTCCTTAAATGCCTCATAGTCCGCGATCGTCAGGTCTCCGTGGTATTCGCTCACATCGTCCTCCGCGTAATCTGGGTCATACATTCCGCCATAATCATCATAACAGACATCGGGAGGTTCCATCACAAAATTCCTCAGTTAGATTTCACTATACTAGGGGATATTGTAAATGCAAAGTCATCGGTGTCAAATTAGTCCATTAGACGTTTAGACGAATTATCACATGAGAGTTCAAATCAAATACTACTGTGGATTCTACATCTCTATGAAATATGCGATTCAAGTTGCCTTGGGCAGCACGAAGAAGGTCTTCGCCTGTTAGTTGCAGCCATAACATTTTAGGCACACGAACTTCAACTTGTCCGCCTTGTGATTGGTAGACGATTTCTATTGTGCCGTCTTTGATGAGGTCGGTTATAGCGAGGAAACGTTCTTTCAGCATTCGCGTTGCTGACGACGGGTAGTGATTTCAGACAAAAAGGTAGCCTTAGCTTGTTGCAGTTTTGAGATTTTACCGTTGAGACGGCGATATAGGAAGGGAGACGCTGCATATCTCGCTGCGACTTTGCATCGAGCGATTTCGTGGTCAATGACAGCGATTACTCTAAACAGTTCGAATTCTGAAAGAGTGTTGATGTGTTCAAGTTGTGTTGAAACTCTCATTAGCGGACACCTGTTTAGTGTCCGCTATTTAGACGAGATTTATCGCACTATAGCGGGCACGTATTCGATGGGCGGCACGTAGAACGAAGTTGTTCGATGTTCCTGCTCGTTATAGCAATCGAGCTCTATGACATCCACAGAAGGGTCAAGTTGCTTAGTCTCGGGCAACGCCTTCCCGACTACTCGTATAGACAGAATCCACTGACCTTGACGAATGGTGCAAGAGAACGTTGCAAACGGAGAATACATCAGCAACTGACGTATAGGAGCCATCGTCTGCCGAATCTGTAGACCTTGAATGTCCTTTGGATTCGGCATCGTAGTGCATCGATCGCTGTCGCAAGTCTTTATCTTGTTGCCTTGACTGTCTTGCGTTTCAAATTCAAACGCTCTTGCGCTTTCTGCGCTCAGCAATAGCAGCAAACTCACTAAACAGATATGGCTTGGCCGCATCGAAGATTACCTGTGCTGGGGTCGTATAAAGTTTCAACCCATCTAAGAACTTTACTTGATTTTCGCAAAATTCTCCACGAGTTATCTTGCGCTTAAATTTCACTTCAAGTTCTTTGCGAAGACCATCGATCAACACCTCTGCTCGATTTGGTTCGAGAGATTGAAGAAGGTCAGCATCACGAATGATTTTCTCTGTGATGGTCTGTGGTGTAAAGATGAAAGGGAACTGAGTGACCTGAATGAGGTCATAAGCCGCCACTAGCAACTCTTCATCCACACGATGGATCTCTCCAAAGCGTTCTAGACCAGCAAGCGCGCGCTTGATGTTCACATCATCGTCTTCTTTACCAGCAGTGTGGTCGAAGTCATGGAAGATTGCTGCGAGGATCAGCGCCTTTTCTTCGAATGGTGTGATGCTACACATAGCGCCAAGACGTCCACACCATTTAACTACAGTCAGGCAGTGGTCGAGGTTGTGGTAAGGAACTTTGTTTGATGGGTTCTCGATCTGTACGTACGCCAAGGCGTGGTTTAGACCATTCTTAGCCAAATAGAGGTGTGCTTCAGTGCGGGCAATCACCTTTTCCATAACATGCTTAGACTTCGCCATTTACGTGTTCCTGTTCTTGTACGTTGCGTGGTAGCTGAAATTTCTCCAGCTGTTCGATTACTGTTTGAAGGGTTGAAGGATTGACACGTTTGCCGATCTCTTTCATTGCTCTAGCGAACAGTTCTTGTTGCGTTAACGCAGCCCATTGATCATCGGGCATAATGCTAATGTGCCCCAATGCAGTATAAATGGTATGCAAATCGTTTAAACGCTGCCTTGAAAGGGAGTTCATAGTTCGATCCGTTTAAAAGTGATGGCCCAGCAGACGGGATTGATGTCCCAATCATACCCTCGGTGACCGTTTATAGAATTCCAAAGGGTTTGAAAATTCGTACTGTAATGCAGATCATCTTCAGCCGTTTCTTCGTCTCCGAATGACCAAGTCCCAGGAACGCCCTCTGCCTTGCACTCATCCTCTGTAATGTCAAACAACTCTTGCTTGCGAACATCTACAATTTCAAGGAATGTGCGTGCAAATCGCATAGGCATTTCACGAGGTCTCAACCATGTTGGACCAAACTGCCATTCAACGTAGTTGCCATCATCGTCCACAAATGGCGCATTATCAGCATAGTAGCCAACAATCTTATCTCGACCACCTGGACGGGTGATAGCAATGATTTCTTCGCGAACATACAGGTAGTCACCAGGTTTCCCAAACGGACACGGCGACAGATATCTGCCACCAGGCTTAACAACCCGCCGCGTTTGCGTTTTCATGTCTGCGCGAATGGCCTTAACCATCTCGTCAGAGAAAGTGATTGGAAATATATTCATATGTGAATACTAACTAAGGTAAACGAAAAATACGACTGTGGATAAATATCTTACCCAGAGAGACCTACAGAATGAGCACTTGGAAAACGACACTAAAGAGCGAAGAAGTCAGCCGTAAGAATTACATTATTTTGGACGATTTGGTATTGGATGACGATGTGCACGGTCTGATTACTGTGCCGAAGGGATTTGTTACTGACTATGCAAGTGTCTCTGTTCTGCAGAATATCTTCCTTGCACCGCTTTTTGTATTTGTTGCAGATTATGGCGACAAAGCTGCCACCGTTCACGATTACCTGTACACGAAAGCAACAATTGGCCGCAAAGCATGTGACCAATTGTTGTATCGTGCGCTGTTGGCTGAAGGACTTGAGAAGTGGCGTGCTACGCTATTCTACATCGGTGTCCGCATCGGTGGTGGTAGCCATTTCGGCGCCTAAAGGAGGGATTTCGATGAAGCTGGCGTAGTAACGACCAACAGCTTCTTCGAATCGACCCGGTCGGATCGCCTTCTGATGGCGTACCACAATCAACTCATTGAATACGCCAATAACTTCAACCGCATATGTGAATCGATTGTGTTGCATGATGTAGTGCTTGCCGACTTTCGGGTCAACGTAGGGAGCACAGGAGTAATCTTCCCACGTGGTATCGAACTTAGGGGCATCTTGCCAATCGATACCACCCATTACTTACGAACACCTTTGACATACACATCGAAAGTGTTGCCGGTATTGGGGTTGATACAGGTGCCAGTCCAAGGACGTTTGTCGACGTAGTAGCTCAGACGAATAGTGTTCGCTTTGCCGCCATACTCCTGGCACTCGGCCTTGATTTGCGCGCGAGTAGCGTCTATATCAAAACCTGATTCAGATGGAATGTCACAGCCAGCCAATACCGCGGCCATTGCAACGAGAAGGAGAATCTTTTTCACTTGGTAGTTCCTATTGGATAGTGTTTGGCGTGGAGTTCATACCACATTTTGTCACGAACATCTTCGTCAAATTCAGTAGAACAGAAGGTGTTGTATTCAAGCATAAATGCATTCCACAACGCTTCTCGTTCTGCCTCCGCAGCTTTCTTCTTCGCTGCAACGTCCGCACGATAAGCACGGCGCTTAGTGTTGATCTCATCTTTGTTCGCAGCATACTTCTTTCGAGTAGCAGCGTTGATGACTTTGCGTTCTGCGTAGTAGGCATCCCACTTCCGCTGTTCGGCAGCACGATCATCCTGCTTCTTTCGCCACACACGATCTGCTTCTGCACGCTGATCGCGTTCAGCTTGCGCCTTGTCGATACGTGCCTGGTTCTTCGCCAGGTGTTGACTGAGTGTTGGCACAGGTTTGATTCTGTACCCACCACTAGCGCCACAACCACCACTGTCAGAAGCCCATTTATTGGTTTCCAACTGTCCTTCTTTGAACGCCATCTGAGTGCTGTGGCCACGCCCTTCGAAAAGGTCGCTACTTTCCCAGATTTTGTTCATTTGCAGACGAAGCTCGGCAGCATCTTCATGAACAGCCAAAAGCCATTCAGAATCACTGCTTCCACCACCGTCGTAGTACGAACGATGTTGCCACTCGTACAAACCATAGTAAACCTTTTCGGCCGGTGCGGCCGCTTCAACAACTGGAAGTGGGCTTTTCAGGCCAAAGTGGCTCATAGACCTACAGTCTCATTTTCTTCGAGCTTGCGGATCAGAGTGTTGAGGTTAAAGAACTGAGGAACGGTGAACCAGGTCTTGCCGTTACCGTTTACCAACTGAACTTTACCTTCTGCCACTTCGATCAAGCGCACATTCGATGCGCAGCTAGCCGATGGGTAGGTGGAGTAGAAACCGTCTTCGAGAGTGGTAGTAGTCATGTAAGCCTCTTATGCGCGTTCGCGAGCAATAGTCAAATGAGGAACCCAATCATATGGACGTTCCAGTTCTTTGCGGATCATTTCAACCGCAGGACAAACAACATCGATGATCCAGAAGTGACGCCCATCAGCTTGTTCGCTTTTGAACGAATCTGGACCATATTGAAACTCAACAACCTGCCCGTGATACTTCTTCCACAGATGCTGCTGATCGGCACGAGGTTTCTCGCCACGAAGAACAGAAATGTGTGCATCCCATGCTGGTGCGTCTAACTGAAGGTGGTGACGAGTCTTCAACCACCACCGATAGTAGCGGGTGATCTCTTTGTCCACTTCAATGACGACCCACCAGTCAGTTTTTGCTTTCATTCCTGCACGAAACGGATCGTAAACGATTTTGCCAGTGCCTTTGAATGGTAGGTTCATCATCTTGCCCTTACTTGCCAATCAATATCAGTTTAGTGAAGATATTATACATTATTAGCTGACAAAGAAAAACCCTGGTAGCTGTTAAATTACCAGGGTTTTAGGAGATCAAGCCATTTACATCCAGTCACGCCCTTCTTTAAGAGGGATGCGAGAAACTTTATTGACATCATTCAACAGCAAGTTCATTGCCATTGCAACACCAACGGTGGCATCTTCTTTCACAACCGTGATGTTCGGGTACGAGAGTTCATCGACTGGTGGATTCGGATCTACGAGAATCACAGGAGTAGTGATGTCGAATCGATATACCAATCCAGCTGCAGGATAGACCTGAAGCGATGATCCGACAACCATTCCGTACTCTGCGGCTTCACATGCTCGCTCAGCAACATCGTAATTGTATGGCATTTCACCAAACAATACGACATGAGGACGGAATTGGCCTTTGACATCTATGTCCCGGTTATTCGGGACGATCTCGTCATCACGTTCATTTCGCATCTTTGTAATTTCACCATGAAGGTGAAGTACTTTGGTGCTTCCTGCGCGTTCGTGCAAATCGTCAATGTTCTGAGTTACAACAGTGACATCGAAGTACTGTTCCATCTCAGCAATCAGTTTATGAGCAGCATTTGGCTGAGCTTCTGTCATTGCCTTACGAGCAGCGTTGAAGAATTCATACACTTGTGCACGATTATTGCGAAGTGCATCAACTGTACAAACTTCTTCAATTTTGTACTTCTCCCAGACACCGCCATCATCACGGAAAGTCGAAATTCCACTTTCTGCTGAGATTCCGCTGCCTGTGAACACAACCAAACGTGGCTTAGTCGTCAACTTCTTCGCCTCGTTGAGCAGCCAGTTCGACAACACGAGCATGAACCGCATCACGGTCCCAACCGATGATCTTACCAGTTTCGATATCCACCGAAAAATCGATATAATCGCTGCCGTGGCCACCAATGTGGAAGCCACCCAGGACATAACCCTCGTGTTCGATAAGGAGCTTGCCCCATGCGTCACCGGCGGAGTCTACTCCACCAACAGTAATGCAGTTACGGTCTGTGCTTTTGGCGTGAATGTGTAAAGTTTTTGGAATCATTGTGGTCTCATGTGTAGTCGACGTAAAAACAGCCTTGAATAACTTCTTCGGCCAGTAAGGTGCGCAGAGCCTTCAAAATAGGCACTGCTTTCAAGTCATGTTCGTGTGGATAGGTCTTGCCATCGTTTTCTGCACAATCAATCTCTTCATCTAGATCCACTGCGTCGTCAGAAATACTGTCTGGTAGGTACTCGCAGATCTCACCAGTCCAGTACATCCAGAAATCGAAACCCGGACCACCTTTACCATCTCGCAGATGTTCGAGTCCTAGCTTTTCGCACAGGCCATCGCTGATATCATGCCACGCTACAACGTAATCTTTTGCAACTACAACAGAACGAGTTTCTATCACGGATCACCAACTGTAGAGGAATGCAGCTTTGGTGGAGTAGACCCCCAACACCTTTTTGATTGCTTTCAGAAACGGCAGGCCATAGTATTCTTCGTGAATGACCTCTTCCAGTTCATCTTCTGAAACATCATTGAAGTCACCATCTTCTTTGGCTTTCGCGATAATTGCTTCAAGTTCAACAATCTGTTCGTCAAAGTTGTGATGGCAGCCGATAGAGCAATCACCACCGGCCTCAGGATCTTTCTCACGCATCCACTCACGGAATACGTAATCGAGGTCATCAGTTCGGCAACCCATTTCCTTGGCAACAGCAGCCTCTACATCAGACCAATGGAACCAAACACGAGTTTCAATATTAGGTACGAGCATGTAAATCTCCAGGCATTAAAAAAGCCGCCCGAAAGCGGCCTTTGGTCAATCTTCCCAATCGTACATGATGTTGAAACTTTTTGCGTACGACTCGCCAAGAATCTTGACAAATGCTCGCAGCAACAACAGTCTTGCGTGATCGTCCATTTGTGGAATCGACAGCCCTTCATAAGGAATATCGACTTCGTATGGGATTGCTTTGTACTCGCCGGTTTTCAGTGACTTCGCGTACTTCTTCTCGAGGCGAGTGAGTTGATAAGCGATGTTGTGAGATTTCTTGCCAATTTCGCCGGCACCCACATAATCATCTTGCTCATCGTGCCAATCAATCAAGTGACAATTAGCCAGATCTTCGTTGCCGAATTCCTTACCAATAGCTTTTTCGATTTCAGTCCACAGAAAGTACTGTTTAACGAGAGTGCGTTCGCGAATCATACTGAAACTCCGGTTGTGGGGGCCGATTATCGACCCCCTTGGATGTTACTGCCAGTCGTAGCGTGGTACGTTGACTGTGTCCAGCATGATGCCTTCTGGAGAGAAGTCCTTGCCGTTCAAGATGGTCTTCATGATCGCTGGCGAGAAGCCAGATACCAGAGCCACACCTTTGTCGTTGATGGTCGCTGGGTTGGTGCCTTCACGGGAGTTCAGGTTCCAGAACACGACCTTCGGACGAACATAGCCAGCCGCAGCGTAGCGAGCGTCGATGGCCTGCATGGCAGTACCGCCGGTGTTCACACACTGATTGAACTGCATATCGGACAGAATGACGATGGTGGTCGGCATTTCTTCTTCCGAGACGCGGTCACGCTGTGCAGTCTGCAGAATGGTGTCGAAGACAGCAGTCAGGTTGGTGGACATTTCCCAATTTGCGCGTTTCAGTTCATTGTAGCGATCTGCCAGGGTATTGCCCTTCAGAACCTGCAGAACTGGGCGGTTGGAGAAGGTGATGAACGCATCTTTGAACGGACCGGCGCCACGTTCAGCGATGTACATTGCCAGGGAGATGCAGACATCCAGGCAAGTTACGTTCGGGTTACCACCAGCAGCCACACCCATGGAACCGGAAACGTCAGCAACAACGATCAGGCGTTCTTTCGAACCTTGGATGTAATCTGGCAGAGCCTTCCATTGTGCGTTCGCGACAGCAGAGTCACCACGAGTGAGGCTTTTCACCACATCGTATGGGAACACTGCACCGGCGTTGATCGTGGTAGTACCCTTTTCCAGGCCTGCTTTGTACACAGCGTAGGTCGATTCCGCATTGCGGTTGAACGCTTTCTGGTAACGAGCAGACGCCAGGGAAGGCAGCTTGCCGAAATCGATGTTATCCCAGTCCTTCGCACACATCTTGGTTTCCACGACGTTGGTCAGGGTAACCAGCAGTTTACGGTACTGACGTGGAGTCAGGTCCCAGTAAGTGCGCAGTGCGACGGAGATTGGACCTTTACGTGGCATCCACTTTGCAGCCAGACCGTTGTGCTCTGCCAGGGCTTCGCCGATGAAACGCGCAGCGTCAGCCTCCAGAGGAGTACCAAACAGTTCCAGAACATCTTTCCAACGACCGATCTCAGGGATCTTTGGCAGCAGCTTGGAGGCTACGGCCAGTTGTTCTTTGTTGCCTTTCGCCAATTTCTTGACGATAGTGTTAAACACCGCTCGCTCACCAGCACCACCGCGAATGTCACGAGTCCATTGCAGAATGCGGACAGCAACGTCCAGATCTTCGCTGCAGGCCTGAGTGAACAGGTGCGAGATATCTTTACCGCGCGAAGCACCGGCAGCGAAGAACAAGTCAACGTTGCGGGAGAAGGTGGTAGCATTGGCACGCATGCCATTGGTAGTTGTAGCGTTTGCGTTCAAACCTTGAAGAAGTGAGTTCTGCAATTGTAAAGCTCCTGGATGTATTATGGTTATATCTTGCTGTTTACATCCAATCTCTCGATTGAATTGATAGGTGAAAGTATACGGGGAATTAATTAACAAGTCAACTTCTAATATTCAATTCCCGCCATATATTCACATCGAAGTTTCCACAAAGTTGCTGCCTGGCAATTGTGCCCAGCTTGTCCATATTTGTCTTGAAGTCCAGAGGCATTAACTAGCACTTCATATAAGTGAGGATTCTCTTCCATATACAATCGCCACAAATCTTCATACAATGCGGACACTTCAATGTGGTTAACTGCCTTACGACCTTTAGCTTCACGCCAATGTAACCCAGTTGAACCATCTTCAAATACCTTAGACGCCTGGTAGTAGAACTCAATGGGCTTGCCATCTAACTTCGCACCAAACGCACTAAATCGACTGTCTCCAGCCATAGAACACTCCAGATACGGAGCTTCACCACATTTGACCATTTATTGCCTCCAATAAAAAAGGCGACCGAAGCCGCCTTTTTTAATTACTTGTGTTACGCTCGTGGTTGAGCAGCTTGCTGAGGAGCTTGTTGTTGTGGAGCTTGTTGTTGAGCTTGTTTCTCAGCCTGAGCACGCATTTCGTAGCTATCTTGACCATTTGGTTGTTGAGGAGCAGCCTGTTGACTTTCACGTTGCTTGAAATAGTCAGTCAGTTGCTTGCCAACAGCCGCCCACTGATCAGGACCACCTTTCGATAAGAACTGAGTGTATTGCTGAACGATGCGGCTAGGGTCAAAGCGACCGAAGTCCAGTTCTTTGCCACGACTTTGAAGGAATTGACCAAACTTGTCGAGACTTTGCTGCACTTCGTTGCGATACATAGAACCAACGGGTACATACGAACGCAGTTCTTCTTCGCCGCTGGTGTTAGTCTGCTTGTCAATCTGCATGAAGCTAACCAGCAGCGCCATGTAGTGAGCAGCATTCTGTAGAGCTTGTTGAGACTTTGGATCTTGTTCATTGTGAGACTTAGCTGTTTCCATGCTGCTTTGAATCAGCGAAAACACGTCTTCTGCCAGCATTTCAATTCCTTCATCCAATTTAGGTAGTTTTGCTACCATGCTTGATTGGAAGTACTCTTTCAGTTTCTTAACACCAGAGACCTTAGGAATCAAGTAGTCGAGAACCAGTTTAGAGAACTTATTCTGGATTGAGTTTTTGGCTGTGAAGAACGCAACAGCGGCAAGTTTCAAGTGATGTTCATCGGCCTTACGGACCAGAATCAACACTTCTTGCATTGTTTCAGCAATAGCGAATTGAAACTTCGCTTCTTCCTCTTTACCAGCTTCTTTAAACTCGTTACCGTGGCCAATGTGAAACTCGATGGAGGTTTCGAGTTCTTTGATCACAGCCGATGGTTTATCGACTGCTGGATGGTCGATGCCATTATCAGCAGGCTTGTCGGCGTGCATATCCAATTGAGTGACAGAAGCCAGTTCAGCTTCCTGAATCACCTTTTGGTTAATCTGCGCCATTAGTGTAGACATTAGTGGGGTTCTCGTTTTCGGTATTTACACAAACAATCTTACGGACGACCGATGTTATTTCGAAGGAATTGCGGGAACTCACTGCGGCGGGGGTACCACTTTGTGAGGAACGCTTCACCTTGGCCTTTGTTCCGGCCATCGTAGAAATTACCTTGCTCTGTTCGCCAGGTGATGCCTGGTGGAATTGGCTCTGGTAGATCAATGCACAGAAACTTTTCAACACGTTCCTGAAACCCAGTCCAATCATGAGGTTGTCCGACATCTAACCAACGTTCAATGAGTTCACATGCTTCTGCATCGCGAGCATCGTATTCCTGTTGGAGGCTAATCAACTCTTTTTCTGCTTTTACACGACGAACGCGTTCATCAACAGCTGCATCATACCAAGTTGCATGTGGGCTACATCCACGCGCCTCAGATTCGAGGCGGTAGACTTGTACCTGAAGATCCATCTCACGTTCGCCGAGGACAGCGAGTCGATTCTTCAACACCGTGTTCTCCTCGCGAAGTTTTTCATTCTCAGCGGCAGTTTCGGTGACCTTGGTGATCATATCCAAGGTCAGGTCGTAGACGACCCCATCGAGCTTAATTTTGAACTTACTGGGCAGTGTCATCTTCCACCTTTGTCCACAGACGTTTGTGTTTAGATAGTGTTCCTTTGATATCTGGTTCACGCTCCAAGTACATGGTCATGACGATACCAAATGCGAACTTGTTCAGCAGATCTCCTTCTTCGAAGAACGGCTGTTGTCCTTTGATTGCGAAATCCTTACGTTCAAGATGTTTATTCTCGTTGTAGAAGTTCTGACATCCTTTGACAAAGCGATTATACAGAGGGATTACAAGAGCTTCCATCTCGCCAATGATCTGGGTAGCCAGTGGATCGTCAACGAACATGGAGCGCAAGTCATCAGAGCCTTCGTTGAGAACGCAATCAAACAGAGCGTTCGCGTTGTTGACAGAATCTTTTGTACGGTGGCGGTGCAGGTACCAATCGTTCTTGAACTTAACAAACTCAACCTTATAGTCTTCTTCGAACTGCAGAATCAGACCTTCGTATCCAGTGTGAGTCTTCAGTTCGATCAAATCTTCTGGACCTTTAACTTCAGTTGCAGTCTTAACCAAGTGATCACCGAAAATCTGCTCAAGGACGTGACGTTGAACATAACGTCCAGAAACACGAGAACGAGCATTCAGTACGATCAGGCGTGGTTCCATGTAACCGACAACAATACGGTTATCTGGTGCGCACCATTCGCAGTTGACGGTAACGCCACCCATATCCATTTCAAGCAACTTATCGCGAAACTCTGGTTGGGTTTCCAGCCACTTCATTGCGTCTTTAACTTGTTGGCTGGAGGTCGAAGTTTTAGACTTCAAACGCAGAGACCAATATGATTGACTTTCAAAATCTTCACCCATACCCCAAACGCAGGTATTGAAGGTAGAAATCAGAGAACCATCTTCTTTAATAACAGAGTGGATGACTTTGCTATAGTCGAGTTCCAGAGTGAGTGGGTTCTCGCCGATGTTGAAGAATTTAGCTGGCGGACGGCTTTTGATACAGGTCGGAACTTCAAACCCATCGAGGCCACTTCGATTTACAACTTCGAACATAATACCGCGAGCTTCAGTGGCACCAGGCAGTAAGAAATCGCTGTAGGACGCCAAACGGTAGGTAAACACACGGTACCATTGGTTTCCTTCTTTTTCGTGGTCAACAAAATAGAATGAATCGCTGTTCTTACACAGTTCCATCAACTGAGTATACAACTCGTGCATTTTACGTTGCGACTCTGCTAGGTTAGCAGACAAGTTGGCTTTTAACTGTTCGACGGTGATCACTCTCTTTCTCCTTATTTGAACAAGAAGTTTATCTAGGGTGAAAGAAATAAAAAATAGGGATAAAATAAAAGCGCCATTTAGGCGCTTTTATTAGACTACTTTAGGACGAGGAGCTCCATCTTCAGGCTCCGAAGGCTTCATTGAGATGCGCCACTTAGCATAAGGTCCACGTGTCTTTGCGAGCACACCGACCGCTAGTTCGATCATGTCTTTGTAGTCCTTCCAACCATCGACCATCAATGGTGTTGGGACTTCACATGATGCAACAGCATAAGCTTTGTGTACGAGTTCGACTGCCGACTTCCAATCTTGTGTTAGGTCGCTGGCGCCCTTACGAACAAGGATACGGATCTCTTTGATCTTGTATGGTGGCAAGACTTCTTTCGGATCACCACCGATCAGCGGTTCTCGTTCACGATATTCAAAGAGTTGTTGTAGTTTCACTTTTCTACCGGAATCACAGGGGTTTTGGTATTTAGTGTATCTACTTGGCTGCGTATCGCTTTACATTGCATCTGGGACTCTGTGCGATCACGTTCCAGAGCAACAGAGTACTCGGTAAGGATCTGGACTGTTTGGATGTACGCCTGATACACTAA
>Ga0075040_1051365_pt1 | contig 24144 bp, 21 predicted proteins | sample OrgsoiRN2013_057_FD_67572 | JGI IMG/M metagenome (GOLD analysis project Ga0075040, IMG submission 67572) | Permafrost soil microbial communities from the Arctic, to analyse light accelerated degradation of dissolved organic matter (DOM) -... | ecosystem: Environmental > Terrestrial > Soil >...
TAAACTTGAATGATCGTGTCGGATTACGGTTAAAGTCGCGTTTTAAGCCGGCGAGTATTTCTTTAAGATGCTCATCGGCAGTGCCAAAACATTTGCGCCAGATGTATACACCCTCGGCATAGTTGTAAACCACATCAGCAGCCGACTGGCCCCAGCGTTCAATCAACACATCTTTAAAATCATAGTCTACCAGTCTGTGCGATGAGATACGGGTATCGGGATGGAGGTTGATCATCACAAGCGGCTGTGGTATCGACTTTACTTTCAAATCTTTTTCAATAACCTTACGGCACAGGTCATAGTCGTCCATACGGCTTTGATTTTCATCAAAATATAAATTATTTTCCTTAAATATCCTTCGATTTATAGCTATCGATGAGCATGACATCATCATCAATTTTTCGGTGTGCAGCTTTTTATTATAATGATAGTACCGGTACATTTTAAGCGGGTACGGATGTATTTTTGAATAGCCTGCACAATACAACAATGCAAGGTCATCATCGGCCAGCATTTCAGCTGCCCGTATACTTATACTATCAGGCAGCAACTCATCATCGTCATCTAAAAAAAATATGAGCTTTCCTGTGGTAGCGTCAATACCGTCATTACGAGCTCCCGATGCAAACTTTTTAGGACTGTGAATATACAACCAGCTAATGTGTGCGTATTGTTTTTCAAATTCGCTTATGTTTTGTTTAACTACGTTGCTAGTGGCGCTATCGATGTTATTATCAACTATACATACCTCAAAATTGCTGTAGTTTTGTAAAGCAACTGATGTTAGCGCACGCTTTAATAAATGCGGCCTGTTTTTGGTAGGGATTATTACCGATAAAATAACATCATTTGATGCATTCATATATGAATGTTTGGTGGCTTTATTTTTAACAACTGCGAATATAGTATGTTGACTGATGCCTACTGTAATTTGTTTTAAAAACCCTGAGAATATAAATTAGCCGATTGTACGTTATTTTGAATATTACTATTGATTATGCGGTAACTATTAATTAATTTGTATAATTGCATTAAAAACCCCACAAACTATTTTAACTATTAATTGCACCAATAAATAAAGGTAATTTGTTCCTTATCAGTAAAATGTACTTGAATAAACAGTTCTTCATAGCGGTAATATTCTTTATTTGCTTCAACTTTTCTATTTCTGATGCCCAAAAGCGAGCGCAACTACCTGCTCCTGTAACCCAGAGTCAGGAAATGTTTTCTAATGTAAATGATGTTGATCAAATGTCTGATGCTGATGTTGAAAAACTAAGGCAGCAATTGCAGTTAAATGGGCTTACAAATGATCAGGCCGGGCAGCTTGCACTATCAAAGGGTATGTCACCTGCCGAATGGGCTAAACTGCAAGCCAGGTTGAATAGGTCTACCGCAGTTCAGCAAAAAACAGGCGTTGATGCAGCTGTAGGTCAAACAGCAGAGAGGCAAATACAAAAAAACGATTACCAGGCTTATCAAAAATCGCCATCGTCAAATGTTTTCGGGTCTTCCTTTTTTGATACACCGTCTTTATCATTCGAGCCAAATTTACGTATTGCTACCCCGGTTAATTATATTTTAGGCCCCGATGATGAATTATTGATCAACGTATCAGGTTACCAGGAAACAAATCTTAAAACACCCGTACAGCCGGAAGGTACTATTTTCATACCTCAGGTTGGTTCAATCAGTGTTAACGGTTTAACCATTGACGAGGCAACAGCACGCATTCGCGATAAGATGGTTCAAACAGCTTATCCATCGTTAAAAACGGGCTTATCTAAACTTATTATTTCTTTAAATAAAATCAGAAGTATCCATATTACTATAATTGGAGCTGAAAAACCAGGCAATTATACCGTTTCGTCGCTCTCCACGGTATTCAACTCATTATACCTATGTGGTGGTCCGGGCGATATCAACACTTATCGCGATATCGAATTGATCAGGAACAATAAAGTTTATCAAAAAATCGATATTTACCAGTTTTTAACCCGGGGTGATCAGCGCGGCAACGTTCAGTTAAAAGAAAATGATGTCATTAATTTCCCGGTATTTAAAAAGCATGTTACCATAAGCGGGCAGGTTAAAAGAGCCGGAGTTTTTGAACTACGGGATGGCGAAAACTTAGATAATTTACTGTTTTTTGCCGGTGGTTATACCGATAAAGCATTTAAAGCAAGCATCAAGGTAAAGCAAAATACCGATACCGAGCGTAAAATCAAAGATATCCTGAAATCTGATATATCAGCATATGTACCCTCAAATGGTGATGAGTTTCAGGTTGACGCTATCTTAAATAGGTTTGAAAATGCTGTTACTATTAATGGAGCAGTTTTTAGGCCCGGACAGTTTGAGCTAATACCCAATATAACAATAAAGAGCTTGATACAAAAGGCTGGTGGTTTAATGGAAAACGCTTTTACCGAACGAGCTATTTTAACACGTTCATATCCGGATGGAACAAAAGAAAACTTCACATTTAACGTGACCAAGGTTATGAATGGGAGTGAAGCTGATATACTGTTGATAAAGTATGATGTTGTAAACATAGCGGCCATTAGCGATTTTAAAAGTAGTTATACCGTTAAAATAGAGGGCGAAGTAAAAAAACCCGGTGAATTTCCATACAGTGAGAATCTATCGTTAAAAGATGTGTTTTTCTTAGCCGGTGGGTTTACTGATGCATCCTCGTCGTATCATGTTGAAATAAGCCGAAGGGTGATTAGCGAAACGTTAAATAAAAACATTGATACGTTGGCAAAAGTGTACGATCTTAATATCGACAAAAGCCTTGCTATTGAAAATGATAGATTTATACTTCAACCTCATGATATTATAATTGTTAGACGTAACCCGGGATATGTTGAGCAACAGCGGGTTACCATTACCGGCGAAGTAAACTATCCGGGGGCATATACCATACAATCAAAAAAGGAGCACGTTAGCGACCTGCTTAAACGCGCTGGTGGTTTAACCCCATTAGCTTATGCTGGAGGAGTATTCTTAATAAGAAACACTACTGAGAACGATAATAATCAGACACAAACCGCCCGAACCGTACAAGCCAGCATAAAAGATACAAGTGCTAAGGTAATAGCTGATATTAGCCGCACCAACTTTAGAATTCCTATAAATCTGGGCGAGGTACTTGGTAACCCGGGATCAATCCAGGATTATATATTGCAAGATGGTGATGCATTGGAGGTTTTAAAACTAGACCCTTTGGTTAAAATTAGTGGCGAGGTACTATCGTCAACAAAAACAGGTTTTATACCGACAAGATCATTAAAATACTATCTGTCGCAGGCAGGCGGAACTACCGATAACGCGCGCAGATCGAAAATTTATGTGCTGTATGCCGACGGGCATATAAGCCGCACCTACAACGGTATTTTCGGAATATTCAGATCCTATCCTAATGTCAAGGCAGGTTCAGAGGTTATCGTCCCACGTAAAGCGGAATCAAAAGGTATTGATGCCACGCAAGCAATTACCTCTACTACGGCCCTGGTATCCCTGATGTCATTGATTATCATTACAATATCAGCCTTAAAAAAGTAAAATGTCAACAATTGAGAATAAAAATATGATTGATGTTTGGCGGGTAAAAGTTTTTAGTGCCTTATCTTTTCTTTTACGTAGGTGGTATCTGTTAGTTTTGGCTACAGCGATTGGAGGGGCATATGGCTATTACAAAATATCAAAAATAAAACCCACCTATACAGCAACCTACAGTTTTGTATTATCAACCGATCAACGGTCTGGCGGCGGAGTAGCCGGATTGGCATCGCAATTGGGCTTCGATGCAATGACAAGTAGCCCCGATAATATTTTCTCGGGCGATAACATAATGGAATTGTTTAAATCCAGAAAACTTATTGGTAGCGCACTATTATCAGTAATTGATACCTCAACTCACCAAACTTTAATAAACTTTATAACCCAAAGGCAATACAATGCACAGTATAAGCGCTTGGGTATTTTTGGTAACGATCCATCGAAATATACAGCGGCTCAAACCAGATTGTATCGTATGATGATTGGCCGGGTTGGGGGTTCGTACCTGGTCTTTAAAAAAGATAAGAAGTTAATAGTTTACCTTATAAGTGCAACCAGTACCGATCCGGATGTTGCGTTTTATGTAGCGAAAACTATATTGAATGAAACAGCACAGTATTTTATTGATACTAAAACAAAAGTGGCCGCATCCAGCGTATATTTATTAAAACACGAAGCAGACAGCCTGGAAACAGAACTAAGTAAAAGCTATAGCTCAACAGCCAGGATGATTGACCGTACTTATAATTTAAACCCATCGGTTACTGTTCAACGGTCGGCTTCCATGTTTAGCCAGGCAAAATCTGCCGCTTACACTGCCGCCTATAGCGAAGTGATGCGTAACCTGGAAATTGCTAAAATAAACCTGCAGAAAGAAACGCCATTATACAGAATTATTGATGAGCCTGAATTGCCTTTATTAGCTTCAGCCCCCAGTAAAAGGAGATATGTGGTTATTATGGCCGGTATCGGCTTTGTTTTGATGACGGTTGTACTTATTGCAATTGCCTTTTATAAAGACATTTTATTATTATTTAAATGACAAATACACCAGATAATTTTTTATCACCCTGTATTGCAATTATTGGCTTAGGTTATGTTGGCTTGCCCTTAGCTATCGAATTTGGAAAGAAATACAAAGTTGTAGGTTTTGATATTAATACAAAACGTATTCAGGAGTTATCAGAGGGTATAGACCATACCCTCGAGGCAGAACCCGACGAATTGAAAACAATCGTGCGTGTTGCTGATAAAGATACTGGTATACATTTTACAACAGATACAAGTGATTTGGCTGTTTGTGATATTTATATTGTTACTGTACCAACACCTGTAGATCAGTATAATAATCCTGACTTAACACTTCTTATTAAAGCAACTGAGATGGTGGCGGTCAATTTAGAAAAGGGAAATATTGTTATCTACGAGTCAACCGTTTACCCGGGATGTACAGAAGAAGAATGTGTACCAATACTTGAAAAAAAATCGGGATTGATATTTAACACCGATTTTTTTTGCGGCTACTCTCCTGAAAGGATAAACCCTGGAGATAAAGAACGGACTTTGCCCAATATTAAAAAAGTAACGTCAGGTTCCACTCCGCAGTCGGCGCAAACTATCAATCAGTTGTATCAATCAATAATACCCGCAGGTACGCATTTGGCAACCTCGATTAAAGTAGCCGAGGCTGCTAAGGTTATAGAAAATGCCCAACGCGATATCAATATTGCCTTTGTAAACGAGCTATCTAAAATATTTTCTCTATTAGGGATAGATACCAGTGAGGTGTTAGAGGCCGCATCTACAAAGTGGAATTTTTTACCTTTTAAACCAGGATTGGTTGGAGGGCACTGTATTGGGGTAGACCCTTATTACTTAGCTCAAAAGGCAACATCGGTGGGCTATTATCCCGAAATTATCTTATCGGGTAGACGCATAAACGATAGCATGGGGGCATATGTTGCCGATACCGTGGTTAAGTTGATGATAAAAAAGCAGATAAGCATATGGGGGGCCGATGTGCTTATCTTAGGCATTACTTTTAAAGAGAACTGTCCTGACGTACGTAACACGAAAGTTGTTGATATTATAGCAGAACTAAGATCGTACAAAGCAAATATTACTGTTTACGATCCCTGGGCCAATTGTGCCCAGGTACAGAATGAATATGGCATTGATTGTTTAAATGAGTTGCCAGTAAATAAAACCTACCACGCAATAATTTTGGCCGTAAGCCACCAACAATTTGGTGGGTTAAATACCAAGGACTTACTTAAGCAACCCGGTGTACTTTATGATGTTAAGGGGGTACTGGATGTATCAACTGTTGACGGCAGATTATAATCACTAATAAAACCATGTACGAACAAAAATATCATACGGCAGATTTAAGCAAATACCGGTTCCTGGTAACAGGTGGTGCTGGTTTTATAGGCTCAAACCTGGTTGAGTATTTGTTAAAAAATGGCGCTGGAAAAGTACGTGTACTTGACAATTTTTCAACGGGTTTTCATCAAAACATTGAAGAATTTAAAAACAATCCTTCGTTTGAATTAATAGAGGGAGATATTAGGGACCTCGAAACGTGTAAAAACGCGATAGTAGGAATAGATTATGTAAGCCATCAGGCGGCTTTAGGTTCAGTTCCACGTTCCATTAACGATCCCATTACCACTAATGAGGTAAATATAACTGGTTTTTTAAACATGCTTTGTGCTGCTAAAGATAATGGAAGTATCAAACGATTTGTTTATGCGGCATCGTCATCAACATATGGTGACAGTAAAACATTGCCAAAAGTTGAAGAGAAAATCGGGAAGCCACTATCTCCTTATGCCGTTACAAAATTTGTAAATGAGTTATATGCCGATGTGTTTTCAAAAACATACGGCATGGATATAGTAGGCTTGCGTTACTTTAATGTTTTTGGGCCAAAACAGAGTGCATACGGAGCCTATGCAGCAGTAATACCATTATTTATAAAAGCGGTAAAAGAAGGAAGACCCGCCTTTATAAATGGTGATGGTGAGCAAACAAGAGATTTTACATTTGTTGAAAATGCAATACAAGCTAACATGAAAGCCATATTTGCTGATATCGATACATCAGAAACAAACACGGTATATAATGTGGCCTTTGGCCAAAGAATTTCGCTAAATGAATTATGGCGATTAATTAATGAAATTGCAAATAAAAATATTGCAGCACAATACAGAGAAACTAGGCAGGGCGACATAAGAGATAGCCTGGCCGACATCTCAAAAGCTATTCATAAACTAAACTACAATCCCTCAATTACTGTTAAAATGGGGTTGGAGAAAATGATTTAATATATAAACTGATTATATTAAACCATATTTATAGTGTATTTATCAATTACATAATTTTAAAAATGCCTTTAAATTTAAACGGAAAATCGATATTAATTACAGGAGGCACAGGTTCTTTTGGAAAAGCCCTGACAAAAAAAATACTTGCCGACTGGCCCCAAGTAAAACGTTTGGTGATTTTTTCGCGTGATGAACAAAAACAATATCACATGGCCCTTGAGTTTCCAGATACAAAGTATCCGTGTATCAGATACTTTATTGGCGATGTTCGCGATTTTGAACGCTTAAAACGTGCGTTTAAAGGTATTGATTATGTTATTCATGCCGCTGCCATGAAGCATGTGCATATTGCCGAATACAATCCTGATGAATGTGTAAAAACAAATATCGGCGGCGCCGATAATGTAATCAGGGCAGCGCTTGATACTATGGTCGAAAAAGTGGTCGCTCTTTCTACCGACAAAGCCTGCGCACCCATAAATTTATATGGTGCAACAAAACTGGCATCTGATAAACTATTTATAGCTGCTAATAATATCAGAGGGGATAGGAATATTCGTTTCGCTGTTGTACGTTATGGCAATGTAATGGGATCAAACGGCTCCGTGATTCCTTTTTTTATGCAACAAAAAAATGCCGGATTCCTCCCAATAACCGATACTAAAATGACCCGGTTCAATATATCTCTTGATGAGGCTATAGAAATGGTACTATACGCAATTGAGCATTCTTGGGGTGGAGAGTTGTATGTGCCTAAAATTCCTTCGTATCATATTCTGGATGTTGCTGAAGCAATAGCGCCTGATTGCGAAAAAAGACCGATAGGAATAAGAGCCGGTGAAAAAATACATGAAGAAATGATCACTTCATCAGATTCATTCACCACTTATAACATTGGCAAATACTTTGTTATTTTACCGCAAAATCCCATTTGGGATCTTGATAAATTTATAGTGCATTTTAATGCAGTTAAAGTACCTGATGGATTTAATTATAATTCGGGCACAAATGATGAATGGTTAAGCGTTGAACAATTGCGTGATCTTATAAAATTGCACGTATCATAAATAGCAGCTATGCACCCAATACCTTATGGCAAACAGTATATCAGTGACGCGGACATACACGCTGTTACAGAAACGCTTAAAGCTGATTACCTTACACAAGGGCCTAAAATTGTTGAATTTGAAGAAGCGTTTGCTAAATATATCGGATGTAAATATGCCGTAGCTGTTTCAAATGGCACTGCCGCACTTCACTTGTGTACAACGGCTTTAGGCGTTAGCGGGGCTTCAAATGTTATTACTACGCCCATAACATTCGCTGCATCTGCTAATTGTGTGCGGTATGCCGGCGGCACAGTATGGTTTGCAGATATAGATCCTAACACGCTCTTGCTTGATATTGAAAAAGTGGAAGCATTGATCCTATCAAAACCAAAAGGTTTTTTTAACGGGATTATTCCGGTGGATTTTGCAGGCTACGCGGTAAATTTGGAGCAATACAGAAAATTGGCCGATAAACACGGTTTGTGGCTCATTGAGGATGCCTGTCATGCGCCCGGCGGATATTTTATAGATTCAACCGGTAATAAACAGCTTTGTGGTAACGGAATTTTTGCAGATTTAGCCGTTTTTTCATTTCACCCGGTTAAGCATATTGCTTGTGGCGAGGGTGGAATGGTAACAACTAACAATAAGGAGTTATACGAAAAGCTTTTGTTGTTAAGAACACACGGCATAACCAAAAACCCCGATCTTATGCATGAAAACCAAGGAGGCTGGTATTATGAAATGCAGGAATTGGGTTATAATTACCGGCTTACAGACTTTCAGGCAGCATTGGGGTTATCACAATTGCAACGTGCCGATGATGGGTTACTTAAGAGAAAAGCAATAGCCGCGATCTATGAGTTGGCATTCAAAAACAAATCTCATATTCTAAAACAATCCGGAGTCGTTGAAGGACATGCTTATCATTTATATATTATCGAGGTTGATCGCAGGAAGGAATTATATGATTTCCTGAAAAGTAAAAATATTTTTTGTCAGGTGCATTATATTCCGGTACATGTGCTACCTTATTATCGTGACATGGGATGGAAAGCCGGAGATTTTCCTGTGGCTGAAAAATATTATAAACACTGTTTAAGCCTGCCTATGTTTCCAACCTTAACGGAGGCAGAGCAAAACTTTGTAATTGAAAGTATAATTGAATTTAGATGATAGCCAAACTCCTAACTCAATTAAATGAGGTAGAGCTGGATAACTACAAAAAATCCAATTTCTACAGGCATCACGTGCTTTCAAATTATAAATACACCGATAACACTATATTTTATTATACCGAGTATTTTAACAATGAATATACCAATTGCACAATAATAGTTTTTGATGAATATGAAAATGCCGTTCTGGCCTTTTATGCTTTTGCAAACACGTCAGTTTTATCTTATTTCGAACTCCCGGTTTCGATAATAGAAACATTGTTTAGCAACAGCTTTCAAAAAAACAGAGCGTATGGACAACTTTTGATTAAGCTAAGTGAATTGATATCTCAAAACAACTTTAAAGAACTGAGATTTTATAGTAATGAATACCTCTGTGCTGCTTTTTACTCAAAAATAAAGAAGGTGGATGTTGAATATAGCTGTTTAATAGATTTGACAATCCCCGAAGAAATTATAAAAACCAGTATTCGAAAAAGTTACAAGTCATTAGTAAACTGGGGTGAAAAAAATCTGGACATGCTTCTTATTGATCACAAAAATGTTGATTACAATAGGTTTGTCGAGTTTAAGAATTTTCACATTCAAACTGCCGGGCGAAAGACCCGCAGTGATAAAAGCTGGGATATTCAATTTGATTGTATAAAAAATAACGAAGCTTTTTTATTATTGGGATATCTATCTGGGCAATTGGTTTCGGGCTCATTAATTTTATGTGGAGCAACAGAAGCATATTATGGTGTTGGTGTATATAACCGCCAATTAATGGCCGAAAAAGTTGCAGTTGGGCATTACAATATTTTAAAAGCTATTTATGAATGTAAAAACAAGGGATTAAATTTAATTAACCTTGGTAGCATTACAAAAAATTCGGAAGATGAAAAAGAAAGAAATATTTTTAAATTTAAATCAGGATTTTCAAATTTTTTTAAATCAGACGTTATAAATTTTGTCGATATAGAATAGGCAGCCGGAATCTAAAAAAATATCTCTGAGGGCAAATAGTGCAAGTCAAAATAATTTTATTGTCGAATTAACAGATTGAGAATGGATAATAATGATGCGACTCGTAACTGGTATGAAAATTCATACAATAACGAAGGATTTAAGTCTCAGCGCCTGTATCCAAATGAGGAATTGCTGAGATTTATGGGCAGGAATTTTTTTAGCGTTCCATTGGATGAAAGAAAAAATATAAAAGTTCTGGAAGTTGGGTGCGGATCCTGTAGTAATTTGTGGATGGTGGCCAAAGAAGGTTTTGCAGCATACGGGATGGATCTATCTGAGAAATCATTAGAACTAGGGCGCCTAATGCTGAAAAAATGGAATGTTCAAGCACAATTATCCGCAGGAGATATGTGCTTGTTAAAGTATGAAGGCTCATTTTTTGACGCTATAGTTGACGTTTTCTCAAGCTATTGCTTAGAAGTCAAGCTTTTCGTTTCTTTTTTACGTGAAGCCTTTCGAACCTTAAAATCAGGAGGCAAACTATTCATTTATACTCCGTCTACTAACTCAGAAGCATTTATTAATCATGCCCCAGCTATTAATATTGACGAATTTACTTTAGATGGGATATATAGAAAAGACTCGCCATTTTATGGTAATTTTTATTCTTTTAGATTCGAGTCAAGAGTACATATCACTCAATTATTGGAAGAAAATGGATTTAAAATAAACTATTGCGAATCAATTAAACGCACATATGGCGGAATGAAGGAAATTTTTGAACACCTATCAATTGAGGCAATTAAACGATGAAATCAAAATTTATTTTAGGTACGGCTCAATTCGGTCTCAATTATGGAATTAATAATGTGGTTGGTAAGCCTTCGGTAAATGAATCATTCAGTATCTTATCGCAGGCACAAAAATCGGGCATACAAACCCTTGATACAGCCGATGCTTATGGTTCTGCCTGCGATATAATTTCAACCTATCATGAAAATAATGGGGCTTTTAAAGTTGTAACAAAATTTACATACCATGATGGCCTGGATATTGTTGCACACATCAAAAGCACACTTGATAAATTGCGGATAGATAAGATCGATACCCTATTACTTCATAGGTATAGTGATATTCTAAATTATCCATTTTTGGAAAACGTAATAAAGGAGTTGAAAACAAAAGGATATATTAAAGATGCCGGAGTATCTATCTATCTAAATGATGAGTTTAAACATGTAATTGGGCTTGATTTTGTTGATACAATTCAACTTCCATTTAATTTACTGGATAATTTTTCAAAAAAAGGCGAACTCATTCAACTCGCAAAATCAAAAAACAAAAATATTCATGCTCGGTCAATTTATTTGCAAGGGCTTTTTTTTTAAGCCGGTTGATACATTACCCTTATACCTTTCACCTTTAAAAATTTATCTAAAAAAACTTGAGTCCATTGCTCAAAAAAACAATATTACCATTCAGCAAATGGCATTAAATTATGTATTGCAAAATAAAATGATTGATCATGTATTATTCGGCGTAGAAACATTGGATCAGTTAAATGAAAATATATTAGCATCCCAAACGCCCTTTAATGATCATATATCAGCGCAAATTGATGAAATTGATGTTATTGAAGAGCATTTGCTTAATCCTGTAAACTGGAAATTGAATTAGTTTTGAAAATAGTTATTATTACACAGGCCAGAACCGGCTCAACCCGTTTGCCTGAAAAAGTGTTATTGAAAATTAACGGCAAAAGCATTTTACAAATTCATTGCGAACGATTATTAAAATCAGCAATAGCAGATGCCATCGTTATTGCAACTACAACCGTTGATCAGGATATTTTGATTTGCCATGAAGCAGACAAAATAGGCGTTCCTTATTTTAGAGGTAGTGAGAACGATGTTTTAGACCGGTATTACCATGCAGCAATAGCATTTGAGGCAAATGTAATAGTAAGAGTAACATCTGATTGCCCGTTAAATGACGCCTTGTTAATTGATGAAATGTTGCACTTTTTTTTAAATAATGATTTTGATTACATAAGCAATGCATTTGTATATACGTTTCCAGATGGGTTGGATATTGAAATAATGAATTTTACCAGTTTGGAATATGCCTGGAAAAATGCAAAATTGAAATCTGAGCGGGAGCACGTAACACCATTTATTAGGAACAATTCTGATTTGGGAAATGGGAACATATTTAAAGCATTCAATTTTGCAAACACAGAAAACCTAAGCGAGCAATGCAGATTAACAATTGATGAAGAAAAAGATTTTAATATGTTTTCAAATCTTATCGGTGCATTAGGAATTGATAAAGGATGGAAGGAATATGTAACCTACTTAAAACTTCATCCTGAGATTAATAATATTAATAAGCACATCCCTATTAACGAGGGGTATATTAAATCTTTAAAAAACGATTAGATACTGATTTTCCTGAGTAATGAATTTACATACACACTAATAAAAAAACAAATGGGTACTGGTCAAGAATTATATAAAAAAGCTAAAACGCTTATTCCCGGCGGAACCATGTTACTATCAAAAAGGCCCGAAATGTTTTTACCAGACCTATGGCCATCCTATTTTTCAAAAGCTAAAGGGTGTAAAGTATGGGACCTTGATGGGAAAGAATTAATAGACATGAGCATTATGGGTATTGGCACCAACACATTGGGCTATGGCAATGATGAGGTGGATGCCGCGGTTGTGGAAAGCGTAAAGAATGGTAACATGAGTACCCTTAACTGTCCGGAGGAGGTATACCTGGCAGAAAAACTAATAGAAATTAATCCCTGGGCAGATATGGTGCGTTTTGCCCGTAGCGGAGGCGAGGCCAATGCCATAGCGATCCGGATAGCAAGAGCGGCATCAGGGCGTGATAAGGTAGCCATATGCGGTTATCATGGTTGGCATGATTGGTATTTAGCCGCTAACCATAACAGCGATAGTTTATCAGCTCATTTACTTTCAGGTTTGAGCCCCAAGGGAGTTCCCCACAATTTAAAGGATACGATTTACCCCTTTCATTATAATAACTACGATGAGCTATTATCAATTGTTGAGCATAATGAAATTGGTGTGATCAAAATGGAAGTGGTGCGCAATTTCGGGCCCGAAGATGATTTTTTGCAAAAAGTACGCGATTTAGCCACACGTAAAAATATTGTATTGATATTTGATGAATGTACCTCGGGATTTAGAGAAACATTTGGTGGTATTTACAAAAAATACGGTGTTGAACCCGATATGGCTATGTACGGTAAAACCATTGGTAATGGTTACGCCTTAACGGCTGTTGTAGGCAAAAGATCTGTAATGGAAGCAGCTCAAACCACTTTTATAAGTAGTACGTTTTGGACAGAGCGAATAGGACCTACCGCTGCATTAGCCACATTAAAAGTTATGGAGCGTGTTAAATCATGGGAAACTATTACTGCGATTGGAAAAAAAGTGCAAGTTGGGTGGCTAAAACTGGCAGATACGCATAATTTGAGGATCACTGTAGCTGGAATACCTGCTTTAAGTACTTATAGTTTTGATACTAAAGATACGCTATCCTATAAAACGCTAATAGCACAAGAGATGTTAAAAAAAGGGTTTTTAGCCAGTACCATTTTTTATGCCTGTACAGAACACGATGACGGCAAATTGGAATCATATTTTAATGCTTTAGATGCTGTTTTTAACACTATAAGTAAATGTGAAAGAGCAGAGTTAAACATTGTCGATTTATTAGAAGGGCCTGTTTGTCATTCGGGGTTTAAAAGACTAAATTAGTTCAGAAATATTAATGATATTAAGTATTAATTGGCAAGCACTTACTTTTTTTAGAAACCCCTATAATGAATTCGTATAAGTGTTTAAATCAACAGGTTTTTGAAGCAGGCCAATACAAATTAATGCCCATAAGAAGTAAAGATCGATACCTCATTATGGAGTGGCGAAATGAACAAATAGATATTCTTAGGCAAAAAAGCCTTCTTACAGAAAAACAGCAGGACGTATATTTTAAAAAAGTTATTCGAAAATTATTTAGTCAGGATCACCCTGATCAGATATTATGGAGTTTTTTTGAAAATGAATCATTTATAGGTTACGGTGGTTTGGTGCATATTGATTGGGAAAGTAAAAACGCTGAAATTTCCTTTTTATTAGCAACAAAAAGAAATCAGGAAATTTCAGTTTTTAGTAACGACATCAAAGCTTATATTAAAATGATTAAAAAGATAGCTTTTAAAGAACTTGGGTTTCAAAAAATATACACCTATTCATATAATATCAGGCCTTATTTATATCCTTTGTTATTAACCTGCAATTTTAAAGAGGAAGCCAGGTTGCATAAACATATATTTATAAATGATAGTTTTCAAGATGTGTTAATCCATTCATGCTTTAATGATGTTAGCATTTAGAAAAGCCAATGAGTTTGATGAGTTGCTAACATTTAACTGGGTAAATGATGATCTTGTTAGAAAAAACTCATATAAGTCAGATATAATTAAGTTGGAGGATCATATTAATTGGTTTAAAAAAGCCATCAAAGATAAGAACCTGGAATTCCTAATATTTTTTGTTGACAATAATCCAATAGGACAAATAAGAATCAGTAGAATTAATGAGAACGAAAGTTTAATCGGAATATTGGTAGACATTAATTACAGAGGTAAGGGTTATTCTACCAGTATGCTTAAGATTTCGTCTGACTATTATTTGAAATTAAATTGCGGCTGTAAAATTTTAGCTTATATTAAAAATGAAAATATTACATCTCAAAAGTCATTTTTAAATGCAGGGTATACATTTTTTAAAGAAGAAGTTATAATGGGTGTTAATAGTAAAATACTAATTTATGGTAATTGAGTTTGATAAATATACAATTGGTGATGGTTTTCCACCATTTATAATTGCTGAAATGAGCGGCAATCATAATCAATCTATTGACAGAGCAAAGCAAATAATTAAAGCCGCAGCCGAAGCTGGTGCCCAAGCCATAAAACTGCAAACATATACTGCCGATACAATGACTTTGGATGGGGCATTTAAAATTAACGACCCCAATTCTTTATGGAATGGAAGAGAACTGTATGACCTATATAAAGAAGCTCATACTCCATGGGAATGGCATGCGGAGCTTTTTAATTATGCGAACTCATTGGGATTAATCGCTTTTAGTACACCCTTTGACGAAAGCGCGGTTGATTTTCTTGAAACTCTAAATGTACCTTTATATAAGATATCATCTTTTGAGAACACAGATTGGCCTTTGTTGAAAAAAGTGGCAAAAACAGGAAAACCTGTTATTATGTCAACAGGAGCCTCATCAATTGCACAAATTGCCGAGGCTGTTGAGGTTTTAAAAACAGCAGGGTGTAGTGAACTTGTTTTATTAAAATGCACAAGCACCTACCCAGCTACGCCAGAAAACACTAATTTGAAAACGATACCGCATCTGCAGCAATTATTTAATTGCACGGTTGGCCTGTCAGACCATACACTTGGTATTGGAGTTTCTATAGCGGCCATTGCATTGGGAGCCGCTGTAATAGAAAAGCACTTTACATTAAACAGAGAAGACGGAGGAGTGGACTCTGTATTTTCAATTGAACCAGCAGAACTTAAGAATTTGGTAATTGAATCTGAACGGGCTTGGCGGGCATTAGGTAACATTAAATATGGTGTACAAAAGGCCGAAGAAAAAAGCGTGTTTTACAAACGTTCAATTTACATATCAGAAAACATTAAAGCCGGAGACTTATTTACTCAAGAAAATATCAGAGTAATCAGGCCCGGGGATGGGTTACCTCCAAAGTATTATGATCTTCTTTTAGGTAAAACAGCTCGCAAATCTTTTATAAAAGGCTTCCCTCTTAAATACGAGGATATTTTTTAATATGGGGCATCCTCAATCTAATCACTTAAGGCTCAGTTCTCAGCAATTTGTTACAAAAACCTGACCCTGTTTTGTTGAAAAATGCTCCGCAGCTTATTGTGGGAGCTTATTTATATTCACATTGAAAATACCAGCTGCTTTATTAGAAAACTTTAAGATAAAAGAAAATCTTAATGCATTAATTTACCTGGGTGCTTCTGTATTTAGTGCTTTAGTGGGGTTAGTAATGCTGAGGTTTTTTACAAAATACCTTGGGCCCGAAGACATCGGTATATTTGGGTATGTAACAACTGTGAATGCCTTTCTTATCCCTCTCTTTACAATTAACCTGAATAGCTTTTACATAAAAAAAGTTTATCAATCTACAAATTCAAGTGAGCCCAAAGAATTGCTTGGAACTATTGTACTTTTTTCGCTGGTGTGGACAATATTTGTAATTATTTTCTTAACATTTTTTGGGGGATGGATTTTCGGGTTTTATAAAATAAAGGTGGCTTTTTATCCTTATATGTTTTTAACCCTGCTTAGCAATATATTTATTGGAGCCACAAGCATTATTGTATTGCAGTACCGCATACTTTCAAAGGCATGGATGTATTTCATGATCAATGCGTTACAAACGCTGCTCCTTATCGGGATGGGATACGCTTTTGTCGGGATTATTCATTGGGGAATTTATGGGCGAATATATGGAGTGTTTATTGGCAGCACATTAATTGGAATAATTAGTGTTGTGTTATTATTGCCTTATATAAAATGGACCATCAATAAACAAATTTTAAAAGAGGGGCTTAAATTTTCGATGCCGCTGATACCCTATACGCTTGCCATTTTATTATATGATATGTTAGACCGGGTCTTTTTGGAAAGATATTCATCATCAATGGCAAGCACAGGCATTTACAATATAGGGGCACAATTCGCGCTTATTATAGGTATGCTTTCATTAGCTTTTTACAGATCGTATGAACCTGTTATTTATAAACTAATAGAGGAGGGCAATGAAAGTGTGGTTGCAAAAAAAGTATTAATGTTAAATAATTTGCTGCTTTTAATATCCATATTGTTTATACTATTTGCAGGGCCAGTTATTAACTACATTACTCACGGAAAGTTTACCAATTCAGTAATTTTGGCAGCATTACTTGTTATTGCATTTTATTTTAAATCTGCTTATATTTTGTTTAATACCATATTAGCTGCTCATTCAAAAACAAAAGAAATAATGATCTTTTCGTTGTTAGGGCTTGGGTTTATTATAGTAACCAGTATTTTCATTGTGCCGAAGTATAATAACATGGGTACGGCTTATATAAAAACCACCTTATATATGTTAATGTGCATTGGATCATTCTTTTTAACAAAAAAAACCGCAATTTATAAACGCTACATCCTGCATACACTAATTTCAGGCATTGGGTTATTTGTTTTGGTTGCACTATTAAACAGAGCGGGATATTTATAATGAAAAAAAAGCTAAGCATTTTTGAACTAGCTGAAAAGTTTACCGCAATGGAATCCAGGCATGACCTTTTTGCCAAAGAAACCCCAGACGGAGTTAAATACTGGGATGCATTACGCTATGGCATTTATCTAACAATTCTTTTTAAATATGGATTTGTTGAAGATAGTTATTTCTCAGTTCCCCGTATTAGCCCTCAAAAAAAGCTCATCAAATCAGCGTATCTCTTATTTCGGGCTTTATTAAACGATTTTAATTTATTTCTTTCGAGCAAAAAAAAATATGCGTATATCTTTCTGTCGATATCACGGTTTGAAGACAAGTCAGGTAATCCTGCAGATTTTGTTTTAAAAGATATTTATGATCAGTTACAAAAGGACTCATTTTGTATTGAATTTTTCAGACACAAATCATTTGGTTTTTTTAAGCGTAATACAAAAGGCAGATACTTTACTTATAAACTTGAACTGATGAACTTGATATCTAAACCTCGTAAATCAGGCTGGTCTTATATAACAAACGTTATTAATGCTGAATATGATTTAGATATCAACTGGGGTGACGTGTTTGATTACAAAATTTTAGAATATAAAAACGAGTATAAATTTTTTAAAAAAATATTTAAGAGAATAAAACCAAAATATCTTTTTTTTCAATCCCTTCCAAAAGGAATGATTGCAGCGGCAAATGATCTGAATATTATTACAATTGATGTTCTGCACGGATACACAAACAATTTGGGAATGTTTTATGGCTATTCAAAAAGTGCTCCGCCAAAGCAAGTTAAAACATTGCCTCAAAAGCTATTTACCTTTAGTGAATATTCAAGTTCGATAATCGATTTTCCGGTTGAGAAAGTAGTTGTCGGAAACAGCTACTTTTTTGAACAAAAGAGTATTTGCGAATCGGCCAAATCGGCAATCATGATTGTAAGTGGATTTTTCATACACGATTACTTATCAGCGGCAACATATAGTCTTGCCGTGGCACATCCTGATGTTACTTTTTATTATAAACTCCATTCAAATCAGGGGCAGCAGGAACTAGAGTGCAGAAGACATTTTTCGCCTTTGTCAAACGTCGCAGTAATTTATACTGAGAAAAATGTAAATGAAATCATGGACGATTGTTTTGCGATTATCGTGATTCAATCAACAGTTACATACCAGGCGCTTCAAAAAGGATTGAAAGTATTTATCTTCAAAAAGGACTATTATGAAATATCCTATGATGTCTTTAACGAACCTGGTGTTTTTTTAGTTGATAACTGGAAAGAATTATCAACTTTGTTAAGTAATAAAGACCTTCAGGGCAATACAGTATCAAAGACCATGTTTTTTGAGCCGTTTAACAAAAATGTATTGGAAGAGGTAATTAATTTTTAGCCATATAAGGGACATTATGGGCCAACCGTTCATATATAACATCATTAATGAATATTTTCAGATCAGCGGCACATTTATCTAAAAAAATATTTTTTTGGCTTGCACATGCCAGGCTATTTAAAAAATATTCTTTTAGTTCTACCATATTATCTTCTTTAAAAATACAGGGGCACCCTTATATAGAAATTGGAGAAAATGTATATATTCATTCACGTTCGTGGTTAGGGGTATATAAAACCTCCGATATAGTTCCTGAATTAGTTATCTCGTCGGGCAGTTGTTTGGGAAATTTCAATCATATATCGTGCATGCGTAGCGTTATAATCGGCAAAAAGGTACTAACGGCGGATCATGTATTTATTAGCGATCATTTACATAATTATAGTGATCCAGGTACTCCAATAATGGATCAGCCCATTCTTTTCAAAGGCCAGGTAATAATCGGTGATGGCGCCTGGCTTGGGCAAAACGTTTGTATAATAGGAGCAAGCGTGGGCAAAAATAGCATTATAGGGGCAAACAGTGTTGTAACAAAAGATATACCTGACTATTGTGTTGCTGCGGGCATTCCTGCAAAAGTTATAAAGGAGTACAATTTTAAAACTAAACAGTGGGAAAAAGTAAAATATCCGGTATAATCAGGTTGACATTCAAAAGATTAAGGGAGTAATTAAATAAGTGCTTACAAATATATTTAACGATACGGACGTTCTGTTTATATGTCCGGAATTTTATCATTACCATCACTCACTTATTACTGCAATGAGTGATGCAGGAGCGCGTGTTCATTATATTCCTACAATTGAGGAAAAACTTAACGATCTTTTTAAAATAAAGTCAGTATCAGTTATAAAAAATTATTACAGCACTGAATTTAAAAAACACTACGGTAAAAATATAACTTATCTTTTTCAAATAAGAGGAGAGAATATTGATGTTGAACTTTACACCCCATTTATAAAATCCGGGACAACGTTAATTATGTATCAATGGGATTCTATAAAAAACTTTGATTATACAAAACTAATCCCCTATTTTAATAAATCTTTTTCGTTTGATCCCGCTGACTGCTTGAAATTTTCTTCTTTGTCTTATTTTCCAATGTTTCATGAAATAGACAATAAAGAAGAGCAGGAGGATATTAATGACTTACTTATTGTTGCAAGCTTTGCCTATTGGCGATATAAAACCATTGATAGATTTTATAAACTATCGCAAAAATACCAGCTAACCAGCTTTATGAAATTAAGGCTGCCACTTAAAACTTATGTTAAATTTTATGCAAGCGGCAAATACATTAACCCTAAATTATTGTCGATCCGTCATATAAAAAAAAGTACATATACTTACTTTTTAGCTCATTCAAAAGTTATTATAGATATTCCCAGCCCTAATCAAACTGGTTTAACAATAAGGTCACTGGAAGCAATGGCTGCCAATAAAAAATTAATTACAACAAATAAGCAAATTGTGAATGAGTCTTTTTACTCACCTCTTAATACCTTTATACTGGAAGATAAATTTAATGAGGACCTAATCATGGATTTTATTCAAGATGAAAAAAAGCAGTATGTAAACATGGATGCTTTTTATATTAATAACTGGCTTTTAACTATATTTTGTTAGTTTTTAATGTATGATTAGGGTTTTAATTATTGATAACAGTTTAGATATTACCGGCGCAAGTTTAGCCATAATCAAATCGGCTCAAGAAATCAGGGATGCAGACGCGGAATTTGTTTTCATTTATCCCAAAAATTCAAAATGTGTCGATATAACTCGTAATGCAGGATTCACTACTTATGAGATGAAATTTGTCGAGATCAGCAGGCGCTTATCTGATCTGTTGTTTTATTTCCCCATGCTGCTCAAAAATGCTTTCAGCATAAGTCGACTCATAAAAAAAGAAAAAATTGATCTTATACATGTTAATGATATTTATAACATGCTCGGATTGTGTGTGAAGATTTTTATAAGAACAAAAGTGATAACGCACGTACGCCGTATGCCAGAGTCGTTTCCGAAAGCCATTTATAAAACGTGGAGCTGGTTGCATATAAAATTTGCAGATCGTATTGTAGCAGTATCAGAAGCAAACAAACGAGGTTTGCCTATTAATAATAAAACTGAAGTTATTTACGATTCGCTACCCGAAATACAAAAATATAACGCTTACGAGATAAAAGATAAGCTTGATGGCACTATCAAGATACTATATTTAGCGAATTATACTGATGGTAAAGGACATAAACACGCTTTATATGTGCTAAAGAGAGCAATTGACGAATTTCCAGACCGCGAATTTTACCTAAATTTTTATGGAGGTAATTTCGGGTTGACTAAAAATAATTTTTATAAAAACGATTTAATAGCTTTAGCAAAAAAATTAGGTATTAGTGCGTTTGTGTGTTTTAATGATAAATCGTCAGACGTAGAAAAAGAGATGAAAGCGCACGATGTGATATGGAATTTTTCTGATTCTGAGTCTTTTTCGCGGGTAACATTAGAAGCACTTTTTTACAGTATACCGGTAATTGCAACAGATGTTGGTGGTACAAATGAAATGCTTGTAAATAATAAGGGTGGCATATTAGTAAAGGCAAAGAGCGTTGAGGAAATGTACGCTGGATTTAAACGGCTAATTAGTGACGATACATGGAGAGTTTCTATGTCAAAATATGGGTATGATTTTGTTAGAACACACTTTAGTATCGGCAACACATCCATGAAGATAAAAAAGATTTATCAGGATGTTTAAAGTTAAAAACTACAGGATACTAGATGGAACAAATTGAATATCAGATAAAGCCTGCGAGCATTAGTATTATTGGAGAACATAACCATACGGTCAGAGCTTTTAAGATGTTAGGTTTAAATTCACAATATTGAAAAAGAATATCCTTTTTATTGTTCCTTATCCACATAACACAGCGCCCAGTCAGCGGTTGAAATTTGAACAATATTACCCGGAATTTGAAAGATTGGGCTTTAACATTACATCGCTTTCTTTTGTTAATAAAAGTTTTCAGAAGATTATTTATAAAAAAGGTTTTTACATCACAAAAGCTATTTTTACGATTATTGCCTATTTTAAAAGATACTTTGCTTTAATTAAAGTAAATAAATACGATGTTGTATATATCCATTTATGGGGTACGCCGTTAGGTTTACCTATTTATGAATGGTGTTTACGCAAACTTTCAAAAAAGCTTATTTATGATATTGATGATTTGGTATACTTAGGTAAAACCAGCCAGAATAACAGATTTTTAGCGATACTAAAGGGTAAAATGAAACCCATTTATTTAATGAAATATGCTGACCATGTAATAACGTGCACTCCTTACCTCGATGCATTTGTTAAAAATTATAATCACCACACTACCGATATTTCTTCAACCATTAATACCACTTCCTACATACCCATTAACACTTACCATAACGATCATGAATTGATTATAGGTTGGAGTGGCAGCCATAGCACATCGCAATATCTTTATTTGTTAAAAAATGTTTTTATTGAATTACAAAAACACTTCTCATTTAGGTTACTGGTAATGGGCGACGCCGACTTTGATATACCTGGGCTTAGCATAGAGGCTATTGCCTGGAAAGAAGAATGGGAAGTAAGCACGTTACAAAAAATGGATATAGGTGTATACCCATTGCCACATAATGAAGAATGGGTGTTAGGTAAAAGCGGGCTAAAAGCACTGCAGTACATGGCTTTAGGTATCCCTACAATAGCCACTAATGTTGGTTGCAATAACAGAGTTATAGAAAACGGAACAAGTGGATTTTTAGTGGATAATGAACAAGAATGGCTTGAAAAGCTCAAATTGCTTTTTCAGGATGCGCAACTTCGAAAAAAGATAGGAATGCAGGCAAGATCAAGGGTCGAAAAAAAGTTTTCAATAACAGCTACCGCACCAATTTACCTTAAAGTTTTTAATAGTCTTTAAACAGGGTTATTATTAGGATTAGCATAATTCAATTCATTTTCCTCGGTACTGTTTACTCCATTATCGTTAAAAACAAGTATCATTAAAAACAGCATATAAAAAGGAGTGCAAGGGATTTTATAACGCGACAAGGTGCCAAAATTATAGCTTGATACCCCAACAAGAAAAGCAAATACAACGGTAAATATTATACACATGATTAAATTTGGGTCGTGATATATCGTTTTTACGGTTTTTGCAATGTTTCGTTTAAAAATCAAATACAATGTTAACAGCAATACCCCTGTTGATTCTAAAGCATTAAATAGTTGGATTATACTGTGCGATTCCCACAAATAAGGCCTGAAAAGAGTTACGTTAATTGCAGGTACTATTTTCTTTGATATACCGACAACAGAGGGGTCAAAGTCTCCCAGGTCATAAGCTGATCCTCCGCTATCTAGCGAAACCCTCAGCAAATAGTCTTTTTGTTTAACAATGGTTTCCAAAATTTCTTCAGTGGTGAATTTGGGCAAATAGGCCACAGCCTTTTTTAAACCAGTATATGCCACAAATAAAAAGATGGCTAATACTATGTAAAAAACAACTTTTTTGCCAGGGTTAGGGTTTACAGATAACCTTTTTTTATAGCTGAGCAATGTTTTGAAAACCAATAAAGGAAATAACACAATTAATATGTAAGCCTTGATAAGTAGCAATAATACAATCGAAATTAGGGTGAGAACCAACAGCTTTACTTTAAATGTTCCCTTCTCAAACATCATGTAAAAGCTGTAAACCAGGCAGCCTATCGCAAACATGCAAAAGCTATCTTTAAAAAGGCCAGAGCCCCACACGATGGTACCAGGCATAAATAAAACGGCAATAGCAATATATTTGGTTATGGTTTTATATTGATTAGCAAAGGTTAAAAACATTAACCACATCCCTATAAATGATATGGATGCTATAACAACATTGATCACCAGATATTTGGTAAAGCAAAAAACGCCAATAATTGCGCCCAGGCACGATGTAGTATATGCCGCTGTATCATCGTACCAGAACATATCGGCCATTGCATGTGCATCAGCATAATTATTTTCGTTGGCATGATGTGTTATTAGTCTGAACCAAGTATCCGGAGAGCTTATTAATGTTGAATTAATGAGTTGCGAATGGAGGAAATAGTTAAACGTATCGCCACCACCGTTATAGTAATAATAATATATTAACCCTATAAAAATGGCTCCGCCAATTTTTGCTGTTAAACCTAATATGAAATATTTTCTATAAGGGTGTCCATCAGGATAGTATTTATTGCGATAATAGAATGCTATTTTATAAATAAGAAACAGGTAAAAAGGCAATAAAATATAGT
>Ga0075040_1129342_pt1 | contig 22382 bp, 20 predicted proteins | sample OrgsoiRN2013_057_FD_67572 | JGI IMG/M metagenome (GOLD analysis project Ga0075040, IMG submission 67572) | Permafrost soil microbial communities from the Arctic, to analyse light accelerated degradation of dissolved organic matter (DOM) -... | ecosystem: Environmental > Terrestrial > Soil >...
GACGCCTAAGTATGACCTTGCCATGTTGGTTAGTGAGATGGTTGCTTCGGATGTTGATCATTTCCGTAAAGAAAGACTTTTAAAAGAGTCAGGGTATATCATTAAAAACCAGTTTGAATAATAACGACTGCGCATATAAATCGAACCACCATCTTTAGTTAATGGCTAATATCAAAAAACAGTTAGTGTATTTTTCGCATTTTGCAACAGGCCAGTTCTTGTTGCAATTTTTAAATATATTAAATGGTTTTTTTTTACTACGCTGGTTGTCAATTCAGGAACAGGCTAAGTTTACAGTGGCTTTTAGCATCCAAAGCCTTATTTTGAGCTTGTCTGATCTTGGCTTTACCGGAAGTATTATTGCCCTGGTTGGTAACCGTATTGATGATAAGAAGATAGTTGGCTCATATATTCAAAGTGCCAAACGCTTGCGTAATTACCTCTTCTTTTTTAGCTGCGCTGTTACCATTGTCATATTACCATTTATTATAAGAAAGCAGGCGTGGGGGTATGGCGATTTGGCCTTAATACTAACGCCCGTGCTATTAGCCGTTTTTTGGCAGGCCGACTGTAGTTTGTACGACTCAACATTAGTGATGCACAAAAAAATGAAAGAGCTGTATAAACCGCAGGTAGCTTTGGCCGGCGTAAAGCTTGCGGTTAACTATGTTTTATATTTTACCGGAATTATTGGTGCTTTTACATCGTTGACCTTAAACGCAATTACGCTGTTAATAAACGGCAAGACCTATAAGAAGAACGCGGCGCCTTATGTTGATGTATCTAAAGATAGTAAGTATGATGCGCAGTTTAAGGAAATGATCAATTACTTAAAACCATTATTTCCAAGTCTTGTTTTCAATGCCTTGTATGGACAAATACAGATTTTTTTAATTTCATTTTTTGGCAAAACGGCCAGTATTGCAGAGATAGCCGCTCTGGGTAAATTGTCACAGATGTTTCTGTTCCTGGGCTCAATAAACAGCACTATTATAGCTCCATACATTGCTAAATCGGTACATAAGGACGTTAGTAAAAAGTACGTTTCTATACTTGCTTTCTCGTTATCTGTAGCGGGGTGCATTTTTGTGAGTGTTTTAGCCTTTCCACAAGTGTTCTTGTTTGTTTTAGGACCGAAATATCATCATTTGAAAAACGAATTAAGTGTGATGATCCTGAACGCCTGCTTATCATATGTTGGTGGAGTAATGTGGTGCATGCACAGCGCCCGTAAGTGGGTTTTCTGGTGGGGAACATGGTCATACATGATTTGTGTGGTAACCTGCCAAACAATTGGTATTATGACTTTTGATATTTCAACCACTCATGGTGTGCTTTGCATTTCGACGTTAACCCTCGCTTGTATGCTTTTAGTACATGGCCTCACTGCAGCAATAGGATTTAACAAGCTTAGTAAAGAAATGGCGATAGCGACTGTATAAGATCATCAATATATAACATCATCAAGCAATGAAAAAAATATTAGTTACCGGCTCATCAGGTTTAGTTGGATCGGAAGTTTGTATGCATTTTGCAAAAGATTATGAGATTCATGGATTAGACAATAATCAACGCGCGGTGTTTTTCGGGCCGCAGGGCGATACCCGCTGGAACCAGCAACGCCTTAGCTCCGTAATAAAAAACTTTCAGCATCACGAACTGGATATACGCGACAGACAGGGAGTTTTAGATCTGATCAAAACTATTAAGCCTGATGTTATTGTGCATACCGCGGCGCAGCCAAGTCATGATAGAGCGGCCGCTATCCCGTTTGATGATTTTGATACCAATGCTGTAGGTACCTTGAATCTGTTGGAAGCCACTCGTCAGTTTGTGCCCGAAACGCCATTTATACACATGAGTACCAATAAAGTATATGGCGACGCCCCCAATAAAATTAAACTGAAAGAATTGGAAAGCCGGTGGGATTATGATGATGACTATTATGCGCATGGCATAGCCGAAACATTCACCATCGACCAATCGAAACACTCGCTGTTTGGCGCTTCAAAAGTGGCAAGCGATGTGATGGTGCAGGAATACGGCCGTTACTTTAATATGTATACCTGTTGCCTGCGTGGTGGTTGCTTAACCGGCCCCAACCATACCGGCGTTGAACTGCATGGTTTTTTAAGTTATCTGGTAAAATGTAATCTTGAAGGTAAAAAATACTCGGTATTTGGCTATAAAGGTAAACAGGTGCGCGATAATATCCACTCGCATGATATTGCCTGCTTTATGGAAGCGTTTATTAATGCACCACGGGTTGGCGAAGTTTACAACCTGGGTGGTGGTAAGGATAACACCTGCTCAATTTTAGAAGCTTTTGCAATTACCGAAAAATTTAGCGGCAAAAAACAGGTTTACGAATACGTAGATAAAAACCGCGAAGGGGATCATATTTGCTATTATAGCGATTTGCGTAAAATGAAGGAACATTATCCATCGTGGGATATTACCGTAAGCTTAGAAGAAACCATCAGGCAAATTGTTGAAGCCTGGAAAACGAGAATTAAATAAAAAGCTACGCAATGAAAGTTTTGATCACCGGTGCGGCCGGATTTGTGGGATATCAAATGGCCAAATACTTTAAAGAGTATTACACCAATGTTACCTTATTGGGTATCGATAACCTATCGCGCCGTGGCAGTGAACACAACGTGCCGCTGCTTAAGGATCTCGGTTGTACCCTTTTTCATGGCGACATACGTAACAAAGAAGATGTTGACGATTTACCAAAGGTAGATTGGATAGTGGACTGTGCGGCAAACCCATCGGTTTTGGCTGGTTTGCAGGGCGGAAGCTTTGGACTGATCAACAATAATCTGATCGGTACTATTTACCTGCTCGAGAAGTGTAAGAGAGATAATGCAGGCTTTATTATGCTGAGCACCAGCAGGGTGTATAGTATTGATGAGCTAAACAAGATCCCTTTAACCGAAGCTGAAAATAGTTTTGTAATACAACAAAATGCAAGCTATCAGCAAGGCTTTTCGGAGTTGGGCGTTGCTGAAGGTTTTAGTACTGCGGCGCCAATATCATTATATGGTTCTACAAAATTAGCATCAGAAGTGTTGGCGCTGGAATATCACTATACTTTTGGTTTTCCGGTATGGATTGATCGTTGCGGTGTAATCGCCGGGCCAGGGCAATTCGGAAAAATAGACCAGGGTATTTTTTCATTCTGGATATATCAATACCTATTGGACAGGCCATTATCGTACATCGGTTTTGGAGGCAAAGGCAAACAAGCCCGCGATTTTTTCCACCCGCGTGATCTGTTTAGCATGATAAAAATGCAGATAGATGAACCCGAAAAAAAAGTAAGCAGGTTAATGAACCTGGGGGGCGGCGTTGCTAATACCTATAGTCTTGCCCAACTTGATGTGTTTTGTAAGCAACAGCTCGGTAGCGATAAGGTCATCAACAGCATTGCCGAAAACAGGAGTTTTGATATACCGCTATACGTTACTGATTATTCTTTAGCCGAAAAGGAGTGGGGGTGGAAACCCCAAATTAATGCCGAATCCATACTTAATGAAATAGTAGGTTATGCCCGCCGTAATATTGATTTAATTAAAAAGCTTTAATAATTACCCTGAGCATATAAAGTAATGGATACAGATAAGTTAAAAATAGCATTTCTCACAGCCGACAGCTCTACCCAGGGTACGTATTTTAGGTGGCACAATATTGCGATAGGCCTGGTTAACCTCGGTCATACGGTTGAAGTTTATTGCGTTGATAATGATGATGTACCTGTTGTTCGGACCGAGAACCGGGACGGGGTAGTATACCATATCGCGAAAAGCGGAAAAGGAAAATCAATATTTGGAACCGTAAACCATCCGATAACAGCAATAAAACGAATATTTGATGATTTTTCGGATTTCGACATCGTCCATGTTTTTCAACCGTTTTTAACGGTTTATCTGCCCTGGAAGTTCAATTTCAGAAAAAAAGCCAAAATTACTTTTTTTGATTGGGACGATCTTTGGGTTGACGCATTACGTGATAAGGATAAGAAGAATTTTCGCGGCAATTGGGAATATAAGTGGAAAGGCTATTTTGAGAAAAAAATCTCGTCATTGGGTTACCGGATGACGGTTTGCAGTAATTTTTTGAAAAATAAAGCCATTGAAAGAGGTGCGAGCCAGGTTGATATTATACATAATGGCTTCTGGAAGTATGATGTGCCGGAAAAAACATTGGCAAGAGAAAAACTCGGGTTACAGAAAGACATATTATACGTGGGCTTTATGGGCCGCACGGGTTTTGAATTACATTGGGCATTTAAAGCTTTAGATGTTTGCTTAAAACAAGGGCTTAACATCCGTTTTGCCTTATGCGGGCCAAGCGCAGTTGTGATGGACGGACTTAGTGATAGTGTAAGAAGCCATATTGATTATTTAGGGAGTTTGAGCCCTGAAGACACCCGCTATTTTGCTGCCGCAATTGATCTGGGGCTTTTGCCTTTAATGAAAACCGAGTTTAACGAAAGCCGGTTCCCGATAAAATTTGCCGAATATCTGGCAGCAAATCTACCTGTGCTATGCTCTGAAGTTGGGGAAGTTAACGAATATGGAAAAAAATATCCCTGGGTTATAAAAGCCGGGGTTAGTGAAGAAGGCTGGATAAAGCATTTTGTTGAGGCTGTGCAATTGCTTATTGAAAATAAGCTGGTGCCGGTTGACCGGAATGTGGTATTGAATGATCTATCATGGAGCGGCATTTCAAAACAAGTAGAACGGGTGTATTTAACAGCTATGGAAAGTGTAACCCAATAAGTTATCCGGTACGGCAGATTATCGATAGACAGACTAGTAGATGAAATGAGAAAAAAGATAAAATATCAAGGGGCAATTACAAAAATTTTATGCCAGAAATTAGCTGAGCATAATAAAAATTTATTCCGAAAAGCTATCCAAAAAATAGACTTTTCAAGTTTTGTAAATACGCAACAAGTAGATTTTGATATTATAAGCTTCTCTGGAAAGTCGAGCTTTGAAGATCAGATGCTTTCGATTTTCTCTTTTATCACTTATGGGGGGATCCCCAAAAAATGGACGATATACTCTGATAAGACATATACTGAAGAGCAAATAGAAATCTTTAAAGAAAAATTTCCATTTGTGCTAATTAAGGACTGGGATACATTTAACCGTCTTGCTGATAATGAGGCATTTAACGACTATTATCAACAGGGATACTCCATGGCCAAGAAACTAAACGTTATTATAGGTCATCCGAATAACGGACAAACTATCTATATAGATTCGGATATTTTGTGTTACAGCAACATGAGCAGTTATTTAAACAGTGGTTTGTTATCCAAAGGATTATGGTATGCTCCCGATACGATGTGGGGTAGTGTCGCGGGATATTTTGACACTAAAAGAGAATCTATATATCCGTTAAATGCTGGTTTTTTGATCTTAAACAAAGACTTTAACCTGAACGACGTAGTAGAGTATTTTGAAAGCCTGAAAGGCAAGTTCCATTACTTTTCTGAACAGTCGTCAATTGAGTACGCTTTCAGGAAACAAAATGCAAATATGCTCGATCCACGACAATTTGTGATCGATACATCAGATCAGTTTGATTTCTCAATGAAATATTATCCGGGTGATATGGCCATGCGGCACTATACCACACCTGTACGGCATAAAATATGGCAAAATGGCTGGAAATGGCACTTTAAAGCATAACTAACAAATATGTCTATTAGAAAAAAGATACTGTCGAATGATTTTTCTTTACCGCAGGATTTAAACATCTCGCATTTTCCATCGTTGGACGGCATCAGGGCTGTATCTGTATTTATAGTCTTAACCGCCCACGCCAATTCGGGGTTTCATAACAAGCGTTTCACCACACTGTTTGCCGGTGGTACACTTGGCGTATACATATTTTTTGTGATCAGCGGCTTTCTGATCACTACACTTCTTTTAAAAGAAAAGATCAAAACAGGTACGATATCTCTTCGGAATTTCTATATCAGGCGATCGCTAAGAATACTGCCCGTGGCTTATTTGTATTTATTTGCCTTGTTTATTTTGCACGTATTTTATGGCCTGGCGGTATCGCCAATGGAATACGTTGGCTGTTTGCTTTTTTTAGTCAATTTGGGCTATTTTCACACCGGAGTATACACCGGGCACTTTTGGTCGCTCTCTGTTGAAGAACAATTTTACATTGTATTTCCATCTATCCTGAAAAAGAATTACCGGGTTTACATCAACTTTTTGTTTATCCTGTTAGTATTAATACTGGTAGTAAGAGTGATTGATTTTAAGAACTTAAAAACCTTGCACCCGACATATCATGTTTTTTCGGCATTAAACATTTTTAAAGAATTGATAGACAGGCTGGATGGTATCATCATTGGCTCATTATTGGCGATTAGCCTGTTTAAAGGTATCTTTCCGTTACAATTTGTTTATAAGCATAAAATTCTGCTGCACCTTATTTGTATACCGCTAATCCTGATTTTCTTTAACGACCTGATTGGACATTGGGCATTTAATTCGGTGATATCGTCAATTTTAATTGCCGTGCTTTTGGCAAGTAATTTAAAAACTTCAGGCGATTTTATCTTTAGGTTTTTAAATATGCGCATATTAAAACGTATAGGCGTTTTATCGTACAGCACATATATATGGCAGCAGTTAATTTTGTTTAGGTTCAACAATGTTTTTAATAATAACCAGTATAAATATTGGGGTATGGTGGTTTGTCTATTTATTCTGTCGGCGGTGGTCTATTCGTCGTACGAGTTTTTTGAGAGACGCTTTTTAAGCCTAAAGGAAAAGTTTACGAAGGTAAAAAGCACCAATTAAAGAAATAAGATATAGTTGATGACGGTATGAAACTTGAAAAAATTATTTCTCTGGCAAATAAATATAGCGAGGTACGCTTTTTAGCAATGATCAGGTCATTGCGTGCCGTGGGCTGCAACTTACCGGTATGGGTTATTCCATATGACGATAACAAATTTGATCTGCCCGATAATTGCATCTGGTGGGAAATGGAAGAGGTACTTGATTGGCTAAATGCTAACGGCTCACATAAAATGATGCGCAAATATCAGTGTTTGTTGACCACCAATTATCAATATGTCGACTCCGATATCGTGTTTTTGCGTAACCCCGAAGATGTGTTAACCGGGTTGAATGGTTTTATAACATCGTGCGGTCACTGGCATAATCCGGATCATACCTATATTGGCCCTACAGGCGATTATTTGAAAAATAAAAGTACCACATGGCAGAAAAGTGTTTTTAATGCCGGCCAATATGCCTGCGATGTTAAATTGTTTGATCTCGATACATTAAAGGCTATTACAGAAGATCCCTTATATCGGGACATTTGTTTGAGCGACAGAACTTTTGATCAGGTATCGTTAAACTTACTGATCAGCTTATCGGAAATTGCGGTTACCAATTTAACATTGCAACCTTACGATATGGAATCGACATGGGCGGGAGATTACGTAGATGCCGATTACCAACGCTACTGGCCAAACGGGAAGAAAAAGCCTTATATTATTCACTGGGCAGGTTGTAGAATGGATACAGACAGGCCTATAGACCATTTATTTACGGATTACCTAACTACAGCCGAACGTGAGGCATGGGACGCGCAGGTAAAGGAAAAAAAGAATGTTAGTGCTTATAAAAAAATGCACAGGAGGCTGTCGCTTTTAAAGCAAGCTTTAAAAACGATAAGAAAATCATTTCAAGAATAATTTAATTTTATTAAATGCTGATATCAGTAATTGTACCCACTTATAACCGGAATGATCTATTAAGTCAATGTCTTGACAGGTTAACCCCTGCATTTCAAACTTTAGATAGTTTTGACTATGAAGTGATTGTTACCGATGACAGTAAAGACAATAAAGCAAAGCAGCTTGTTGAAGAAGTGTATCCCTGGGCCCGATGGGCAGAAGGCGCTCACAAAGGTCCTGCAGCCAACAGGAATAGTGGCGCTAAACAAGCTATCGGCAACTGGCTGGTATTTATCGATGATGACTGTTTGCCGGAAAAAAAATTGCTTGAAGAGTATAAAAAGGCGATCATTGAATACCCTGAATCTTTGGCGTTCGAAGGCGCTATTTTTCCGGATGATATTAAACTGCTAAAAAAAGAGATGGCAGAATGCCCGGTTAATACCGACGGTAACTGCTTTTGGAGCGCCAATATTTGTATCAATAAAGAGTTATTTGAAAGAGTACACGGTTTTGATGAAGAGTTTCTAATTGCCGCACAGGAAGATCAGGATATATTTGAAAAACTAAAAGAGGTCACAAAAATACCTTTTTTAAGAGATTGCGTTGTTATTCATCCCGTTAGGTTTCGATCATTTGATAGTAGATTAAAAAAAATCAGGGTCGAGTTTGCCAACTGGATCTACTACACAAAAAAACATAGCAATCGAACTATTAAAAGCCATTTGCGGGATAGTTTTACAGATTATATTAGAATTGCCGCAAAGGATTTGTTAGGACTACGATTCAGATTATTTGTGATAAACATCGTTAAATCCTTTTATTCTTTGTATTTATTTTTTTCCTATAAAAACGACTGATCCTTGTTATGAAAAATAAAATCGGCATTTATTTGGATTTAAAGAAGGTAGGTAACTGGGATTGGCAGAGTTTTTTAAACGGCGATGTTGGTATGAGCGGTACTGATGGGCAATCATTGCTGCTGGTAAATGACCTGTCGGAGTTTTATGATGTTTATCTTTTCTCGAACACAGATATTAAAGAGTATAAAGGCATACGGGCAACAAAAGTAACCGATGCAGAAGACGCTGCTGCTCTTGCAAGGCAGTTGGAATTAAAAGTATTGATTTTAAACGATCATAGTGATGAGGCCACGATAAAAGCGATTAACAAATTAGAGGAGTTAAAGCAACCTTTTATATTGTGGGATCATAACGGCCCAACAGCAAGTTTTGAGACAATACTTGCCGGTACACACTCATTGAAAAGAATAGTGTGTGTATCAAAAGCGCAAGCAAACTGGCACAGGCACAGACGTTTTTTCTCCAAGGTTACCTATATCTATAATGGGCAGGATTATCCTCTGAAAAATATAAAGGAGAAAAAGAGCGCCCATAATATTGGATATTTGGGAGCTGTTAGCGAAAGCAAGGGCTTTCATTGGGTTGCCAAGGCCTGGCCGCAGATAAAACAGGCCTTCCCTGATGCAACGCTGACCGTTATTGGAAGTATTAAAACACATAATAAGAATAGCCAGACCGGAGAATTTGGCATAGCGATACCGGAGTTTGAAGACAAATACATTAAGCCATACCTTGGAAATACACTTGATGAGATCAACAAAAACGGAGTGAATTTTACGGGGCACATCTCGCCAAATGAAATGCCATCGTATATGGATAAGCTAGATTTGGGTGTCGTAAACCCCAATATGGATGGTTCAAACGAAACTTTTTGTGTGAGTGCTATAGACTTCCAGGCGAATGGCGTGCCGGTTATTGGGGCAAGTGCAGGCGGACTGACTGAAACAGTGAATAATGGTAAAACTGGCATATTGATTAATGATAGTAACAAACTAGCTGACGCGGTTATTAAATTACTGAATGATAAAGAAAAACTACTTTTTTTAAGCCGGAATGGTAATAATTGGGTGAGACAAAATTTTTCGAGAGCAGGTATTTGTGAAAGATGGAGAAATTTAATAGAAGATGTTATCGATGATAAGGAAAATGAAGGAGTTAACTTTAACTTATCTGATATCAGTGTTAAATTGTTAGCAAAAGAAGCGATCAGGATAAAAAACAAATTTACAAGATTGAAGTAGCCGGTAATTGGATAGGAGTTTAAAATATAAACGATGAGTAATAGAGACTTCAGTTGGTTGTCAAGCACAGATAAAAAAAACAAGGAACAATTAACAGAATTTAATGAACGGCTATCCTGTTTTTATTCTGAACTGAGCTCGCGTTTAAAATATAATAAACTGATTGAAGGTGTTGCTATTGATGAAGAGCTTGATGATGTATCCAAATCGCTTATAAGCTGGATCAATGAAAACGATTTTAGAGATATACTTGAAGTTGGCTGTGGTACCGGGAGGATAAGGAAGCATTTGTTATTAGAAAAAGGTGAAAAGTATACAGGAATAGAAGTATCTGAAGACATCATTAATAACAACAGGATTGAGTGGCCAATGTCTGATTGGTTTAAGCAAGGTATTTATGATTTGAGCTTTAAGCCTCAATCTTTTGACCTGGTTTTTTCTGTATACGTGCTTGAACACCTGGTGTTTCCGCATGATGCGCTTGAAAAGATGTATGAGGTTACAAAACAAGGCGGTAGTATGGTGATTATTTTTCCGGATTTTGTAAAGTACAGAATATTACCTTCTCAATTTTTAGGATGGAGCTTTTTACAATCGGCAAAAGAAAAGCTCAAAAAGGGTAAAGTTATCGATGCCATGTTAAGTGTGTACGATAGCAAAGTAAGGCTATCGAACGCGATGGCTGATTTGGAAAAGACGCCAGGCCGTTTTATGATCAATACCAGCCCGATATGTATGGATCTGCCTGAAAATGAGGACGTATGGTCGGATTTTGATGCTGTTTATATAGCAAGCAGAGCTGAGGTTGAAAATTGGGCTCTATCGAAAAATATGAGTATAAACTACCCGGGCGGTAAGGACGGAATATTCGACGGGCATGTTTTTATAGAGCTCACGAAGTAAAATATAAAGTTAATAGCCGGCTATAAATAGGTCTACTGTGATGGATACAACTATGGCTGACTGCACATATAAGTAGAACATTTGAAAGCCACGATTACGTTAAAACAATAAAAAGTATTTGTTTATGGATATTTCGACAAAGCAAAACTGTTCAGTTTCCTTCTTTACGATATGTTACGAAGGGGATTGGGAGCGTATTCTGATCGGCGACCGTTTGGAAACGATGGTTAAAAGATGTGGTATTGACTTCTTTGAGAAAGTATTGATCATAACTAATGTTAATGACAGGGAAAAGGTGGAGAAATTTGCAATCCTGGCTGTAGAAAACAAGGTTATCGATGCTTATTATTTTAGTGAGGATTACAGCGACGAAATACTAAAAGCATTTTCAATACAGCGTAAAAGCTTTGTTTTGGATTTCTACGATGGCTATTGCTATAGTATGGGGCCTCTTACTGCTGTTTATCAATGCAAAAGCGATTACCTTTTGTTTTTTACCGGAGACTGCATGGTTGAACCGGATAAGTCTTCGTATTGGATAACAGAGGGGATCAAATTGCTTGAAAGTGATAAGAAAATACTGATTGCCAATCCGCTTTGGGCGTATAATCAGGGCGAAGTGAGTAATGAATCATTTAAGGAAGATAAGGATTGGTACTATGGTTACGGTTTTTCTGACCAATGTTTTTTGGTTGAGGTTAAGCGTTTGCAAGGGAATGTTTATAATTATTACCATGTAGAATCCGAAAGGTACCCGGTATATGGTGGAAATTTATTCGAAAAAAGAATAGACAATTTTATGCGCAGCCAGGAACTCGGCCGGATCACCAAAAAGGATGTTTGCTTTATCCATGAAAAGTTAATGAACGAAGGTGTTTCGCAGGAAGTAAAGAAGGTGCCTGTCAAGAAGAAAATAAAACAGATAGCAAGTGTTTATTTAAGGAAGATAAGGAAGAGGGTTAATAGAATTTTGAAAAAAGGTAAATAAACAACGTTCTATTTGTCACAATATGCTGTCGAATATTGAGAAGCATAAGCATGACAATGCAAAGATAGAATGCTGATAAAGGAGTTTTAAATAATGAAAGATCAAAATTTATATTGAGAAGTGAAATGAAATCACAGATATCCGGTTTAAATGGTTTAAGAGCTATCAGCATTGTACTGGTAATCAACTCTCATCTTAGTACTAATCATTTCTTTTCTGACAATACTGTTTTAAAATATCTGGGGTATTTTTTCTTTAACGCAGGACTAGGGGTAAATATGTTTTTTGTGATCAGTGGTTTTCTGATAACCACTCTCTTAATAAAGGAAAAAAATAAAAACAATTACATATCACTGAGGAAATTTTATTATCGGAGAATGATCAGGATTTTTCCGGCATATTATTTCTTACTGTTAGTGTACATGATTTTGCAGTTTTGTGGGTTTTTAAAAATATCTGTTGGTGATTGGATATCCGATCTAACATATACCAAGCAATTTTTTACCTATAGTGCCAACGAAACAGGGCATTTGTGGTCGTTGTCGGTCGAAGAAGTTTTTTATTTAATATGGCCAATCGCGTTTATAAAATTTGAAAAACATAGTGAAATTATTCTTATCGTGTTATCGCTATTGATTACAGGTTATAGAATGTATGATTATTCAAGTGTGACAATGATTTGCACCATAATGTTTAGGGGCGATGCTTTACTAATCGGGTGTTTATTTGCAATTAAGTATGATGTTATAACTGCCTGGGTTATGAAACATATCAACAAGGCATTCCTGGTTTTTCCGTTGTTGCTGTTATGTGTTTTGCTCAATACCTATGTATATCACCTTAGCTCAAAGAATATAAACGTTGGCGGGTCGGGCGATGTGACAAAACTTTTATTACGCTTAACATGGGGTTTAGGGGGCAATATCGGATTGATTACGAATCTGGCTATAGCCTTAATTATTGTGATATCTATAAACAGCAAAAGTATTTGGGCGACCTTTTTAAATCTGCCATTTATGGATTATATAGGTAAACTATCCTATAGTTTGTATTTATGGCAAACGCTATTCACGGTAGATAGACCTTATTTGCATAAGTTACCTATTGTTGTGATACTCCTGATGATTTTTACATGCGCAATTTTCTCGTATTATATAATCGAGCGCCCATTTTTGCGATTAAAAAAAGCGTTTGAAGTAAACTAAGGGTTGTGGGTTTGTTTTGTGATCCAAAAGGAAAACATTAATAGAATTTATTAGAATAATTTATACTTAATAAATGATTGATACAAAGATAATAGTACTTACTCCTGTAAAAAATGAAGCCTGGATATTAGAGCAGTTCCTAAAATCAGCCAGTCTTTTCGCGGACTGTATTATTGTTGCTGATCAGAAATCTACTGATGAAAGTAGAAATATTTGTTCAAAATTTCCTAAGGTTGAGTTAATAGAGAATAAAGCGGATAAGTATGATGAGGCCAGCAGGCAGGTGTTGCTGATTGAAACGGCGAGACGACTTTTTCCGAATGATAAAAGGATATTTTTTTGCCTGGATGCTGACGAACTTTTTTCGGCAGATAGTTTGACTTATACAGAAACCTGGGAAAGAATCAAGGCACTGGAACAAGGCACTTCGATCTATATTGAAAAGCCGGATGTTTTATATGGTATTAAACGAAGCGTACGCTGGAAGGATAATTATTTTGCCGTAGGTTATATAGACGATGGGTTGACGCATACTGCCACAACTATTCACTCCAAGCGTATACCCGAAAATCCGTCGGGCGATAATGTACATATTGATGATATCAAAATACTGCACTTTGCCCATTCACGCCGAAATGTTCAGTCGGCCAAGTTAAGGTACTACTCAGTTATAGAAAACATCAATCAATCTAAGCCTTTTTATTTACGGAGATTTGCGTACCCATGTTTTTATAACGAAAAAAAGAACTACCCTGCGGAAAGTATCGAAGAAATGCCTGAAAAATGGTTGACAGGATATGACGAAGCAGGCATAAGTTTAAGGACACTACCCGACCCCGAATTTTCATGGCATGATTTTGAGATATTGAGATTTTTTAAAACCTACGGATGCTCAAAATTTTACATGGACAATATCTGGGATTTTGATTGGGAAGGAGCGAGGCAATATGCATTGGCAAATGGTATTGACGACATCCCCCAGGAACAGATCAATGCGCCCAATTTGATATGGAGGCTTTATGGCAACTTTACTGATTTATTGTACAGCTTATACAGGAAAGTAAAAAGTTAGAGAATTATGGATGATCTATTGCCATTAGTATCCGTCATCATTCCAACATACAACTATGCGCTGTATATAGGGGACGCTATACAGAGTATTTTACAACAAAACTACCCAACTGAACTAGTAGAAATAATAGTTGTAGATGATGGATCGACAGATGATACCCGCCAGGTATTGCAGCCATTTATTGATGGTGCTAAGGTTTCGTATCATTATCAACAAAATAAAGGCAAGGCAAGCGCTACCTACAGCGCTGTACAAAAGAGTAAGGGTAAATATATATTTAACCTGGATGCAGATGATTACTTTTTACCGGATAAGATTAGCGCATCGGTAAATATTTTTGAACAAGATGCTGAGATTGTACATGTTGCGTCGCCCGCGCTATGCTTGTACCAGGATACAAAAAAGTCGGGTAACGAAGATCTGCCGGCCATTATTTTAGAAAAACCTTTAGACGGTAACTGGTTGCTGCAGTATTTTTATAGTAATAAAATTTTATTTGGCGGGGGATCGACATTTGCTGGCAGGGCCTCTGTTTTAAAAGACATCGAGATTCCGGAGGGTGTTGATATGTATATTGATGAGTTTTTATTGCTGGCAATTTTGCCATTGGGTAAAAGCTACTTTACTAAGGAAGCTTTGTCTGTTTGGAGGATACATACTAATAATTATTCGGGACAGACGACGACACATGAAAAGCAGGTTAGCAAGGCGGAAAGGTTACTACAGTCGTCATCGGCAGTACTTGGATACGTGGAGAACCACAACTTTAGCGCTTCATTAAAAAAAACATACCGCCTGCAACATGCAACCAGGGCGATATTTTTGAAAGAGACATTGAACAGTAAAACTACAGCGGATATTTTTGGATATGCAAAAGAAGTTTTTTTTGAAATAAGGCCGGGATGGAGTTTGATACGAAAACACCATGTAATAAACAGACTAATTCCCACCGGATTATTTAAGCTTTTAAAAAAAACATAAGAAATAAAAATACGATTACATGAAGTTATCAGGATCAATGAAAATTAATAGTTACAAAATACGGTAAAAGTGAATAAATCAACATCGTTATATCTTGATTTTTTAAGGGTTGTTGCTGCCTTTGGGGTGTTGTTAACTCATGTTAACCTGCCGGTTTTTTCGAACAATTTATTTTTTGGATATGAGATAGGCCATAAGCTGGTGATGGTGTTTTTTGTTTTATCGGGTTACTTAATAGCTTTCACCGTTTATAATAAACATAAGGACTCGAAGAAATATCTGGTTGATCGATTTTCGAGGCTTTATTCGGTTGTTTTACCGGCTTTGGTATTTACTTATCTCATAGATGCGATAGGCAAATACTATTACCCAACCGTTTATTTTACTGAAATTGCTCATAATAATCAATTTTTCAGATTTGTTGTTAACGCAACCTATTTGCAGGAGATCTGGAATTTTAGCATCAAGCCGTCTACAAACGGGCCATTTTGGTCTATCTCGTACGAATTTTGGTTTTATATGCTTTTTTGGGCCTTTTCCTATTTCACCGGTAAACGGAGATACTTAGCATTGGGGTTGCTGTCATTAATTGTAGGATTTAAAATATTGTTGCTTTTTCCGGCGTGGATATTTGGCGTGATAGCTTATAATTACGCAAATAAGGTGGTTTTGAAAAAATCGACAGCTATAATTATTTTTTTGAGCAGCGCCATTTGTGTTGTTTTAATGACGGTTTTGCTTGATTTTTCGGTGCTTAATAATACATTTAAGTTAGGTCATCCACCTCTTTTTTATTCTTCCGAATTTATATTTGATTGGATATATGGCCTGTTGATCGCAGTAAATTTATTTTCTGTAAGTTTTATTTCCTTTAAAGTTACCATGCCGTCAGTTTTTAAGAGCGCCATCAAATATTTATCATCAGTAACATTTACCCTGTATCTCTTTCATTATCCATTGCTGGTTTTTATTGGTGCGTCATTGCACTATGACAAATCAAGCTACTTGCAGGTTTCCCTGCTACTTGCAGGTATAGTAGTCATAGTGTGCATCCTTGCAGCTCTCACTGAAAAACAGCGGGACTATTGGAAAAGGCTATTTAATAAAATCTTCGGCTGGCAGAATAAGCGGGTATCCGTGTAACTTTTTTTTTAAATATATGATTGAATTAGTACCCTATAATAAGCAGCACTTAAAATGAATAAATCAACATCATTATATCTCGATTTTTTGAGGGTTGTTGCTGCCTTTGGGGTGATGCTGGTGCATGCTAACCAGGGATGGTTTTCTAACGGACTATTTTTAAGGCCTGAATACGGGCATAAACTGGTTATGGTATTTTTTGTTCTTTCCGGATACCTGATCGCTTTTACAGTTGATAAAAAAAACAAGGGCCCCGAAAAATATCTGGTTGACAGGATATCAAGGTTATACTCGGTAGTGATCCCCGCATTGATATTAACTTTTGTGGTCGACTCGTTAGGCGAAAGGATCAACTTTAGTTTTTATCTGGATAAAATTAATACGGGTAACCAGACATTACGTTTCCTGTTAAATGCCACTTTTTTGCAGCAGGTGTGGGGCCTTTCTACCAGGCCATCAACTAACACTCCATTCTGGTCAATTGGTTACGAGTTTTGGTATTACATTTTGTTTTGGGTATTCTGCTATTTTAAAGGCGCAAAACGAATTGTAGGCATAATCATAACCTGTTTAATCATCGGCCCCAAAATTTTGTTATTGTTGCCTGTGTGGATATTGGGTGTTGTAGCCTATACCTGCTCTGGTAAGTTTGTGGTATCAAAAACAAAGGCCGCTTTTATATTTGTATTTACAGCTTTGCTAATTTGTATGCTTAACTACACCGGCGAAGATCTTTTTTCATTTAAGCAATTCGCTTATGGCAGGGCACCGTTATATTTTTCATCGAATTTTATTTTTGATTGGATATACGGGGGCCTGTTTGCCGCTAATTTATTTAGTGTGAGTTATCTGGCAGTGAATATCAAACTGCCGGGGATAATTGAACGGGTAATTAAATACCTGTCATCCATTACTTTTTCATTATATCTATATCATGGCCCATTGCTGATATTCAGCGCCGCCGTTATCAGTTATGACAGATCAAGTTATGTCCAAACTATAGGTATTATGTGTTTGTTGCTGCTGGTGGTGGCCATACTTTCACAAATCACAGAAAAGCAAAGAAATATCTGGAAAAAGCTTTTGGAGAATATCATACTGAAAGAAAAAGTTAAAGTATCGGTCAATGAATAAGTCGACATCGTTATATCTGGACTTTTTGAGGGTGTTTGCTGCATTCGGCGTGTTTTTCGGACATGCTAATTTTTCGTGGTTTTCGAACAACCTGTTTCCGGGAGATCTTGGACATAAGTTTGTGACCATATTTTTTGTCCTGTCGGGATATTTAATCGCATTTACAGTTGGCGAAAAGAATAAAGGGCCCAAAAAGTATTTGGTGGACCGGTTTTCGCGGCTGTATTCGGTAGTTTTACCTGCATTAATTTTTACTTATATTATTGATTTTGTAGGGAAACATTTCCATCCCGACTTTTATGTGCCGCTGATGGCATCTAATAATCAGCCACTACGGTTCCTGTTAAATGCAACCTTTTTGCAGCAGATATGGGGGCTAAGCACTACACCATCTACAAACAGCCCGTTTTGGTCAATAAGCTATGAGTTTTGGTACTACATGTTATTTGCTGTTTTTATATATTGGAGCGGTACAAAAAAATACCTGGGACTGCTGGCAATTGCTTTGTTGATCGGCATAAAAATTATATTGCTGTTGCCTGTATGGGTATTTGGAGTTATCGCCTACAGAGCATCAGGTAAATATCTGATCGGAGCGCGCGCTGCATTAATTGTGTTTATAATTAGTGCGGTAGGTATTTTGGGGTTAACGTTTCTTTGTGATGTTGACCTTTCGTTTGCCAGATATCCTTTTGGTAAACCCCCATTGTATTTTTCGGCAAGGTTTATTTTTGAGTGGATCTATGGAGCATTGGTTGCGTTAAATATATTTTGCTTCAATGCCGTTGAGTTTACTTATCGTATACCATCTTTTTTAAATAAGGCGATTAAATACTTGTCGTCCATTACGTTTTCATTGTATCTTTTTCACTTACCGATATTGATATTTCTGGCATCTTGTATACCTTATAACAAATCCAGCTATGTGCAAATATTTGGTATATTATTAATAGCCGTTGCGTGTGTAAACATCCTGAGTGTGATAAGCGAGAAACAACGTAATAATTTTAAAAAGCTATTTGAAAAAATATTTAGTCTGGTTATCAAATAAAAAAACGGCGCAGTAACTTGAAAATACTTTTATACTCTTATTTGTTTTATCCATCGGTAGGCGGGATAGAAAGTGAATCCAGATCGTTAGCGGAGGGTTTAATTGCGCAGGGACATGACTGTAGGGTAATAACCGAATCGCCATCGGATAAACCGGACGATTTTGAATACAGCATATACCGCAATCCTGATTTCAAAACCAAAAGAGATCTGGTGAAATGGGCCGACATTATTGTTTATAATGGCGCGGGTTTGGGCCTGCAGCCTTTACCGGTATTATACCGCAAGCCGTTTGTATGGATACATCAGGGCTACCAGATTAGTTGTATTGATGGTTTGGGATGGGTTGAAGGCGAGGCCGCGCCAATGACACCATGGGCATCAATAGCGTATCACTACAAAAAACGCGGTTTTGTACATGCTTTTAAAGGAGCGTTAAAAGTATTTACCAAGTTGTTTTTTGCGAAGTATTTTGTCACCCGTAATGTTGCCTGTACGGATTGGGTGTTGAACAGGCTGCCCGATTTGGATAAAAAAATGAGGATATACAGTCCATATCCTATAGAGAAATTTGAAAGACCATCGCCCGGGATCGAGATTAAATACGACTTTGTTTTTGTTGGACGATTGGTAAGCGAGAAGGGTGTTTTTACTTTGGTATCGGCTTTTAATAAACTGGTTAAGGAGTTTGATCCGAACTTAAGTTTGCTGATCATCGGCGATGGGAACTGGAAAGATAAAATAGAGCAGATGATCGCTGAAAATAACCTGCAAAGCAATGTTACCATGGCCGGCCGGCGGACTGGCCAGGAATTGACCGATTTGATACATGCCTGCCGGATAGCAATAGCCCCATCGCAATGGGAGGAACCAATGGGTGGTGTGGCGCTAGAACTGTTATCGGCAGGGCGTAACATCATTGTATCGAGTAATGGTGGTATGGCCGAGTGCGTGGGTAAAGGCGGGCTAACATTTTATAATGGCGATGCTGACCAACTTGCCGGTGTTATGAAAACATTGTGGAGTGACAAGGATTTACAGGCCCGCCAAAAAGAAGAGGCTAAAAAACAATTGGAAGAGTTTCGATTGGAAAAACGGATTGATGAACATGTTAAACTGTTTGAAGAACTGATAAAGAAATGAAGGTACTTTTTATTTGTAATTCGTTGGCCGAAGGTAAAGACGGTGTTGGAGATCAGACAACAAGGCTGGCGATTGAATGTGCCGTAAACGGTATTGAGCCGATATTGGTGGGATTTAGCGATAGAAATATAACCGAAATAAAATCGGAGCATATTCAACACGGCATACCTGTGTACCGGTTTCCGGCAGGTTTGGCATTGACTGAAAGAGAATCGCAATTAAAGCTGATCATAGAGGCGAATCCCGGTATCGATTGGATAAGTGTGCAATTTGTAAGCTACGGACTGAATAAAAGAGGAATAGTACGGGCCGAAATACCCGTTTTTAAACGTTTACTGAAAGGCTTTAAAGTACATATCATGTTCCACGAACTTTGGGTTGCCGAAGAACGCAAAGCACCTTTAAAACTCAAAATACTTGGGCGCATACAAAAAAGGTATATTGTCAAATTTTTAAAAGCAATCAACCCGCTGATTATTAACACCAGCATGCCACTGTATAAAAAAATGCTCGAAAGGGCAGGTTTTAAAGTGTCGGTACTGCCACTTTTTAGTAATATCATTCGCGGCGAAAGTAAGATCGATGACTTTAAACATAAGGTGCCGGATGAAATTTACAAGCATCGGGACGACTATATCATCTGTTGTATTTTCGGCAGTATTTACTACGATAGTTGGGACATGGATAGCCTGCTTTCGAAACTCGAGATCGAACATCAAAAATCGGGAAAGAAAATATTAATAAGTTCTATCGGTAAAATACCTTATGGTAAGGAGTTTTGGGAAAGCCTGCCGGGCCGATATAAGAGCCTTGAGTTTTTGACCTTTGGGATGCAGGATGAAAACTTTATTTCATATTGGCTGACACATTTTGTAGATTTGGGGATAGTTACAACCCCTGCCATTATTACCGGGAAAAGCTCGTCGTTAATGGCTTATATTGACCACGGTATACCCGTTTTTTGTAAGAAAAACGAACTGGGTTTTAATTTTGAAATAACAGAAGACCTTTTTGATAAAAGGCTAACACAGGTGGATGAAAGTTTTGAGTTCAAGCTTGTACCGCGCGAACCACCTAAATCACTAATTAAAGAAACAACTGAAATTTTTGTTAAAGCCTTAAACAACTTTAAATAAATGAATGTAGCTTTTACACTTTGCTCAATAAATTATTTGGCCCAGGCCAAAACCCTTTGTGATACTTTTCAAAAATCAAATCCATCATGGAAATTTATCCTGGGTTTGGTTGATAAAAACGTAAACAATGTTGACCTCTCTTTTATGGGCTGCGAGATAATCGAAGTTGAGCAGGTTAATATCGACGGATTTGATGGCATGGTGGAGTTATATTCGATAGTTGAATTTATTACTGCTGTTAAGCCTTTTTACTTTACCTACTTGTTTGAAAAGCATAAAGACTACGAAAAGATAATTTATTTTGACCCGGATATTGTAGTATTTAAACCGCTTACCGATCTGGAAAACAAACTGGACGAGTATGATATTATACTGACGCCGCATTTTACTACCCCTATAAAAGACTCACTGCAACTTACTGAAAAGCATATATTTAGCACAGGTGTATTTAACCTGGGCTTTTTGGCTGTGAGACGCTCGGAGAATACCATGAGCATGCTAAAATGGTGGGAGGAAAAACTACGTACCGAATGTATACTCGATTTAACGCGGGGGTATTTTGTTGACCAGTTGTGGATGAACCTGGCGCCAGCTTACTTTGATAAAGTTTTAATTGATAAATATCCGGGGTATAACATGGCGCATTGGAATTTGCATGAGCGAACACTGACCGAAACCAGCGATGGATATATGGTTAATGGTGTGCCTTTGATTTTTTTCCATTTCAGTCACTACCATCCCGGCCGACCGGAACAGATAGCTACTTTTCAAACGCGTTTCTCTTTTGATAACCGCCCCGATATCAGGTCGATTTTTAAATTTTATACTGATACCCTAATAGCAAACAGGTATTTTGAATATAAAAAGGTGCCTTGTTATTATATGAGGAACGAAAGCAAGAAGCAATTTAAAAAAACAGTTAAAGGTTTTTTGCGCCAGGTTGTGCCATTAAGAGTTAAAATGATAGCGAGCTCGCTACGTAAAAAGTGATGTACATGGTGTTAACTGCAAATTGGCTTACATGAAAGTATTGATCTCGCATCCTACCGGTAATTCGTTTTTTCGGGCTGCTGCCGAAGGCTTGGCCGATGCTGATATGCTTGGCGGTTTTGCAACAACGGTAGCAACATTCCCCAATAATACCTTTGATAAGCTAAGCAAAATAGGGCCATTTGCCGAATTTAAGCGACGTCAATACAGCCCGGTTTTGCAACCTTTTGCTAAAACCTGGCCTTTGCGTGAACTTGGCCGAATGGCTGCGTTAAAAACAGGGTTTAAAAAATTGATCAGGCACGAAACCGGGGTGTTTAGTGTTGACGGTGTTTACAAGAATTTAGACAAACACATTGCAGCCAGTTTAAAGAATAAACCGCAACAAGGTTTAGATACCGTGTACGCCTATGAAGACGGTGCATTGCTTTCGTTTCGCGAAGCTAAGGGATTGGGCATACGGTGTATATACGATTTGCCGATAGGTTATTGGCGCAGCGCACGCAAACTACTTGAACTCGAACTTAACCGTTGGCCGGATTGGGCCGCAACATTGACCAATTTTAAAGATTCGGAAGCCAAACTAGCCAATAAAGACGAAGAATTGAGACTGGCAGATGCAATATTTGTAGCCAGCAGTTTTACGGCCAGTACCCTGAACGATTTTCCGGGTAACCTGGCGCCCATTGAGGTAATTCCGTATGGGTTTCCGTCGGTGGGTGCCGAAAGGATTTATACCGAATTTTCCGGCGATACGCAGTTGAAGCTACTATTTGTTGGCGGATTATCGCAACGAAAAGGTAT
>Ga0075040_1121383_pt1 | contig 21524 bp, 32 predicted proteins | sample OrgsoiRN2013_057_FD_67572 | JGI IMG/M metagenome (GOLD analysis project Ga0075040, IMG submission 67572) | Permafrost soil microbial communities from the Arctic, to analyse light accelerated degradation of dissolved organic matter (DOM) -... | ecosystem: Environmental > Terrestrial > Soil >...
TTTTCTTTGACTGTAAATCAGTTGCGTTTGATAGATGGAACAACTTCGAAGATAGACTTCCCTGCGACCTTACTGTACCAAGAAGAAATCTTCAGAGGTGCCGAACGACCATTTGCAGTCACTTTCAACGTCACTGCTGTCCAACCACAGAGTACCTTTTCGCTTGCCTGCCACTCGAACTTCTCACCAATCGCCTTCTGTTCTACTCCGAGTTTGAATGACTCGAGGTCAAATGGCATGAGTTCCAGAAGAACTTTGTCATCGGGGTCACCAGCCTTTCTCGGGTAACGGCGTTCGTGGAACGTATGGCGGAATATCCAATATAGCTGACCGCTAGGATTTCTCAAGAAGTCGCCAACGGTTTTGTTATCTGGCATTTCCCCATCCACTACTTCAAATACAGCTTCTTTGAATGCCGTGAGACTGAGCAGAGACGCATACCCAAACAGAGGTGTGCAAGAACTCTGGTCTTTCTCCAGGAGGTCCAGGATCTTGGACTGATCCAATACTTCTTTACGTGGCTCGAGCTTGGCGACAGTTTTGAAGCCAGAATATGAGAAGAACGCCTGCGAGTAGCCGTAGTAATCTGGGCTGTGCTCGTATGGACGAATTGTCCCCTCCTTCAAGAACTGATCAACGTGTTCTTCGAGGAGGAACAGAGCTCGTTTGCCTTGCGGCCGTGGCTTCAGTTTGTAGAACGGAGTCTGAGGAATGCGGGACTTGTACCAGGATTTTGCGCCCCATTTATCGACGGTGTCTTCTTCGAGGTCCGGACGACGTTCAACGTCACGCTCGACATTCAATCCGAAGTACTCGCCGCAGTACATCGCAACGCGGTCATCTTTCATCCGTACAAACTGCCCCGGTTTCAAGTCCTTGGACGAAACGCTGAGCTTGCTGAGGTCGGTGAAGTTCACAGCCTCTTGGTACGGTGTGGATGCTTCGGGGATCAAGACGTTAATGGCACCTTCACGACCCCAAATGCATTTACCCTCAATGACACCGTTAGTTAGGGTAGTACAGTCAACGATGGAGGCGAAGTTGCCACTCGAAATTTCGAGTTCGAAGCCACGTGGGTCTTCAATTCGCCAAACGACGTTGCCGCCACCGTTCCAACCATAACGACGAACGGATTGACTGATGCGGAATCCAGCCATTAGAGTGTTTTCGAGTGTTACGAATGTGCCCTTCTTACCGGTCCAACCGTCAACCGTGTTCTTGCGCTTTTCAAAAGCCGAGTCTGTGCCAAAAGGAGTAGCGAAACCTAGAGGTAACGTGTCCTCACCCTTAGCTTGCGGTCGAATACCTACATAGTACTTTTCTGGCAGTTTGATCAAGCGAGTTCTCCTAATAGTGAACTTGCATTATACATCATTTGCCAAATTAGTAAAGGACTGGCAAAGTAAATACTCGCAATACACGAGAGATAGAGATGTTCACACAGTGGTTCAAAGGCGGAAACGCCATCGCGGCACCACCAACGGGAATTGTCATGACAATAGGAGCCGCACCGTGCACAGGAGCGTATGCGCAGTATGGCACTTGTTATGGGTATACGAGCGACCCTCATTACTTAGGCATGGGTGATTCTGGTTCTATAACATACAAATACCTTAGAGATGTTCGAGTTCCAGCTTCACCTGCAATTGTCCGAATTGCTGACATTACATATCAACAAGCTAACTACCTCATTTTTGGTTGGGAGCCAATCGCTGGAACGCCTGATCCAAGTTGGCCGCAATTTACCACAAAGATGAAGATTAACGGCGGAACAATTTATGACTTCGGCGCCAATGGTTCAACTCCTAGTATTTCAGCTCCATGTACAGGGAAATACATTACTGTGACAGGATTGCCTTGGGACGCAGCTCATGTCGGAAATACAGTTAACATATCATTTGTTTAAGGGAGTAGATAAACACTAGACAATAAAAAAGGGCCTTAAGGCCCTTTTTTATTTGCAGTCAATTACACAGGCCAAGCCAAAGTAGGTAGTTCACCCTCGAGGTCAGTAAACGAACGAGGCATTTCACGAGTTCCAGCAACCACATCGTTGAGGATACCAAACAGCATTTCCCAAGTAGCGTCACGGGCGTCTACACAATATTGACCTTCCGTCTTCAGGCGAGGAACACCCGATGTTGCATATGTGCAAGCAGATAGCATATTATCATAGAAACGTGTTTGAGCGAACGCATCAAGACGTTGTTGAACTTGCTCAATAACAGACGATTGAACAACAGCTGCGGCAGTTTGAAGTTCTTGGGCAGATAGTGCAATAACATCCCAAACAACAACCCATTTATCGCCATCCTGTTCAGGAGTACCTTCTTGAATGCGGTGAGTAGTGCGATCGAATGCTGGAAGTTCAACGGGATTGACGTACACAAAGCCTTCCGGAAGTGCTGCGTCATTAGTCAGATCAACGGGCAGACTCATGTCCGGCAGGAAGGCGCGGAGGTCTGCGATGGGGTATACTAGTACCTGAAAGTTTGAATCAATTTTAGCGTGCATTATGTTTTCCTTAGAAAGTAGCGGCCGAAACCGCTACGTCATTATTGTTGGTAGATTACTTGATGTCCTTAGCCATCAAGAAGCCGCGCCACGATGTACCACCGTTCAGAGTGTAGAAGCCCAGTACGTCAACGCCAGAAGCGGTCAAAGTAGGAGCAACACCACCAGCCCAAGTTACGCCAGTGAACCAAGTGACAGTTTGTGAACCGCCGTTAGTCAACTCCAACATAATCGAAGCGCAAGTACCAGAAGCTGGAACGTTGGTTACTGTGAAGTTAGTTGTGGCTGTGATTGTCTTGGTGAAGTAGCTACCAAGGGAGCAGTCAACAGCAGCAGCGGAAACAGCAGCAACTTTAACCAGGCCAGTAACCTGAGCTTGCAATTTACCAACACCAACTACATGGGTATCAGTTGAAACTACTGCAGTCGCAGTAGATGTAGACAGGCCAGTCAGTGCAGTAGCGTTTACGGATGTCGCGAAGTCGACGAAAGTCTTATCGCCACGGAAGTACTGAAGAGTTGTACCAGCAGTAATAGCAGGTTCTTTCGATGGATCTGTGCCCAATGTAATGTTAGCAGTACCATCAAACGCTACGCCGTTGATTGTGCGAGCAGTAGCTAACTTAGTAGCAGCGGCAGCGGTCGCAGATGCATCCAACTTCAAGTTCAAAGCTGTCTGTTGAGCGGTTGAAACCGGCTTCGCAGTATCTGCGGTGTTATCTACGTTAGATAGGCCAACAGCAGTTTTATCAAGAGTTTGGAAAGTTTTATCGCCTCTCCAATATTGACCAGTAGTACCACCGGTAATCACAGGCTCTTTCGTGCCATCTGCTGTACCGATAGTGATATTCGATGTACCATCAAAAGCAACGCCGTTGATTGTACGAGATGTTGCTAACTTGGTAGCAGCTACCGCAGTTGCTGACGCATCTAACTTCAAGTTCAAAGCTGTTTGTTGAGCCGTTGAAACTGGCTTCGCGGTATCTGCAGTGTTGTCTACGTTAGATAGGCCAACAGCAGTTTTATCTAGTGTTTGGAACGTCTTATCGCCACGGAAGTACTGACTAGTAGTACCGGCGGCAATTACTGGTTCTTTTGACGCATCCGCGGTACTGATAGTAATATCAGCGGTACCATCAAAAGCAACACCATTGATGCTACGAGACGTGACTAGTTTAGTTGCAGAAGCAGCGTTCGCGGTTTTATCTAGCTTCAGATCTAGAGCGGTTTGCTGGGCAGTTGAAACTGGCTTCGCGGTATCCGCGGTATTGTCGACGTTACTGAGACCAACAGCAGTTTTATCTAGTGTTTGGAATGTCTTATCGCCACGGAAGTATTGACCAGTAGTACCGGCGGTAATTACAGGTTCTTTTGACGCATCCGCGGACAATGTGATATCGGCGGTACCATCAAATGCTACCCCATTGATTGAACGAGCAGTTGCCAACTTGGTTGCTGCAGTTGCAGTTGCAGTTGCATCCAACTTCAAGTTCAAAGCAGTTTGCTGTGCAGTTGAAACTGGCTTCGCGGTATCCGGGGTATTGTCGACGTTACTAAGACCAACAGCAGTTTTATCTAGAGCATGCCAGGTTTTGTCGCCACGGAAGTACTGACTAGTGGTACCGGCAGCGATTACTGGTTCGCCGGCGGTTCCACCATCGCTGATTACGATGTTTGTGGTGCCATCGAACGGCACGCCGTTAATGGTGCGGGCAGTAGCCAATTTAGCGGCTGATCCAGCAACTGCAGCAGAGTCAAGGGCGCGTACCCAAGCTCCGTTAATGTAGTTGTATGTACCTACTCCAGAAACGACGACGGTTTGACCTTCGACGCCTGTTGATGGTAGCACACTGTTTGGAGCAAAGACGGGACTGTCAATGATCATTGTGTAGTTCTCCTCGGTTAGACCGTATTTACGGGCGGTAACATAAATGACCGAAAACAAAAAAAGGCCTTAAAGGCCTTTTTTATTTTGGTTCGTATTACTGAGCTGGTGCTTCAACAACTGGTGCTTCAACAACTTTTTCAATATCAGCGCCAACAGCGTCTACTACAGCCTCGCCAACAGAAGATTGGACAGCTTCGATAACAGCAGTAGCAACTGGGGATTGAAACGATTCAACGATTGTTGCAGTTAGCGGAGACTCGATAGCAGCGATAACAGCAGGAACGTGCTTATTCGCAAAATTGCGAAGTTCAAATCCGAATGCGTGAGTCGTAGTCTTTGCGATATTCTGAAGCTTTGCATATTCAGCAGAAATTGCCTGATGAACTGCGTCTGGAATTTCTGCGGCAACGAACGGCAGTGAAGCAACTTCATTGTGGAACTTAGAAGCAAGTTGGAGAACAGCGTGGATTTCATCTTTTGAAAATAGGGACATCTCGGTACTTCCTAATGTGTGGAGTATTTAGGGCCCTTTCGAGCCCTAAATCCTTACTTGGCTTTAACTACGTACTTCAGACCAGTTGGAGCGACCCATCCTGATGCCAGAGTTTTTGTAGTAGCACTGCTGGTAGCCCCAGTTGCATCAACCATGTACGTTCCTTGTATGCCGAGCAACATCACGAAATTGCCAAACGCTTTACCGTAGAAGATTTTTTCTGTTGTTGGGATGGATGAAATAAATCCATTGCTCCAGTTCTGACCGCCATCCAACGTTGTACGGACACGCAACCCACCTTGTGTATCGCCAACAAACGCGAAGATCGCACCTGACTTGGTCCAGATACCGGCCAATGTCCCAGTATCAGCATACGTCTGAGAAGCAGCTGGTGTAGTAGAGGTCGCAACCGTACCATTTGTCGTAACTACTGTATAGACGCCAGCGTTTGTCTTACCGACGTATGTTAAGTTGTGAACTGCGCCACGGTCGCCAGTGCCGAATGTTGTGGCTGTAATCGCAGCTGGATTAGATACTGCAACTGACGATGAGATCAGGTTTGGGTTCGGCAGACAAAGGTAGCTAGGGTTGATTACCCAGTTCTGATTGAACTCGAGATAGTTTAACCCAGGAGCCGCTGGCCACACTTTCGAGTACGCAGTCTTCTGCAATGAGTATGTTCCGTTGCCGCGCCCAACTGCCATTACCATTACCTGGCTAGTGGTGCTGATAGGCAAGAAAGCTGTAACAATGCCAAATGTACGCGGAGCACATGAGCGAATTGTTGCTGGAAGCGAGCCTGCTGCAATAGTAGTCCAGTTAACGCCATCAGCAGAGGTGTACAGACTAGTGGAGTACTGGCATGTAGCGAAGAATTGGCCAGCATATTTATTCCAGGTAATGCCAGTCCAAATATCAGCTACTGGCATTTGACCGACAGTCCAACCAGTAGCAAACGAACCGTAGTAGTACGATTGAGTGTGCATATAGTTTTGACCGACCAAGTTTGCTTCTGATAGAGCTGCACGTTCGACAGTTCCGATGTACGATGATGTTAGAACGACAGTAACACCCGCATCATTCGTCGCGGAATCCACGTAGTGAATGCCAGCGACACTCGAAGTTACTACTGGATTTGAGTAAACCCAAGTGGTACCGTAGTCCAAGGTCTGGCGAGTTGATCCAGCCAGCAAGTTAATAGCAACTGACTTAGTGCCTGAACCATTTGGAATGTTAGCAAACATAAAATACCCATTGCTGAAGTTATTGTTGTTCGCGGTGTTGATGATATTCGTGCTAGCGTTTAATACCCACGTTACACCATCGGTAGATTTAACGTAGCGGTCACCTTGAATCCCGAGGTTGCCATCAGATCCAACGTAGAACTGGCCGATTGCACCAGTGACAGCAGTAATAGCTGTACCAGACGCTGCAAATGTTACTGCGTTGTCTGTCGACTTGTACGGAGTCCAAGTAGCGTTCAAGCAAGCTAGAGCGTACATGTTACCATTCCAACGAATAAACGACAGACGTGATAGAGCAGTAGGTGCAAAAGCAACTGAAGTCCAAGTTACGCCGTTATCAGTTGAGCGGCAGGTAGTTTGGCTCCACCAGAACATAGTTAGGGTCGAATCGACAAACGTCGCAGGGAGGTTGCTGCTCGCGGTAGCGGAAATAACAGCAGTACCAGTAACATCAGTCCAACCACCAATGCCAGTGGTCGAACGATAGATTTTCTTGGCTGTGGTATCCACCATAATAGCGTAGCCGTTACCGCCAAACATGCTCATAGGGGTGGTAGCAGTCACGCCTGCGATCACAGTGTTAATGGTTGAGTCGTTGAACGTAGTCCAAGTAACGCCATTGTCATCTGAATATGAACCCAAGCACCAGTTAGTCATGGTGTTGATGACAATTAGACGAGTACCCGTTGAATACATCTGGGTTGTTGCACGGTTCGCCATGGAAATGTCAGATGGCCACAATACAGCGTCTGGAAGAAGACCTGAAATGGATAGAGTACCTTTAGCTGTCCAAGTGTTACCGTCAGCGGTGGAGATTACCTTGCCGTCCATGGTCAGAGCATAGTACACGCCGCCCTGCATTACGCCACGAAGCAAACGGATACCAATAGAGGCCTCAGTCACTGGGAAGTTAGCTGGAACGAAATTGTTGATTGCCGCGCCATCTACTAGCTTCGGAAATAGGTCTGGATATGTAGCATTGGTGACGCTGGCACCTGCTTGAACGACATCTGGTGCATCAAATGAGCTAGGAACCAGGAATACTTCCCCGATTTCTTTGCCTGATGTTGCGGTGCCTGAACCTGCTGCTGGTGCGCGACCACCGAATTGTGATAAAGCCATGTGTTTCTCCTTAGATTGCTGTGATCAGTAGTGCAAATGGTTGATCGGATGTGACGCTGATTACAGTGCCCGCGTCAATTGCAGTGCTGATGTCACCCATGATGACTTCACCCGCCGCTGTGATAAGTTGGTTGAGGAACATAGAATCTGCTGTAGCAGAGCCACTACGTTGAATGTTCAGAGTCGAAGTTGTATCTACGCCAGCAGTATTGCAAAGCACAAGGTTCGTGATTGTCATGCCTGTTGTCGCTGTGTATATTGTTTGTGTACCTGCTGCAACGTTAGCTAGAGCAATTAGTTGCTCTGCACCTGAAGCTATACCTGTTAGAGTAATATTGAACGATGGACCGTTAGTAACACTTGCAAAGATTTGGTCGCCAATAGAAAGCGGGATCTGTAGAGCGATAATAGTGGTCAAGAACGCATCGAAGTAAGCTGCGTCGAACAACACATACGATACACCGCTTCGTTTCAGGTAAATGGTGATTTGTGCTGAAGTAGTTGGAGTAACTAATGCCAGCTCTGTCAGCGTAATATTCTTTGTTGCCGTGTAAAGCAACGAATCTATGGTTGTAACTTGTTTCTGTACCATTGGCTCTTTAGTAGCAGCTGGTGTTACAGGACCCGTACTACCGCCGCCAAATGGAACCCACACTCCACCTAGATATTGGTGCATGCCTACCGCGTTCAAGAACGCAAGTTGACCTTCGACACCTGTAACAGGTAATGTATCATTGGGCACAAAGACGGGATTGTCTAACTGCATGTTGTATCTCCTTTGGTAGCACGTATTTACCCGCAGGTAGGCATTTTTCGGATACCCGATGTATACTAGGTAACTTCGGATTTTTCACGCATAAATCCCCTAAAAGAGAACTGTTTATGAACTTCATTGACGCTCAAGACTTCAGCGGCACTCCCCAACTAGAGCAATCAGGTAAATTGAATCTACAAGACTGGCACAACCCAACAATCAACTCAGCTATTCATGGCCTGTCGATGGTAAAACTTCCATCCGGTAAACAGATCAAGGTTTCTGAAGCTCCGAATCTACCATCTGCTGAGATTGAAGCGTTATCTGACGAAGACCTTTTCTACGTTGCGAACCAAGGATCGTTTCCAGAAGTTTGGTGCCTGTTATTCCTTCGAGGTCTGACAGAAGAAGTACGTGCAATCGCACCAATGCTGTCAATGCACGCGTTCTACGAGAAGCATAAAGACGATATCACAGAGAAGGTTCAAGGCAATCTGAAAACAGAAGAATCTGTGGAGTGGATTGAGTACTATTCATCGTGTCTGCGCGACTACCCAATTTTTAAAACAGCACTATTTGCTCTCGAAGAAGAGTGGCGTGACAAGATCGGTATGGCTTACTTTGAGTCATTCAATGACATTAAGTACTTGTCGTCAGATCAAATTTCGTCACTGACTACTGAACAAAAACTTAACGCTTTGACTACTGTAATGAAAGAAAGTCAGAATGATACTGGAAAGCGAGATATCGTATTGAGTCTCTTCACAAAAGAAGATGTCCTCGATGCCAATCAAGTAGCAACTCTTCTAGGTCTGACTCAGAGCAGCACCGCTTGTGGTGCGTTGATGGGATGTGTTGCATTCTACAGCGACAAGACTAATGCGTACAACACTGTAGCAACTTGGATTCGCCACTGTGTGAATGAACAAATTGGCACTAACCAAAGTGTGTGGTACAAGCTGGCAGTCGACATTGAAACAGAATATGGCTTTGCAATCAGCAAAGACTACATCAAAAACGTTCAAGGTCAAGCAATTGGTGGTACAAGTCTCGCAGGAGCATTTGGGGCGGATATGCCTCTCGTGAAACAATCACGTGGTAATATCGGACCAGGCACCTGGATCTAATACACCAGACAAGAAAAAAGCCGCTTAAGCGGCTTTTTTTGTACCAAATCCCTTGGCTAAGTCTCTGAACATCTTGTGTCCTACAAGAGTTCCATAATTCTCCACCACATCTTCAATTTCCTCCATTGCACAAACAATGTGGGCCAGTGCCGCAAGTGCCTCATCAACTGTAAGATAGCTCCAGGTTGTGGAATTCTCTTTTGAATCGGTACCACGGTCGAATGCGATGGAGAACACAGTTTTAGAACTATTATCGCGAACAAACGTCCTGATCTTATGGATATGGCGAATGTTAATTGCCGTTCCGGTGGAAGAGGACCCAGATTCGCTGTAGTGGGAAATCCATTTATCGCTCATATCTGTGTTCTACATCGTATGGGCGTATTTAATGGGTTGCTCCGTTTTTACGCGGTGCTCAACAAGTTCAGCCATGAAATTATGGCTTAGGCTTGGCAAAGAAGAGTTTTTGTGTCTGATCCAATTGCTGTGTAAGGTTTTGGACTGCAGCATCATCAACAGTAGTCAGAGGACCACTTCGCTCTCTTCCAGTAAATCCCGCATGTCCAATAGATGGACGGATTACATCGTCGGAAATATCTTGTGCGTATTGATGCCCGCTTCGGTCAAGCAGGTCAAATGTGCTAATAAATCCAAACATGAGGAGAGTATCGGCGAGTATAAAAACTACTACCGCAGCAAATACAGCAATTGTTTCAAGACGGATAGATTTGAACATCATTGACCTCGAATTCAATTGCGCGCTGTCTCAACGCTATCCCAGGGCGGGGCAATTCAATTCAGTGCAGGTCAAGGGGCAGGGGAAACTACTAACGCTCGTGTTATGTTTGTGAAGGGTTGTTCAGACCCAGCACAATACTGTTGTTTAAGATTGACAAACGTCATCTTCTTCGTTGTTTTCTTCATATTTTATGCGGGCAGCAAGGAGTTCCTTGCACTGTGAGCAGCATTTGCAACAGCCGGTCATAGCGCCGGTTACCCGCTGCAATTGCTTTAGCGTCGAACATCCCTCATCGATTGCTCGATTGATTTTGGAATCCGTCACACCTGCACATAAACACACGTACATTGAATCTTCTCCAATGGAATGTGCCCCGTTGATATTTACCAAAAGGGCACATTTGACCATGTAGTTCAAAGAGTTAATTTGCTTGCTTGAACCGATCGCTATAAATCTGCATTCGGTACTGCGGCAAGATACAAACCTTCTGCTGGATGGCCAGCCCCACCAACTTAGTGAAGAACAATTTTTCAATCGCTGGCAGTAACCTAATGCGGTTAGCTAACCAAAGTTGAATCGTATCAATGTCGCAGGATCCCATAGTAGTACAAACTTCACGTACCAGCTATTTATTTGGAGCCACTGATTATTCGTCGTCTTCGTCTCGTGGACGGTCGTACTCTGCTTGTTGAATGTCAATGCACTTATTGAAACCACAAGTAGCACAGTTTGTGTTGCCGAACCACATTGTGGCTGGCTTCCCGCATCCACTATCGCAGTTGCCCGAGATGGGCATAGCATTGAAAGCCTTACGCCATCCCGGTTTTTCGTCAAGAATAGTGTCTAGACTACTCTTCATCTGCTTGTGCTTTCTTGGCGCGAACCTGTTCAGCGAAATCGCCAACCATTACCACGATATCGCGGTGGATATCACGGCCGTTCTTTCGGAAATCACTTTCAGTCATCCAACGAGTATCTTCAGTCTCACCAGAGAAGATACCGAAGCGATCCTTAGACTTGACTTCGCAAGCATACACGTGGGTACGACCCAGATGAACGCCGAAGTATTCGAGAGAGCCGTCAATGTTTCCCTGAATCAGACCCAGTTCTTCTTTGGCTTCACGTAGTGCAGTGTGTTCTGGTTCTTCGTCATCGTCAATGCGGCCTTTAGCCATTTGAGGATCGGAACCACCGTAGCGTTGGTCGCTTGGGATCATGAACAGCATTTCGATAGTCCCATCTTCGTTGATAAAGAATGGTACTAGGCCGGCACGCCAGATTTGTTTTGGGCTCCACTCACGTGAAGCGTATTCGTTTACTTGTTCCATAGGTTTTCCAATTGGTTGCTCTGGTTCAGGACGGCTTGGGCGATCACGCCAATTACGAGAAACGTGACAGGTCATTTAGCAGTCCGGAATCCATACATCATATGTTGAGCCACAGTTAAGGCACTCATACTGAAGATAGTGTTCACCATCATCATAAATTTCTTTTGCATCCAAGTGAAACCAGCGCACACCTTCTTGGGTTAGATCAGCTGGTTTATCTTTAGAGCATGCTACGCGACCGGGATCGCGCTTGAGAATCTCCTGAAAGCGTTCTTCAGTTGTGTGAACCTCTAGAGGCTCAGGATATTCTTTTTGGTATCGTTCGTATTCGCGTTGCGAGACTAGTGACTCGGCCTTTACTTTGTTCACTTTGTACACCTCACCAACTTCAAGACCACGGTCTTTGATATTCAAAGTATACCCCCACTTCCATATCAAAAATGTCGGCCTGATAGACTACATCTGTTGCTGGATTCACGTAGTCCTCTGACCGATAATCGAATCCAGCCAGAAAAGCATCAGGATGGATGAGAGCGATTTCTTTCAATCGCTCAATAGCCACGAGAATGTTCAATTGTTGAGGTCTCGTAACAACTGTTCGACAATCGCCTTGTGTTCGGTAACAGTCATCAATTGGTGAATATACTGTTCTTCAACGGTAATTTCACCACCTGCGATTTGAGATTGCATGAAGCTCATACCGAATTTGTTCTGGTGTGGGTTATCATCAGAAAGGTGGTGAGCTATCTCACCACCTTTCTCAGTCCAAGTTGTCACCCAGCCTACTACTGTTGGCTCTGGATTGGTCATTTACCGATCGCATTTTCGTAAATGGTGTTGTGAACTCGGTGACAGTAACGATAGCCACGTTGAATGCACTTATCAGCAACTTTACCAGCGATGGCTTGCTGCTGTTCTTCGATACAAGCCATCGGCATGCAGTGAACAGTGGTTTCCTGAGGAATACCAGCGTCCCAATACAGTTGCATCACACGGTCGATTTCGTCAAAGCTAGCATCTGAATCGTCCACCACAAACTTGAAGTATTGTTCTGTTTGTAGGGGACAAGCGTTCACTAGATCATATTGCTTCATTGCGATATCTGGACGAATGGCCTTCTTTGGATCTTCACCAGAACAAGCCAACTTTGGGCTATTGCTCCAGGTGATCTTGCGGCGGCTGTCGCTATCTAGCCACCCAGCCAATGCAGTAATGAACTTATCCGTCAACGGAACAGAGCAGTTGGTCTCGATCAGGATGTGACGACAATCAGCCATGCGCGGATGGTTTAGAAGCTCCGGAATGAACTTGGCACGAAGGGTAGGTTCACCGCCCGTCAGACTGAAGATCACAGGTTGATTAGTTGTCGGATGAATCCACTCGCCGTGTGGGAGCAAGGCTTCTAATTCGTCGATTAGCTTATTTGCATCTCCGGAAATCCACATATGTTTGAAACGGTCGTCCCAAGCATAGATGGAGTCGCAACCAATCGTAATTGGTGGAAGATCCAGGATGTGGATGTACTTCGATGGATCAAACCCCAATACTTCATTGGTAATTTCTTTCATTTCAGGGTTATGAAAACCCTTGCACTCAAAGTTGCATTTGGTGAAACGCACGTACACAGTTGGAGTGCCGGTATGGTTTGCTTCACCTTCGATAGAGATGAATGTCTCTACCCAATCAAATTTTGCTGCCATCAATGCCTCAGATGTTAGTTAAGGTTTCATTATACTTTAGGGGACAATTCCAATCCACTGATTATCGTGGGCACGATTCGAATCGAAAATGGCGAACTCGACAACTGGCGACTTAACAATGAACTCGCCCCAGTCGTAACTAGGATGTTCGCCCGCCAAAGCAAGTACTCTGAGATCTACTGCGGCCCGGAAATCAGTGGCATTGTACTCAACGGACCGAAAGGTGGTCATCATAGTTCGCTGAGCGTCATTGACTTTGAACGCATTGGCGGATAAATGCAGATCCAAACACGAGCACAGCAAACCCAGACAAAATAGATCGTCTGCCTCAGTCACAATGACGGGGATGTGCGATTCGAAATATTGAAAAGGCAAGATGTCTTGAGGTTGGAGATCGACGACCTTAGAATGGAAAGGAGCGCATTCGATTTTGCACCGAACCGTCTTCCACTCCATGGCCTCGAGGCCGATAAGAATACGAACGCATTCATCGCGCAGTTCACTTGGAGTGCAGGTAATAGAGGACGAGGTCATCACATCATCAGGCACATCACCGTTGGAGAGTTGTACCACAAGTGGCTTGACCTCCAAGAGAGCACAGGCTTCCTTGAATTGTTCGATCTCGCCATCACTTTTTACAGTGATGTGGATTTCATAGTGCTCGGCTTCTTCGAGGTTGCCAAGCAACTGTTCTAGTTCCTCTTCGCGAGGAACCATAGAAAATACCTTTTGGAGGTCAATACGAATCATGCTTTTCTGTCCCACGCCTTGATTTGTGTCAGCAGCGCTTCTTTCCAAAGTGGCTTGGTTAGATCGATGATGGTGTCAATTGCAATGCCGTGTTTGGCTAGCAGCATGAGGTTCTGTTCATCGATTTCAGTGGCTTCTTCCAGGGTCTGATTGCGACCGAGGGGATTATACACTGTGCTACGCTGTAGATAAATGTTGTAGTTCTTGTAGCTGTTGAACACTTCTACCAAAAACGGTTCAAACAAGCTATAGTAATCTGGAGACTGGTATAGAGCACCAAGAATCAGAGGACTATCAGTGATAGCCATCTCTAGACCCTGGTCTACCAGACGTTCTAGCTTCCGGTTTTGTTTTGCTGCCATGTAGAGTTGGTCAGACATGACGTTCATACGGCCTTCCCAGACCATGTCCTTGGCGTATTCTGTAACCAATTCGACGTTAGCCCCACTGCACTTCATGTCATGAAACAAGAAAGCGGCGGTAGTCGATTTGCCAGTTCCAGGGCCACCAAAGATGTTAATTACTTTGAGGTTTCGCTGTTCCATGTTGACTCTCGAGTTGCGCTTGAGGTTGTACAGCGATCGCGTTAGGTGTAAGATTGGTGACCGACAAGTTAGGGACAAAGCCCTTCATGGTATCCTCAATCGAAACAGACGAAATCTGCAGGACAGGAATGAACGTCATGCACTCATTAGTCATGATGCCTTGTAGGCCATTCACGGAAATGGTGGATGCTTCAGCCATAGCCTCTTGGATGCACTTGTAAGCCTTTTCAAGCTCAATCATGCAGCCGCTGTGTGTGAAAACTTGGACTTTGTAGCGCTCTGGGCGAGTATCTTCCTCGCCCTTTGTGTGGTATTCGTGGATGGACAAATTATTGCTCTTCTGAAGAGCGCCAAATCATGATGACGCCAGTTTCTTTGTTCTTGCGAACGTTAACCTGACCTTTTCCAGTTTTGTCGAAGCGCTTGTACTGGCGAAGAACGGCCAGAGATACGCGATGCTTGGCAGCGAATTCTTCAACTGGAACAGCTTCGGTTGGGATGGCATTGAATGCCCGTTGGATGTTGTTACCGCTACGGCCACTTTTCTTTTGTGGCTTGGAGGCGAACTGCAGTCGTTCTTCTGGAGTAGTTGCCTTGCTCACAGATTCCGGCAGTGTGCGGATACGAGGATCAACTTCTGGGAACACTGGTTCTTCGCCACGGAAATATGGAATATAGAACGCAGCGTCGATGCGATTATTGGGTTTGAAAGTGCCATCAGCGAGGCATTCAGTCGCCATCGTGTATTCGTCTTTGTCGACGCAGAACACGTTGAGGATGTCTTCTTCGGTGATTTCTGGGAGTTCAACTTTGGCTGCAGCGATGATGCTGAAACGGTCAGACCAAGAAAGTTGTGTGATAGGCTTTGGAGCGCGCATGAATCCCCTTATCTAAGTTATTGATTGATAAGGGGATTTTACCCGATTAATTCAAGTTTTTCAACTTGGCAAATTTAACAGCGCCATGCGTAATTAGAATTACTTCGCAGATTATAACAGCAGCAACTACAGAAAGAACGGTCAAAATGAACATTCCATGAAGTTGACCAACGAAAGTTGCGTAGTTGTTTACGAGAGGGACGAGGATTAGCGACAAAATGCCTGCTGGACCATGGATAGCAATTACATTGCAAGGATCTTTTAGTCCAAACTCATGTAGAGCATATGAAGCTGTTGCCGCCAATACACCCGCTATAATCCCGAACGACATTGCATCGAAAAAGGAGAGGGTGAACGGTGAGGCTGAGATAATAACGAGGCCAGCTAGACCTCCGATCGTGCAACTTTTCATCTTGGCTTTGCCCAATGTAAACCAGGTAAAGATAACAGATGCTGTTGCTCCCCATGCTGCTGCAGTCGAAACGTTGAGAATGCCTCGAAGCCACGCTGATGGATCTTCTACAAGCAATGGCGCACTAATCAATAGTGTGAACAAAGCCCATGCTGCCCATACGCACAGAAATCCCAGCGACGCAAGTGCAGGGCTTTGAATAGACAAGCCTTTCCACGTGTGCACTTTAGAGAAATATATGCTTAGAGACAACGCAATTACGGCACCCACGAAGTGAATAACGCCACTTCCTGCCGCATCAAAGAAACCTGTGCTGCCAATAATCCCATGTTGTTGCAGTGTATTGTGGAGTAGAGGATAGATAAACCCTCCAACTACAGCGGACATTATGCAAGAATACACCATCGACTTGGAAATCGCGGTGACAATGTGGGTAAGCACAGTGAGTAGAGCTAGATTTAATACAAGGGTTGGGAGATTGTGGACTGTCAGAATATCAGTCCAAGTCGCTACGAGTGTAAACGCGGTAAGTGATACTATAAATGAAGTTAAACGCTTGTAAAACGATTGGAAAACCGTTTCACACACTCCATATCCCGTCTCGTATAATGCGAATCCCATGCAAAGCAGACTTAGTAAAAGTGTGTACGCAATTCCCACGCTAGTTCCGAACATTTCTGGACACCTTTCATGCATTTCTTTAAGGTATATACGACGAAAAGGGTCCAAAATAGGACCCTTTTCGTGCAACTTGCAATGTCGGCTACTTAAATGTCATACACTCAATAAAGTGGTCTACATCATAGAACAGAACATCCTCTAGGTACTCACCTGGAGCCAGTTGGATTTTTGTGCAGTTCTCTTGCGCTTCACACTCTGCGATCCAATCTTCCCAGTTAGCTTCCAGCAAATCGATAAACCCCTGAGGACTACCACGTTGGCGGTATCGTTGGATGTATTCTTCTTTGCACTCTTTAGCTGGAAACACCAAGAAAAAGTCGAACCCATTCTCAACAAGGGCATCGCGAACAATTCCGTGACTGGAGACCAGAACACAGAATTTGTAAGCAACGGCCGACTCGAGGTAGTCCATGTAGTTGTCAGGAAATGACGCCTTATCAAACAGACTCGAGTCTGCATCAGTGACTTCAGGGAATTTTGCACTGAAATGCGTTTTACCTGTTCCTGGAAATGCTGCGGCAATGCGGATCATACTAAATGGCGTTCCCATGGGAAGTGGATGAATGGACCATCTTTCTTCAAACCATGCCAGAACACAGTTGGTGTATGCACAGAACCTTCTTTCAGGTACATTGCTGCGGAGTAAATCTCGTTGCCGAAACCAACTTGATCTGTTCCGTTCTTGTAGAACCCACACACTTCTTGCAGAGAGTGGCCGGAGTCGGCAATGTCGTCGACTACCAAGATTGTTTCGTTCTCGATAATTGGCAGTTGGTTGGTGTGATTCTTGTCGTCGCCCTTACCAGCCTTCGATGAATACTGGACAGGAACCATAGGAACACTGAGGTTATGGCTGAGAATAACTCCAAGCATCAGACCGCCGCGTGAAAGTGCGACGATCTTGGTTGGACGGATGCCTTGTGCGTCCAGTTGCTGGATAATCGACACGCAAGCGGTTTCAATGTTACCATACGTTGGGTGGGTTAGAGTAATCATACCATCCCCAACAGTTTGCGAGAGATTCGAGCAGCTTTGGTCGTCATGCGGATATCTTCCAATGAGTTGTGCTCACCTCGGACGGAGAATCCAAGTTGTTCAAATAGATCGTCTGAGTTGAACGTACCGAAGAGAATGAATCCCAAAGTGTTCGTGTCAATGTGACGGTTACCGAATCGCAGGTCAATGCCAGCCAGCTGCGCTTCGTGTTCTAGGAACGGCAAGTCGAAACGAATGCTGTTGTGTCCCAAAGTAACTACAGAGGTCTTGCCCCAGTATTTGAGGATCAACGAAGCAATTTGAACCTGTGCATCTTCACGAGAAACACCATTTGCTTCCAAGTACGCTTTGCTTAGACCGTGAACTGCTTCAGCTTTGTCGTTCCACAGAGCTTTACCATCCCACTTCTGTTCAATGTACAGCTCTTCAATGACATCTAAGGTCTGTGCATCGAGAACTTGGAGGCCCCACGAAACTACTTGGTAGTATTCACCTTTGTCGTTCTTCGCAGGTGAGTCCGTGCCCATGAAAAGACCGGATGTTTCAGTGTCGATCGCTAGAATGCGTTCGAAATAACCACGTGGTGTTGTTTCTGTCATATGTTGCCTTATGTGTTTAGAACGTAACGCGGAATTCCCATCTTGGTCAAGTGGTATGAGTACTTCGACTCAAGGATGGCTACCGAGCTTTCGTGTAGAGAAACGAGTTGTTGACGGAATCCACAGCATTTCGCTGATGATGCGAGAACAACTTGTAACACGCGATCTCCAACACGAAATGGTTGACCAAAGTGATCATATTTCTGTTGAAGAGCGTTAAATGAGTGTTGAGTCAGCACTGGAATGTGCTTGAACTGCCAATCGAAAGGTGAAGACATAAGAAAATAGCCACAGAGTATGTGGCTATTTACCAATCAATGAGGGCCGTGTTGAACAGCTACGGAACCAACTTCGATGTTGTATCCACCAAGATAAGTGCCTACAGACTCAGATTTCACGAAGATAATCTGGCCAACGCGAGTGCCCTTACCAACGTATGCTTGGGTGTTACCGTTGTTGTGCAATGCAGCGCCGATGTTGCCCTTGAAGCCGCTGTCGTACAGACCGCTAGTAACAAACAGACCTGCGCGATTAAAGGTAGAACGGACGATCAGCAGAGCTGCAACACCTTCTGGTACTTCAACATAAAAGTCACTCAGGAAATCGAACGATTGGCGAGGATACAGCGACCACAGAGGAACACGATCGAACTTCGGATCGAAGTCTTCTGCCGGTTCCAGTTCGAAGAACTTTGGGAAGTCCTTAACAGTTTTGATTGCGCCATCAACAACGACATCTGCTACTTTGAACACGCCAGATTCTGCGGTGTTGGTGGTGAATACGCGGTCAATAGTGAAGTCGATTGCGTTCGGTTGAATGTAGTCAGCAGCAATTTCAGTGCCGTCAATGCGTTTGATCCAACCTTCAGAAATTGCAGTTTGTGGAGAAATGAACAATTTGTTACCTTATGACATCAGTTTCGGTTATACGGACGAGAACGCGTCGACAATCAGTGGCAACTTGAGCACCGCGATGTAGATGGAATCGACCGTATTGATAAATGGAGTTTGGTGTAGCGGTGAGGTAATTATCCTCGGGTATCTCGGCAATTACTTGTGAAAAATGAGTTTTTTCTTCACTGAAAGCAATTGGCGTGTTTACGAAATCCGTTCCGTACACGTTTGTGTAGATGAGATGGTTCTCCGGAAGAGAATCATGTCGGGGATTTGTTACTGTATCGATATGCCAACCCGGAATGCAAGTGAAGTCACCTGCTTTCAGGTCGTAGACTTTAAGATCCACACGAATTGACTTGTGCTTTCCTTCAATCCACTGCCCCATCTCTCTTAGAAGGTCAACTGCAGGCTTTGGGAAGGTAGCAAGTGCTCTTGGGAGTGAAACTGACTTGAAATAGGTGGGTTCGAGACAGCTAAGTTGCTGTCCCAAACTCTCACTCACTTCAGCCAGACGACGAGGGACAGTCGGACTGAGGAACATCAATTAGTAGCCTGGATCGTATTCGTCGTTTTCGACTTCGATGGTGCCATCAGCCAGACGACGAGCTTTCACGATGTAGTTGGTACCGTAAATGCGTTCGAAGATCGTGTCGTGTTCTTCCAGCATACCTTTTGCTTCCAGGTGCTGGTTATTCAGCTGGTTTTCATCCAGCGGCTCACCTGTTTCGTCAGCAAGAATTTCCACAGTCGTAACGTCTTGGCTGTTTTCGTTGCCTTCATCATCTTCGTCTTCATCTTCGTCGCGGTCATCAGGATGTTCTCCGGTGAAAAATTCTTCAACTTCGGCGCGCTCTTCGAAGTCATAGTGTTTCTGGTTTGGGTCACGGCTCGACCAAGTATAGCGTTCCCAGGAACCGGAGTAGTATTCGGAGCTGTGGGAGCAAATGTCGCCGTCGTTGAAAGACGGAGTCGATCCAACAGTAGCCAGGTGAGTAACCGCTGGGTATTTGTCAAAAATCGACTGGAACAGAGTGGTGATAAATTGCTCGCCGTTTTCGCGGATTGCTTTGCTCAGTGCGCGGTCAGCTTCTTGGAATTGCTTCAGTACTACTTTCAAATCGGTCATTTTAGGGTTCTTTTTAAAGGAGATTGTGTTATGGAGATTAATGGGGGTATAACTTACCAGTCGAACGTGCCACTTCGAAGCCCGTTCTTGAGCATGTCGCGAACAACGACGCCAAGTGGAGTATCTTGGTTGATCGCTTCGACGTGCACGCTAAGGAACATAGCCATATCATCGCTATCGTCCCACTTAACATCAAGATCGGAGAGCAGATCACTGATCAGGTTGTCCAGATTTATTGTTTGATGACGTTCAACGTATAGGTCATCATACAAACTGACTTCAGTGCGATCTTTGAGTTTGCCGTGCGGACAGTAGAAACAGTCTTCACGTAAGAAGTCAGATCCGAACTCGTAGACCAGTTTGAACTTCTCTTCAACGGTGTTAGTAGACATGAAAGCCATATACAACTGGCTTGCTAGTCCGTCTGCCACCGATTTTGCTTGCTTGTATTGCTCGAGCAGCTCTTTCATTAGTGGCGCCCTTGGAGAGTTTTCTTACCGTCAACGGTGTATGAGCATTCGTGTTCATTGCCATCGGCGTCAAAGTATGAGATCCACCAATCGCGTGGGGCGCCCATGTATTGGCCATCGCAGCACGGGTCACCGGGAATCATGTCCATGAGAGTATGGAACGCCTTATGGGCCGGATCTTTGGAATTCCATTCTGGTTCTTCGTCGAACCCGAGCAACGTCGCCCAAGCTTCAGAGTCTTGAACATCACATTGGTCGTTCCACTCAAGCTCCGTGTACTTTTGCAGGGCCTGAATTACAGGAAGGAACTCCGCTGGATCTTTACAATCAAAAGAGTTGATAGCTTCACCGTCAGCGTCGCCGAACATTACTTCGAGGCTGAAACGATATGTGCACTTTGGTGCTTCTTGTGCCAATGCTTTACCAATTGTCACTGCGATTGTACTAGTCATTAGTTTTCCAAAATATCAGAGGTGATCGCGATCGCAGGAATGATCGCGCAGGAGATAAACAGATATGCAAACCCAGCAATGTGACCGAACTGAACTGCCCACATAAGGCCTAGAAACCAGACCCAGCCAGTTACGAATATACCAGCAAAAATGACGGTACATACAACTAGCACCATCAAAAACGTAAGAATGGCATCCATTTAGCTTTCGTGTCCCGTTTCAACTGCAGCTATAATCAACGCAAGTATAGTGAAACATCCAAATATATTGAATGTCCACTGACCCCAGATTGGGAGTTGGTGGATGACCCAAGCCCATCCGATGGCCACACCGATGAGTACACAAGAGCCAACTGATGCAACCAGCGCCATGGCAGCAACAATGATGAAGGCAGCTATGAATTTCTCGAGGAATGCCATTATGGCCGCTCTCCAGCTATCCAACCCCAAGCAGTAACGCCAAGAGTAGAGACAACAAAGAAGACAATTGCTCCAATCAAAGGGCCGGCAAATTTAAACATGGCAGCTACGCCAAGTATAACAGCAACGATCACGACTGCCGCTAGTAGAATGAGACCCAACACTGATGCTGCTTGGCCCCACATAATCAGAAACTGCTTAACGTTACTTGTCCCAACTTCTGGTTCTTTATCTTCCATTGTTATTCTTCCGCATACCATGGAGCAGATGCTGCGTAAACAGCTGGATCGAACAGTTCGTCAGTCAACATAACATTGCGTAGAACGCGTTTGATCGTACGTTTGTCTTTGGTCATCGGCATAAAGAACTCAACCGGTGACGTCAGTTTTTT
>Ga0075040_1010728_pt1 | contig 17161 bp, 11 predicted proteins | sample OrgsoiRN2013_057_FD_67572 | JGI IMG/M metagenome (GOLD analysis project Ga0075040, IMG submission 67572) | Permafrost soil microbial communities from the Arctic, to analyse light accelerated degradation of dissolved organic matter (DOM) -... | ecosystem: Environmental > Terrestrial > Soil >...
GAAAATTAATGTTTTTAATTATTTGTCATTGTGGAGATTAGTGGTTGGTTCTACCGAATTGACATGTGCAGTCGTCCACGGTCGTCTAATAGTTAATTTAGCAAGCCCCACATCCTTGACAGTTAACGTTAATGTCTCTACTAATGGAGCAGTCCCTGTTCGTTATTGATGTGAGATGGCTTAGCATGGATACTCTTGATGACACGTTAGGCAGCTGTCCCATAGACGGTTCTAGCCTTGCGGGAATAAGCCCAAGGGACGGGGTAAATTACGCTGCCGCACAGATCGAAATTGATCGATTGAACAATATCCACTCCGATACTGGCGTCAATTGGTCGCTGCTGGCAAAACTATGCAGCCTGATCCTGCGCGAGGAGGGCAAGGATTTAAATGCAGCAACGTGGCTTCTATGTGCCTGGACTTCCGTTGAGGCGACGGCGGGCTTGGTGGCAGGTGTGCATGTGCTGCGCGAGATGCTGGAAAATTACTGGGACAGTTTTACGCCTTCGCTATCGCGACTGAGGGCGCGTCGTAATCAAGGTGAATGGCTGCTCGAGTGGCTCGATAACAAACTCGATGGCCCCGGCAGCTTCGCGGCCATTGAGTCCAATCAGCTACAGTCGTTGCTCAATGATTGGGATGTGATTGATAGCTTTTGGCGCGAGCGCGACGCCGATGGACCCAGTTTCTTTCGCCTGCGCCGCCGCTTATCGCAACTGCCGGTATTGGAGGCACCGGGGGCGGTGGTACCGGTGGCAGCCGAAACCACAACACTGCCTGACATGGATACTCCGGCGGCGACATCGCAAAAAACGGTATCGCAAGTGCAACGGTCTATGGTAGCGCCACCGATTATTATACCGATGGGGCCGATTAGCAACCAAGACAGTGATGAGGCCATCGAAAGATCCCTCAATGGTGTTTTTGCCTCAGTGGCGCCATTGATAACCTTTTGCCTGGAAAATAGCCCCACGCTGCCTTTGTTTTTCCGTCTGAATCGACAACTTTCCTGGATGACGATTGAGATCCCTCCTCCGGCCGAGGGGGTTATTACCCGGCTACCGCCGCCGCCTGAAAATCAATTGGAAAGCTTTGCCCGTTTACAAAGTGCCGGTGATCCGTTGGACATTCTTCGGTTTTGTGAAGGGCGCCTGATGACGTATCCATTCTGGCTGGATCTTAATCGAGCGAGCCACGCTGCGCTCTTGCGGCTGGGTTCGAGTGTCTCGGCGGCGGCCAACAGTCTGATGCTGGAAACCCGTCAATTGATCGCCAGGCTGCCGGCACTCGCACAACTTTGTTTTTCTGATGGCCAAGCCTTCGCCGATGGCATCACCCGGAGTTGGTTGGAGGGGTTGGTACCGGATACCCAGAATGAAGCTGCTCTGGATAAAGTCGATCTGATTATCGAGCAGGCAGGTCACTCTGCCGCGCAAGGACAACTCGATGAAGCATTGGCGAGTTTACAAAGTGGCGTGCGTCAAACCAGTGTCGGTCGAGATCGGTTCCGCTTGCGTAGAGCGCAGTGTGAATTAATGCACCGTTTCGACCCGAGAGCCCATTTATCCGTTGCGCTTGACGTGTTGCTTCGTGATGCGCGCCAACAAGGACTGGAGCAATGGGAACCTGATTTGGTACGGCCTTTGCTCGAATTGGCCGTAGTCGTTAAACAAGACAATTCGGAAAATACGTGGGGCGAGCAATTGGCATCCATGGATCTGCCGGCGTTCTGGCGACTTTCAAGTGCCCAGGACGGTTGAAGCGCGGTACCGTTTAATATGTTGTGTGTAAACACTATCCGTAATGATTGGTTATCCCAAGCCCTCTTTTAGCAGGCCAGTTAACAGGAGTAATGCAAATGTCTACCGACGGTTCAGTTGCCCCAAAAGAACGCGTAAATATTGTCTACAAGTCTTCGACTGGCGATGCTCAGGAACAGGTTGAGCTCCCGCTAAAGCAACTGGTGATCGGTGACTTCACGTTGCGCGAAGATGAGACTCCACTGGAAGATATCAAGCCCATCCGTGTCGATAAAGATAACTTCACTGATGTGCTAAAGGGGCAGAACTTGAGCCTGCAGTTGGCCGTTCCCAATCGTTTGTCGGAAAACGCACCGGAAGACGAGCAAATACCCGTGAGCCTCAGGTTTCAATCGATCCGTGATTTCGAACCTGACTCCATCGTCGAGCAAGTGCCTGAACTTCAGCAACTGATCGCTTTGCGTGATTCGCTCAAAGCGTTGAAAGGTCCTTTGGGTAATTTGCCCGAATTTCGTAAGCAACTACAAGCGTTGATGAGTGATGAGGGTGCCCGCGAGCGCCTGCTCGGCGAGCTTGGCATACAGGATAAGGAGTGATCTCATGAGTGAAGAAAAAAGCCAAGCCCCTGATACCGGTGGTCAAGTTGCCAAAGACATTTCGCTGCTTGATCAGTTAGTGGAAGCGGCTCGTGTCAAGCCTGGAGATGAAGCCTATGCGGTCACCCGGCAAGGACTTGAAGCCTTTGTGGCCGAATTGCTTGAGCCCGCGCGGCAATCGGAAAAGGTCAGCGCTGGCTTGATCGACGACATGATCGCAACCCTCGATGCCAAGCTTTGCCGTCAAGTCGATGCCATTATTCATAATGAAAGTTTCCAGAAGCTTGAGTCGTCCTGGCGTTCGCTCAAGTTCTTGATCGATCGCACCGACTTTCGTGAAAACAATAAGCTTGAAATCCTTAGTGTTTCCAAACAGAAGCTGCTGGAAGATTTCGAGGATGCTTCTGAAATTACGCGTTCTGGCCTGTACAAGGCGGTATACACCGCGGAGTTCGGCCAGTTCGGCGGACAGCCGTTCGGCGCGATCATCGGTAACTACGAATTCAACCCAGGCCAGCAAGACATCAAGTTGCTGCAATCGGTTGCAGCCGTCGCTACGATGTCGCATACGCCGTTCATTGCGTCAGCCGGTCCGCAGTTCTTTGGCGTAGAAAGTTTCGCGGAACTGCCCAACCTCAAGGATTTGCAGGCTGTATTCGAGGGGCCGCAGTTCGCAAAATGGAACGCCTTCCGTGAAAGTGAAGATTCGCGTTTTGTCGGTTTGACACTGCCGCATTTTCTCCTGCGCACGCCTTATGGCGAGGAGACCGTGCCGGCAAAATCATTCCGCTACAACGAGAACGTCAGCGGCGGCAACAAGGATTTCCTGTGGGGCAACGCGGCGTTCGCTTTCGCCAGTCGCTTATCCGACAGCTTCGCGCAATACCGCTGGTGCGCCAACGTGATCGGTCCACAGGGTGGCGGCACCGTGAGCGACCTGCCTATCTACAACTATGAAGCCATGGGCGAAACCCAGACCAAGATTCCAACCGAAGTGTTGATTTCCGAACGCCGCGAGTTCGAACTGGCTGAACAGGGCTTCATTGCCCTGACCATGCGCAAGAATACTGACAATGCTGCATTTTTCTCTGCCAACTCATGCCAGAAGCCTAAATTTTTTGGCAATGACAAAGAGGGCAAGGAAGCAGAGCTCAACTACAAGCTCGGTACCCAACTGCCTTATATCTTCGTCGTTAGCCGTCTGGCGCATTATATCAAGGTCATCCAACGCGAAAACATTGGTACTTGGAAAGAGCGTGGCGATCTGGAGTCCGAACTCAACACCTGGATTCGTCAGTATGTAGCCGACATGGATAACCCGGCCGCAGGCGTGCGTAGCCGACGTCCGCTACGTCAGGCCGAGATCACCGTTAATGATGTTGAAGGCGATCCAGGCTGGTATCGCGTAGGACTGAAAGTGCGGCCGCATTTCAAGTACATGGGGGCGTCTTTCACTCTGTCTCTGGTTGGCAAACTCGATAAGAGCTGATGAGTAATACCCTGAATCGATCGGGCATAAACCCGGTGGATTCGGGTGTTGACCCGAGGGTCTCGCCTCGGAACGTTACGTAGAATGAACTCACCGCACGATGACACGGGCCGCACGCCCTGACTTGACGCGGGCCAACTCATTCAAGATCCAGACGGAGAATTACGCCATGCCAATGCCATGTTATCTCAGTGTAGACGGTCAGAACCAAGGCAAGATCGAGGGTTCTTGTACGGTTTCCGGTCACGAAGGAATGATCCTTGTACAGGCCGTCGACCATCTGGTCGATATTCCGCGCAATCCGCAGACCGGCTTGCCGGCAGGCAAGCGGGTCCATCAGGGGATGACGCTGACCAAGGAACTCGACAAGGCGTCGCCAAAGCTGCTTCAGGCGCTGACTTCGGGCGAACAGCTGAAAACCGTGACGCTCGAGTTCTATCGTATCTCGCCAAAAGGCGCCGAGGAAAAGTACTACACCATCGTGCTGTCGAACGCGGTGCTGGTGTCTGCGCGGACCTGGGTGCCCAACGTGCTGAACCCGGAGTTCAAGCAGATGGGCCATATGGAAGACATTGGTCTGACCTACGAGAAGATCGTCTGGACATGGGTTCCGGATGGTATCGAGGCGGAAGACTCCTGGTTGGCGCCAAAAGTTTGATTTATTGATATGTAATGACCGCCCCTTATTATGGGGCAGTTTTCGCGTCTTGATGCAGGGGAAATCCATTGAGAGAAAAGCGTCTGTTGGAACGGATCGTTGGGCTACAGGCTGAAACCGGACGGTCGCGGCTGACTCAGGCAGAAGTGCTCATCCACTCGATTCGTGAACATTTGCAGCGAATTCTTAATACCCGTCAAGGCAGCGTTCCTATCGACGCCGATTTTGGTGTTCCCGATTTCACCAATCTGGCTGGTTCGTTTGCGACCGGCGAGACGACTCAAATTATCGACAATATGACCCGCATGATTGCTCGCTACGAGCCTCGATTGAGGTCGCCACGTATTCAGGTGGCCGAAGGTACCCAGGAAGTGCTGTCGCTGAGCTTTAGTCTCGACGGGCTGGTATCGATCGATGATCGGGACGTCCCTATTCACTTGGCGACTCGGGTTTCCTCCGACGGCCGCGTTACCCTGGCGATGCAATAAACCATGCTCAACCGCCATTATCAGAGTGAACTCAATCACCTGCGCCGCTTGGCCGACGAATTTGCCCGTGGGAATCCGGCGTTGGCGCCGCTGCTGGGCGTCGATTCCGCAACCGATCCGGATGTGGAGCGATTGCTTGAGGGCGTAGCGTTCCTAACGGGTATGGTGAGGCAGCGGCTCGATGATGAGTTTCCCGAATTTATTCAGGAGCTCGTTCAGCTGTTGTATCCGCATTATCTGCAGCCGTTGCCCTGTATGACTCTACTGCAGTTCGAACCCCGCGCAGCGCTTCAGGAGCGACTGCACATTGATGTCGGTTGTGAGATCGCCTCCGTGCCGATTGATGGTCAGCGCGTACGTTTTCGCAGCACCTTTGCCGTTGACCTGGAGCCATTGCAACTGACCGGAGTACGTTGGGACGGGGGCACGGCGGAAGAGCGCAGCATGGTGCTGGATTTCGCGTTCACCATGGCCAAGGTTGACGAATGGGATGCGGACAGCCTGCGCTTCTATCTGGGGGACAGCCTGGCCGAATCGTGCAAGTTGTTGCGTCTGTTGCAGCTCAATCTTCGGGAAGTTCGCGTTTTCGCGCCTGGACAACCCCTGACGCTTTTGCCAGCGAAATCGATGCGCCCCATCGGTTTTGACGCCGATTCGTCACTGCTCCCATTTCCAGATAATGCCCATCCGGCCTATCGCTGTATTCAAGAGTATTTCGCTTTTCCAGAAAAATTTTTGTTCATGGAATTGTCGGGGTTCAAGCAGTGGAAATCCCGTGGCGACAACGGACGTTTCAGTGTCCGTCTGATGTTCGACAACTTGCCGGACTGGACGCCTGAGGTCTCGATCAATACCTTTATGCTGGGTGTCACTCCGGTGGTAAATCTGTTTGAGCAGGATGCACATCCGTTGCGCATCGATCACAAGCAATCCGACTACCGTATTCAGCCGGCCAATCAAGGACAGCGGCAGAATTTGCGGATTCATTCGGTGCTGAAAGTGACCAGTTATACGCCTGGCGGCGGCGAGCGTCGCCTGCAACCCTTCAATACGTTTTCCCAGCGCGATACGTTCAACCTGCGTATCCGCTCATCGAGCGTCGATGCCCACCACGGCTACGATCATTATTTAAGTTTGCCGTATAGCGAAGGCCAGTCGCTGGACGATATGACCCTGTCTATCGAGTTGCTTTGCACCAATGGACAACTGCCCGAAAGCTTGCGACTCGGTGAACTTAATCAGCCTACCGACAACACACCGCCGCGCGTGACGTTTAAAAATATTCGCGGCATCACGCCTTGCCAGCCACCCAAATTCGACGACAGCTTGCTTTGGCGAATGTTGTCGCAACTCAACGCCAATCATTTCCACCTGGCCGATCGCAATTACTTACGAGGGTTGCTTTCGTTGTACCTACCCAGCATTGGCGAGGGCGCGCAGGACGCTAACCAGCGGCGCATAGATTCTATCGAAAAAGTCACCGTTGCCCATGAACGTCGCTTTATTCAAGGATTGCCGGTCGAGGGTAGCCAGGTACAGGTTGACTGCAGCGGTGATCACTTTCTCGGTCCCGGTAATGTCTACCTGCTTGGGTGCGTGCTCGATGAATTTTTCTCAGGCTGTGCGGCGATCAATACCTTCACTGCCTTTACGCTTTTTGACATCGTCAATCACGAGACCTTGACATGGCCAGCGAAGATCGGGCGTCAACGCCTGTTGTAGCCGATCCGTTGCTCGGCAACGGACGCGACTACGCATTTTTTCAGGCATTGCGCCTGTTACGGCTGAGATTTTCCAGCGAAAAGGAGTTCGCCGAAAACGTGCGGGTGCGACCTCACCTTGGTCTGGGATTTCCCCAGCGCGATATAGAACACATCGTTCTTGATGAAGATGGACGTTACCGGATCGAGGTAAATTTCTTCGGTTTGTATGGGGTGACTTCCCCTTTGCCCACGTTCTACACCGAGGACTTGATCGACGAGCAGTTGCAAGGCCATTCGGCTGGTCGTGATCTGCTGGATATCTTGCACGCGTCACTTTATCCGCTGTTGTTTCGTGCCTGGGAAAAGCACCGCGTGTGGATGGGGATCTGTGAGCGGCGCGAGCTGACCGGCATGCGTCATTTGCAGGCGTTGATCGGCATTGCAGATGCCGGGTCCGAGGTACGCCGCACGGCATCGGGCATGTTGCGTTTTGCCGGCCTGTTCAATCAATACCCGCGTTCTGCGTTGGGGTTGCAGCAGTTGATACAGGGCGCATTAGGGAGCGATCCGGTTGACGTCGTGCCCTGCGTCCCGACCAGGTTGAGGATCGATCGATCGGCCCGAACTTACCTGGGCGAGCAATGTGGCGTGCTGGGAGAGGACAGCCTGTTGGGGCGCGAAGTCATGAACCGCAGCACCACACTGGACATTCGTGTAGGCCCACTTAACGCCTTGCGTTTCCATATGTTACTGCCTGGTGTAGCACTTTATCAGCAGATTGAAAACCTGGTGGCGCTCTATCTGGAAAACCCGGTTCGCTGCCGTCTGGTGACACGTCTGGCGTCGAACGAACAGCGCTGCGCGACGTTGGGTAATGGCTGGCACCAGCTTGGGCTCAATACTTGGCTTGGCGAAGGCGCGGCACAGGATGATGTTGTATTTACGTTGAGCAATGAACGTAGCCCGATGGATGTATAGAGGAAACTGCAATGATCCAGGTTGAACTCAAACCGCTGTTCGCACGGCTGAATGTCTATAGCACTAAAACGTTGGAAAATGCCGCCGGGCTGACGTTGGCGCGCAATCACTATGAAATTTCCGTTGAGCACCTGTTGCGGCAGTTGCTTGATGACGCCAATGCCGACGTCACCCGCATCCTGCAAAGGTTCGAAGTCGATCCCTTGCGACTGTTGGCTCAATTGGATGATGGCTTGGCACAGCTAAAGAACGGTAATCCTGGCCGTCCTGTGTTCGCCAGCCTGTTGACCGAGTGGGTGCAAGATGCCTGGCTGGTTGCCTCGTTGGTGATCGGCAGCGGCAAAATCCGTGGCGGCGCATTGCTGTTGGCGCTGATTTCGCGCCTGGGGTATTACACCGCAGGAACCCGCTACGGCGATCTGCTCAAAGCCATTTCCAAAGACGCGCTTACCGCCGAGTTCGCCACGCTGGTCGCGGGGTCCAGCGAGGGGCCGCTCGACAGCCTGCAGTTGGGTAGCGCGCAGTCGGCCAGTATTGCATCCGGCGGATCGGCACCCGCCGCCGAGGATAATATTTCGCGTTTCTGCGAAGACTTGACGGCCAAAGCGGTTGCCGGGCGCATTGACCCGATCTTTGGCCGTGACGATGAAATTCGCCAAATGATTGATATTCTGGCTCGTCGCCGCAAAAACAATCCGATTGCGGTCGGCGAGCCGGGAGTGGGTAAATCGGCGGTCGTTGAAGGGCTTGCGCTGGCAATCAGTCACGGCGAAGTCCCTGATTTTCTGAAAAATACCCGTTTGCTGAGCCTTGACCTGGGTTTGCTGGAAGCCGGCGCCAGCGTCAAGGGCGAATTTGAAAACCGTCTTCGTGGCGTGATCGACGAGATCAAGGCGTCGACGACCCCCGTGATTTTGTTTATCGATGAAGCACATATGCTCATTGGCGCCGGTGGCGCGGCGGGAGGGTCCGATGCGGCTAACCTGCTCAAACCGGCGTTGGCCCGCGGTGAACTGCGGACCATTGCGGCCACCACCTGGGCCGAATACAAGAAATACTTCGAGAAAGACCCTGCTCTGGCCCGGCGTTTCCAGTTGGTTAAACTGGATGAGCCTGACGTCGAGACCGCTGTCCTGATCTTGCGCGGCCTCAAGGGGCATTACGAAAAAGTCCATGGCGTCAGCGTGCGCGACGATGCCATTGTCGCCGCCGCGCAATTGTCTGACCGTTACATCACGGGACGTCTGTTGCCTGACAAAGCGGTCGACCTTCTGGACACGGCGAGCGCCAGGGTTCGGATTGGCTTGGGTATCAAGCCCGCCGAGCTTGAGCGTTTTGAGCGTCGCCTGGCGGGTCTGGCGCGTGAATGGGATGCCCTGCAACGCGATCGCATCGATGGTTTTCCGGTGGAAGATGAACGCCTGACCTCGATCGAAACGGAAAAAATCGGCCTGGAAGCTGAGCGCGATGCGCTGGATTCTCGCTGGACCACCGAACGCACTGCGGCGCTACGGGTGTTGGCCGCGCGCAAGCAGCTTGCCCGGCAGGAGGCTGATGCGCCGGTTGAGGGCGAGCAGCCGCTGGCACCTCTGGCAGAACGCCAGACTGAGCTTGATACAGCTCGCGAGGTTTTGGCCGTGTTGCAAGGCGACACGCCGCTGGTGTTCACTGAAGTCAACCCGGATGCGATCGCCAAGGTGGTGTCGGACTGGACGGGTGTGCCGTTGGGCAAAGTTCTGCGTGATGCCGCGGGCGGTGTCATGGCGTTGGCTGACAACATCAGGACCCGGATTCGTGGACAGGATCAAGCAGTGAATCAAGTGGCTGAAGTTCTCAAGGCCGCCCAATCGGGACTGCGTGATCCCCAGCAGCCGCTTGGCGTGTTCTTGCTAGTGGGCCCCTCCGGGGTTGGCAAGACCGAAACTGCGCTGGCGGTCGCCGAGCATTTGTTCGGCGGTGAACAGGCGGTGATTGCCGTGAACATGAGCGAGTATCAGGAAAAGCATACGGTCAGCCGCCTGGTCGGCTCGCCGGCCGGATATGTGGGTTATGGTGAAGGTGGCGTTCTGACCGAGGCGGTGCGCAAGCGTCCTTATTCGGTGGTATTGCTCGACGAGGTCGAAAAGGCCCATCTGGATGTGGTCAATATTTTTTATCAGGTGTTCGACAAGGGCAGCCTGTCCGATGGCGAAGGCCGGCAAATCGATTTCACCAACACCGTGGTATTCCTCACCAGCAACCTGGCCACCGATGAAATTCAGGCTTTGTGCGCGGACGGTCGTCCCGATCCGGACCTGCTCGCCGAAAAAATCCGCCCGGTTCTGTCCCGACACTTTAAGCCAGCCTTACTGGCGCGCATGACCATCGTACCGTTTTTTACCCTACCGGCAGAGCAGTTGGCGGGCATTGTGCGCTTGAAATTGTCGCGTTTGAGCGAGCGTCTGCTGGCCTCGTCGAAAGTAAAATTGACCTTCGACGGCAACGTGGCCGATGCCATCGCCGCGCGCTGTACGGAGGTCGAAACGGGGGCACGTAATATCGATTTCATCCTGCGCAAAAGCTTGACGCCCAAACTGTCGGATGTGTTGTTAGGCGCGATCGCCGATCGGTGGCCCTTGAGCGAATTGCAGGTCGCGGCCGATCCGTCGGGCGAATGGCTTATCAAGGCGGTTGAGCGCGGGGAAATGAGGCCTTCACCCGAGGGTGACGCGGACTAGGAAACCCTAGAGTAACCCCGTGTGCTGCGGTGGTGCGGCATTCGACCCCGCGCTATCCTCGGGTGCGGCGGCGTGGCAGGGTACACCTGATTTTCATATTTAGAGACAAGGATTGACCAATGGCCCTTAACGATCAGCCGCTCTGCGGCTTCTCCAGTACTGCATTGTCTTTAGAGCCGCTGTTGGTGTTTGCATGGCGCGGTGAGGAGGCCATATCCCGGCCTTATCGTTTTGAGATCCGTCTGGCATCGCTTAATCCGCTTTTGGATGATGAGGCCATGCTTGGCAATCCGGCAACACTGACGCTGACCGATGCCACGGGATTGCCGCAGCCCTATCACGGTCTCGTAACCGAAGTGGAACAGCTGGACAGTGACGGTGAGTATTTCTATTACCGGGTCGTGCTGGAGCCGAGAATGGCCCGCCTGCGTCAGTTTCGCTTTTCCGAGATATGGCTCGATAAAAGCCTGCCAGACTTGATTCGTGATGTGCTCAATGAGACCGGGTTGGTCCGTGAGGGGCCTGGAATCAATGGTGGGGATGCTGCAGTCTATGACTTTGACATCCGCATCCCTCAAGATGATATCGCGCTGTCCGAGGCCAGTTTTACCTGCCAGTTCGAGGAAACCAGCTTTGATTTTCTTTCACGCTTGCTGGAGTACTACGGCATCTATTACTTCTTTGAGCAGCAGGATGATCACGAAGCGCTGGTGCTGTGTGGCGATCGTCGGTATCAGCCGCAAGGTGAGATGTTAATCAACTATCGGCCATTGGACAGCGCGCTGGATGCCGAACATGGGACGGCGTTGACCCAGACGTTCAAACGCCGTCTGGTCAGCCAGCCAAGGCAATTGGTGTTGCAGGATTTTTCAGCGACCAACGCTCAGCTGCAGCTACACGCGGTTGCCTCGGTGGCGACGGCCAGTCTGTCTGTCGATGCGAGCGCCGAACAATTTGCTCAGGCCGACGTTTCACCGGCATTCTTTGGCGATCAGGGTATCTACGGAGAACATTTCGGTTCTAATAGCGAGGGCCAATGGCTTGCTACCCGTCGAGCCCAGGCGGTGGGTTGCCGACACCGTGAATTCCATGGCGCGGGGCGTGCCCCCGGGATGCGGGCCGGCCATTCAGCTCGCTTGAGCGGGCACCCACGTTTGCCCCTCAACGCGGCCTACCAGGTTCTCCAGGTGCAACACGACGGCAGCCAGCCATTGCCCGGTCTTGGACAGGATCAGGCGGGTACGGCGGGTGACTCCAATACCCGCTTTATCGTCCTGCCCGCGGACGTGCAATACCGCGCACCCTGTACCACGCCCAAGCCCCATGTGCAGGGGCTGTTTAGTGCGATAATCGATGGTGACGACGATACCCAGCGCCCTTTGCTCAATGACCATGGCTGCTACAAAGTCAGTTTTCCCTTTATCCGCAGCGAAAAGGCCGCGACGCGTGGTTCGGCCTGGTTGCGCATGGCGACAATGTCCAGTGGCTCTAGTCACGGTATGCATTTCCCCTTATTAAAGGGCACGGAAGTCCTGGTGTCATTTCTGGGTGGCGATCCCGATCGGCCGATCATCACGGCGGCGGTTCCCAATTCGGAAAATCCCAATAAGGTTAACGCGAGCAATGCGACCCAGAGCGGCCTGTCCACCCCTGGTGGGCATTACTTCGCCATGGACGACAGCCAGTCCGGCCCGCTGATGAAAATGGCGGCCCCGGGGGGCAATACGAGTTTCACCCTGGGCAGCGGAACAATTACCGGCGCGCATTTGCAGACAGATGCGCACATGCAGCTCAGGTCCAGCTCGCTCAAGCATGAAATTCCAGGGATTTATTCGCTGAAGATCGCGTCTGTAGGCGGGGGCGAGACTCCCCCCGTTCCGACCGATAATCCCGTCGGGAAACAGGATGATAAGGGAGATAAGGATGATAAGGGAGATAAGGGAGATAAGGGAGATAAGGGAGATAAGGGTGCTCAAGGAAACGCTGCCGACACCGCCGATGTAAAACAGGGTCAGCCCACTGAAGCGTCGGTTAATAAAAAGTGGGGCGGATTGGCACCTCCTCCGGTGGTTCAGAAAACAGCACCGAGTTACTCAGTTGAGTTGAACACCGCTTGGAATCAGACCGTAGCGAATATTGGTCTGGCGAAGGAAACATTGGCCGTTCAGGGGTTCTCGGTTTATCTTAACATGGCAGGATTCACCGCTGGACTTAACCTCAATTTTGGTACGTACGAATATTACAACAGGAAGAAGGAAGTAGCTTGTATCGTTAGTTCCAATACGGAGAGCAATACGATTAATACAGGATTTTTTGTGCTTAATGCTTCTGTAATGGCCGCTATCAATACCAGAAGGTACAAACTTTCATCTAAACAGATAATTAGTATTAGTGTAGGCGATGAAACAAACATTACGCTATTGCCTGGGTCGGTCACCATAAAAGGTAATGTTACCATTGACGGAAATCTTTTGGTGAAGGGTAGTGTGGTGGCAACCGAAACAATCGAAGGTCAAAGTCTTCGCTCTGTCACTAACGTAAGTGCGGGGATGGTCGTCAGTGCGGGCTCGGTGAAGTGCGGTGATTTAGCGTCGACCAAGAGTGAGCCTGGTTCGGTACCCTTTGCACCTATATTGCCGGAAGTCGGTGCATTAACGCAAGAATACTTGTTAGAGGCAGAGAGTGTCAATGCGGTAACCATTGCCGCCGTTAAAGCCGGGGACGCATTGATAGTGAAGAACAAGGCCGAACAAGGCCCGTTGCAATTCTTGACGCCGACGCCCTAGCATTGCACCTCGACTGATTGAACGTTCGCTAACGGTGATGTGCCACTGATGGCAAGCTGAATATTCGGTTTCGGGTTAGTCGTTAGAAAACGAATCGGCAGCTGTCGCGCTGATGTATTTATGATTACTACTCTGGCCAGGTGAGGTCTCCATCATGCAAATCAAGTCTGACACCGCCAGTCTATTGTTACTTGCCCGGCACCGCACGGCGGATAGTGATACGTTGGTCGTAACGGTGGGACTGTTGTACGACGTCGATCAGACCATTGTGAAGATGGAGCTGGCGCAACCCTGGTTGCTGGCGCGGTTCGACAAGGCGCCTTTCGATAGCGGTCTGAAAAAGAGCCGGGGCAGCTTTGCCGTGCAGGGCAGCGCCTACCCGCAGGGTGAATTGCAACCGCAGGGTATGGCTACGCGCGTCAGGGTGGGCGATCTGAGCAAGACCTTGCATATTCATCCGCCACGCCGTTGGCAAAAGACGCTGCTGGGTTATAAACCGGTGGTCATTGGTCCTCTTACTCCCTTGCCGTTGAACGCGATGAATGCTTTTGGCGGTCCTGATTATGCCGACAACCTTCAGGGCGTGGGTTATCGACCCGCCGGACAGGAATACGATGGCGTCCCGTTGCCATCCATCGAAACCGAACGGCAGTCATTGACCGCGCCCGGAGACCGCCCTGCGTGGGCCGGGCTAATGCCGCTGCCGACACAATCAAGCTCGCGGCGACAATACCTCGGCACCATGGATGAGCAATGGACGCGGCATCGGGCGCCCTTTCTGCCCTTGGACACCGATCCGCGCTGGTACGACGAAGTGGCGCAGGATCAATGTAAAGAAGGCTATTGGGCCGGAACTGAAAGCTGGTCCGTGGCCGGAATGCATCCTGTCAGCGCTGAGGTTACCGGACGCCTGCCGGGATTCAGACCGCGTCTTTTTGTTGCGCGGCGGGGCAACGAATCGCCGATTACCGAAGCGCTTCTGGAGCTCGATACAGTCTGGTTGTTTCCCGATGTAGAGCGGGTATTGCTGCTTTATCGTGCCGAGCTGGCCGTTGCAGATATCGACGCTGAGGATATCCTTAAATTAGGGGTGGCTTGTGAGCGTGCAGCCGATCCCAGGCGCTCGTCTGCCGACTGGGTTGCTCGCCTATGGCCGCAAGCGCCCGCATCAGTCGTGCCGGAGGATCCTCGCCCGCCGGAGCCAGACCCTACCCCGGGGCTGCTGGCCAGGTTGCAGGCATCGTTGGACGCCGCCTATAAGGCGTTTTCTATCGAGCAGGAAGAAGCGCTGGCGGCCGGGGCGGCAATTGCGGCCCGCCATGGACAACCGTTCGATGCCGCGGCCTTTCGACACACCGCCCCCGATCTCGCACAATCGGCCGCCAACGCAAAAGCGCCGGTGGTTTTTGACCCGGTGGCCCTGAGCGGCGAAATCGAGGCCGAGATTGCCCAGGCTCAAGCCGCTGGGCAGGGTTATGCCGATAAAATCGCCCAGCGCGTTGGCATAGATTTACCGGCGATGCAGGCGCGCATAAACCTGTTACAGGCTGAACAACCGGCCCGCCCCTTGGCGTCGATCGTTGACCGGCTGTCGATACCCGCCGGTCAAAAGGCGGAGATACGCGCCCAGATCGAGGCCGGCCAAAAACAAGCGAAGGAAACCGAGTCGCAGATCGACAGCAAAATCGCCGAGCTCGAGAAGGAACTTGCCCTAATGTCTTCGCCAGCCGTCGCAGATATGGCCGTGCCACCGGTGCGCATCGTCTGGACCCGCCAACTTTTGGCGGCAAGCCATGCCGGTGAAGAAAAGCTCTCGGGCCAACGCTTCCGCTCTCTCGATCTGTCCCGCATCGATCTGAGCGCTGGGCAGATAAAAAATTGCACCTTTGATACCTGCGATTTAACCGCGGCGCGATTGACTGGGGTCGACCTGAGCGGCTGCACCTTCAACGATTGCGACCTGAGCGGCGCGGACTTGCAGCAGGCCACCCTGAACAAGACCATATTCCAACGTTGTCGTCTTGAACAGGCGACGCTGAGCGAGGCGCGCTTCGCCACCGCCTATGCAACGCAAAGCGGTTTTGCCGGCGCGGACTTTAAGGGCGCGGATCTTGAACAGACTCAATTCACCGAGTGCGCCTTCAACGACGTGAATATGGACGCGGCCAATTTGAACCAGGCCAGCTTTCAGCGCTGCGATCTCAGTGGTGCTCATCTGGTCGGGGCCCGCCTGAGTAAATCGCGCTTCCACGCTTGTCAGCTAAACCACGCGCAAATGCGTGGCGCGGATTTACAGGGCGCATCCTGGTCAAAGACCGAGGGCCAGGCTATCGAACTGAGTGCCGGCAATCTACGCAATTGGCGTCTTGACCAGGATTGCCGCCTGCCGGGCATTCGGCTGGACGATGCGGATATGAGCGATGCGAGCCTGCAGGGCGCGGTGCTCAGCGCGGCCAGTCTGCGCGGGGTGACGCTGAATAACGCACTGGTGTCGCGTTGCGATTTGAGCGATTCCGACGGTTATCACCTGTTTGCTCATGGCGCCGACTTCACGGGTAGCGATTTGAGCCGCGCACGCTGGGTGGGGGCCAATTTGCTGGACGCCCGGCTGCGTAAAGTGCGTCTGGAGCAGACCGATCTGCGGGGCAGTAACCTGTTTGGCGCGAATACCGAGGGCGTGCGCGGCGCGGGCGTTCGTCTTGAGGACGCGTTACTGACGCGCTGCCGCCTACGGGAGGACTTGGCCAATGTCTGAATTACTCTCGGCCGAGCAGTTGCGTGACCTGGTGCGCACGCGCCAGCCCATGCGCGATCTGCTGTTGGCCGGCGGTGACTACCGGGGCGTCGATTTAAGCCGTGGTCGATTCGAGCGAGTGAACGCTCGGGGTGCGCAATTTGACCAAGCCAGCGTGACGGGCAGCGTCTGGGACTCGTGCCAATTGGATGGCGCAAGTTTCGCCAACTGCGAGGCCACCGGCCTGATGTTGACCGACTGCTCACTGGATGCGGCCCGGTTTGCCGAGGTGCGTCTGACGGGCGGACATTGGCTGCGCTGCCACGGCGACGCGGTGGATTGGAGTAATGCACATCTGCAAAGCCTGTCCATCGTCAACGGCATATTCCGTGCACCGCGCCTGAGCGGGGCGCGTCTGGCGCAATGCCAATGGAGCGATTGCAGCGTCGAGGATCTGAACGCGACCCACGCGCAGTGGCGACAGGTCCGCATGACCCAATGTCGTCTGGCAAGCATCAGTCTGGTTAAGTCTGAGCTGGATCAATGCGCCTTTGACCAGTCAACGCTGACGGACGCGGACTTCACGGCGACCACCGCCATATCCACGTCGTTCTACCGCTGTCAGGGCGAGCGTTTGCGCTTCGCGCAAGCCACGCTGAACAAGGCCATCTTCAGCGAGGCAAGGTTCACCGCGGCCGATTTCACCGGGGCTCGGCTGGACATGGCCAATTTGAGCGGCGCAGATTTTCCTCAGGGAGTGTTCTCTGGTGCGTCCCTGCGCTACGCGCTCTGCCGAGGACTGTGCGCCCTACAGGCTTCTTTCGTCAGCGCGGACTTGCTCGGTACTGACTTTCACGCGGCCAGCCTTGATGGCTGTGATTGGCGTGACGCCAATCGCGAGGCGATCCGCCCAGAAGACAGCGAACGCCTGGCGGCGGAGCGCTGGTTACCCATGCTCTAGGAGCTAACGATATGAACCAAGCCCTGCAATTGATGGATAGCACCGCGGTGCTGCGTCACGTACGGATCAACGCCGTTGACGGCGAACGCTTCGGCGTGGTCAGCGCCGAAGGCCACCGTTACTGGTTAAAGCCGGCTGTCGGATGTCTACTGCAACCTGCGGTAGGTGATAGCGTTTTGGTTTCTTTGGCGGGGGACGAGGGCTACATTCTTAGCGTCCTTGAGCGTGGCCAAGCGCAAACGGCTGAGCTGCGGGTGGCGGGGGATTTGTGTCTAAGTCTGCCCAGCGGCG
>Ga0075040_1051801_pt1 | contig 16207 bp, 7 predicted proteins | sample OrgsoiRN2013_057_FD_67572 | JGI IMG/M metagenome (GOLD analysis project Ga0075040, IMG submission 67572) | Permafrost soil microbial communities from the Arctic, to analyse light accelerated degradation of dissolved organic matter (DOM) -... | ecosystem: Environmental > Terrestrial > Soil >...
GCTGGCTTCAATGATTTATAATGCGGAAAATGTATAAGGTGTTAGCTCCTAAACAATGCAGATGCAGGAGAATTCTCCTATAGTAAAAACTTCAAATTCGGTAAGATTTGAAGTGTGGCACAATTAAGAAATCCGGATGCGATGAAACTCGTAGGTGAAAACATAAAAAAGTTTCGCCTGGAACGTAACCTAACTCAGGAAGCATTGGCGAACCTGTCTGGTATAGACTGGTCCACAATCAGTAGGTTGGAACGAGGTGTTGTCAACACAAGCATATCTGTGGTGTTTGCATTGTCGGAAGCCATGGGGATAAAACCTTCTCAATTACTTGAATAATAAACAATTGGGTATTATTTTAGGGCTAATAAAAGGTCGCTCTAAAACAGTATTCAGCAAAATCGGTAGCTTAGGCATATTTCATAATACCAGCGTACCCAACCACATATCCAGGCTCAGAAACGGAACATGGAAACTCAGCATTGTCGAATATCAGAACGGTGCAGGAAATTGGGTGTCCTACGTGATTCCGAGCACGTAAGCCAGCGAAACTATTTCATTTAATCTTTACAATACTTTTTCAAGCGGCATTTCGGGTCAAGCGCGCACGGGCGTGGAAGTTCTCCACCGACTATTCGCAGTTGTTTATCGCCAAAAGTCAAGCGGGTGAGCAAACGGACTCGGTCTATCGCCTTTCAGTCACATTGCTGCAAATAGGCGGCCCTATTACTCAAACTATAAACGGTACCACCTACCATGCGGAACGCGACACATTTGTGCATTAAGTCTGTATCATAATTTACTTATTCGCTGTAACTGAGAATACCAATAATACACAGCACCACCAATATCTCGGTGAGGGTGTAGGCCTTGACTGTTGCTTTTAAAATAGTTTTATTACGCATGATGTATTAAAATTCTAAGCTACGTTTTGAGAATTAGATATACAAATTAATAATATTATAAACGTAGAAAGAGCAATCGAAAAAGACACGAAAACACCTTTATCAAATTGTTCCTGTTATATTATAAATACTGTGTTGATGATATGCTTGTTATAACAAGCACGAACCAGATCTTACCCAAGAATACTTAATCAGATGACACAAATGTTTTAACTTCCTATATTTTGCATAAGATCTCCTTCGAGCTTGTCAGTAGTTAATAACCTTGATCATTATTTTACACATAAAATATTCCCGTATTTTCGATCACCTCAAAGGAAATGCAAGCTTAAAACAATCAACTTATAAAAATGAACTTCTTTATCAATTCTTTCCAGGAATTTGTGTGATCATTAACGAAATTAAGGCAATAGCATATAAAAGAAAAACAGTCATAAGACTTCCCCTATAATCGGGATTTTTGGAATATGCATCTTCCCAATCATTTGACGATGTTGTAAAAAAAGCGATGATAATACCGATAAAAAATACACCAACCCAGTCGATAGTTTCTGATAAGAAAAATCTATTTTGAAAATAAATTTGAGCCCCAAATATTCGAGAGCAAATATTATAGCAACTCACCAACATAAAACCAAAGAACGAGCCTAATATGATCCTGCAAATTACCGAAGGATCAAACTCTTCTCCCCTAAAAGTTTTAACCATCGCATAAAAAGGAAAAAGTAAGCTGTTAAATAGTCTGATTTTCATTTTAAATGATTTATCTAATGTACAAATAAAACTAAATATTGGCTTATCATGACCCTACTTTATCCTTGAAGCATCTATAACATAACCAGATAACCTGTCATCATTCCATTTAGAGATTTTATCATATACCCCTGTTTGGTCTAAGATACCGTCAAGTATAGCTACCTCTGGAACAAAAATACCCACTACTAGTACAGCAGCATCTTTTACAAATGCATATTTAGCATTTGGGTTTCCATTATAACCAGATCTAGCATCATTTATTAAACCAATTGCACTAATACCAACACTTAAATTCGTAAGCCGCTCAAGATCTTTTGCTCCACCTTCGGCTAATCTTCCAAATTTCTGTAGACGCAACAAAATAGACCCAGATGCACCTAGTCCATACGCATTCGTCATCGTTAAGGTCTTATAAGGCGTCATGCCTTCATCAGTATGCTCGTTAACTTTAACCTCATTTAACCAAACAGTTGAATACTCATGACCATCTGGTGCTAAAAATCTTGTACCTAAATAGTCGTTAGAGAAAACTTTTGAGACACCAATATATGTTGCTCCGTCGGGCAAATTATTAATCGTCCCATCTGTATTTTGGGTAACTTTAGGATCATTAACTACGCTCCCATCGGCCAACTGAACCCAATCCGGAGGGTCATAACCACCTGTGGGATCGATTCCTTTAACCGGGTTATTTCCCATGCCTTCATATGGCGATGCAAACTGTCGCATCGGGTCAACACTTATCCATCTGCCAATAGCGGCATCGTACATACGTAACTCAAAATTATTCAGTCCTGTTACGGGGTCCTTCTCGGCATAGGCACCCTGATATTCGTATCTATAACCTGTTCCGGCACTTTGAGCTACTGTACCATAAGGATAATAATCATCATATTTTACAATATCGGCTGTACAAGTGCTGCTTTTGTCCCGGTTAAGCACAACACGTACACTACCTACATTATCCTTTAGTTCGTAAACGTAATTATTATTTGCCAAGGTATAAACACCTAACTTATCTGCACCATAAAATGGCAGTTCGGTTAACGTTGTACCGTTATAAATAGCGATTGTGTTTCCCGATGAATCATACACGTAATATGTTGTACCGGTTGCATCGGTACGGCTGATACGGCTACCATTTTCATCGTATGTAAAACTTACCTTTAACTGATTTGAGGCATCATATATTCCTGTTATTTTCCCAGAAATATCGTATGCTAAATTGTACGTGTCCCCTCCAGTTTTTACTTCGCTTTTTAACCGGCCAAGTTCGTCGTAGGCATACGTAGCGTACGACGTTGCGTTGCCTACCGTACCTACACTGCTTAACATATTGGTATTTGCCTGATACTGATAGTTATTAAAATTATCTCTTACTACTCCATTCACATCGTTGCGCACAATGCCTGTTATATTACCGTTGTAATCATAGCCTGAAACTGTTTCGCTAAACATATTGCCGTTGGTAAATGTTTGGTTCGCAAAATTAGGTACTCCCCAGGTGGCGTTCGCCAATTGATATTTCGGATCATAACTATAGGAATACATTACAGGGCTTTGTATTCCGCTTGTATTTAGTGCGCTTTGAGGCTTGTTACTCTGCCAACTTATTCCGTTTATGTTACCGTTATAATATACCTGCTGCCCTGAATTTATATTACTGATGTTACTCCCGCTTCGTGCATAATCGTTAGGAAAATACTCCAGTTGCATACTGAATGCATCCGGGGCAAACCCGTTAGTAACCCCATCCTGGTTAGGATCCTTAGTAGGGTCGCCGCTTGGATTATTAATACTTTTCAACCAACCTTGTGGCGTGTAAACATAATCTATACCCTGTACCCTATCACCCAATTCTACGCGCTTCAGTGCGCCATTTAAATAATAATAATATTCTGCTTGTTGCTTTATATCGGTTACGCCATCCCGGCTGGTTGCTACATTTACTAATCTGCCATCTGCATTATACCCATAATGATGAACAAATCGCTCGCTGGCGGTATTTTGTTGGTAGTCAATCTTAATGACATGTCCCTTACTGTCATATGTATAGTCAATAGTTTTATTACCCAAGCCTGTAATTTGTTTAATTGTCCAGGTGGTGCGCCCCTGATCATCATAGTTATACCAGGTTTTGGCGTTAGGGTTCTCTGTCCAACTTACTGCTCCTTTCAAAAAGCCCTCATCCTGAATGTAATTGCCAGGATTTGGCATATTAGGGTCGGCCATGTCATAATGCGTCTTCACCCAATCCTGTGATGTGCCTGTAGGCAACATATTGTTTGCTGGGTCGACATTCTCTAATAAAGCATCGTTCCCACTGAAAGAACTAAAAACCAAAGCTGCACCCACAGGAATCACATATTCGCCTGATTCAACCGGGCGTCCGATATCGTCATAATTGATGTACGAAAACTTTTCGGCATAGGTGGTATGCCCTGCTGCTGAACGCTGTAAAGCATTTTGTGAGAAACGCATTTTACCATCCTTGCGGTAAATAAATTCGGACCGGCCCCCATCCGCGCTTGTGGCTGCAATCAATCGTCCCTGCACGTCATACTCGTAGGTTGTAGCATAAGGAATTGAAGAAATACTATTCAATGTATTACTATTGATTGCATCAATCAACTGCTTTACTCCGTTTGGTGCTATGCTGGCAACCAACTGCCCCAACTGGTTATAGTAGTTATAGCTAATATCAGAATAAGAATTGCTATAAGAAAAAGTTACCGGTGTAATTGCGCCATTGATATATCCGGGCGTAGCCATTATCTTGTAGTAACCAGCCGGTAAAACCCCTCCGTTAATAAATGAACCGGTAATATCAGTTTCTGATTTCATCTCAAATAACTGATACGAGCCGTTTATAGTAATGTTTTGTGCCTTAGTTAATTTAAAATAATGAATGGATGTTGATGCTGATTCGGCAACGTTAGCTTTCGCATCGTCAACCAATGTAACATTGGGATCGATTAAAGGAATAACAAAGGCATATTCGGAGTAATAAAATGGCATAGATGATCGAACAATATAAGTACTACCGGCTCCACCATTCGGATCACTCGTTGAATCAAAAACAAAATTACTACCTATATCGTTCCAAATTTGAGCACCATCCTTTGTTATCGTTACAACATTGGATGACTTAAGCGAGAATGTATTTACGGGGAAGGTATTGTTGGTGGATTTACCATTTGTGTTAATAGTAACTTCATAATCATTTGGCGAAGGGTCGAGATTCACCGCATTATTTATTGATAACCAGGCATTACCGCTGGCATCAGCCCTCCCTGTCATCAGCGCCTTACCAGCAAGATCAGTAACGGTGAGCGCCTGCAAACCATTAGGATCAGTCGATATATTTTGCAGCGCTTTACCAGCCATATTTATCGGCACACCGCCTAAGGATGTACTACTAAAAAAATGATTTCTTATTAGTAAGTAGTTGTCGAGTTCATTAAGTACAGGGAAACCAACAGTACTGGTTTCATGTCCTTGTCCCATCACCAGCGCGTCGCCTACATTAGCCGAACGTTTTGTAGCTCCGGTCCCATCGTTATAATAGTCGACACGCGCGTATGGGAAATTTGTTGTGGCTACCATCGGATCGTAAGTGTTATTATCACTGTAGTACCAACCAAGTGTCCCCGGCTGAATGTTACTGACAGCGTCCGGATTATTCAATTTTGCATAGGGGTTGGAAGTGTTGAGAGGATCGCCATCGAAATTAGTATAGTCGTAATTTCCGTAGGCATTGGTTGTCCAGGAATATGAACTGTTTGTAACGAAATTATCTTTGTAAACAAAATTTGCGCTATTAATAGGGGCAGGCAAGGTGTTTATTACCGGTCTGCCGTGAGCATCATAAATGGTTTGCGTTGCTAACACATGACCCGTGCTTTCGCTTTTAACCTGCGATTGCACAGGTTTACCAGTATCGTCAAAATAACTTTTATTTTCTGCAATAACATTTCCATCGTCATCATACGAAGTCGTCATAGTCCAGTTTCTAAGAATATCTGCTGTCGATGTGTTGATCGGAGCTGTTGGAATAGAGGTAAGCGGACCATACCGCACGGCGCTACTGTTGCATAAATTTGCGGTATTGGTTACGCTTATCGTGGTATTAATGGTCCAAAAATAAACATTGTAACTGGGGACGGTTACATAATAATCTCCCTGTGACAAAGTAGTAATGATGGAGGCCGCTGCATAACCACAGGGTGACAAATTGTTACCTAACCCCCAAGTATTACTTGCCAAAAGGCTTCCCGTGTTATCCAATAAATTCAAAAAATATCCGCCGTCCGGAGTATTGCAATTGGATATTGTGACGGTAGTACTATTATTTAAATGAAATTTATAGTACTTCTGGTATAATTGAGAACCCGCCGGTTCATAACAATCTGATGGTGTATACGAGCCTGATAGTGTTATGCCTGCAGTCAGCGTTCCAAGGTTTTGGGCACTTGATCTATCTTGGCCAGGAAGCGGGGGAGCGGGTAATGGAACCGCATTTATTGTGGTTGTAATATTACCACTTTCAAAATTAGCGCCCCTGCATAATAAAATATAACCGCCAGGCTGTAATGTCAGCTGCATTGAAGCTTGAGGCGTTGCACATAATGTTCCATAACCTGAATTATTGGTTGCACCATTAAGTTGCATATAGGTATTTTGAATGCCGGAGCCACAATTAGAGATACTCACCGTGGACGGTACTATAATTGAAAAATAATAATACACCCCATTTGCGTAGCCATTGTTCGTATCTATATACCTTGTTTCAGCAAAAGTGCCGCCGGTAGAACAATGTTCAAGCGTGGGCAAACCAATCGGGTCATTATAGGTAGATCCAGGATAGGAGATCACATTGAGTGATGTAGTAATATCCCCAATATTAGCGCCATTGCCTTCAACCATGATATAATAATTGCCGGGTAGCAATGTCGTGACTAATGAAGCGTTGACTCCTGTACACAATGGTCCTGAAATATCCCCTGCGGCAATTTCGACACCATTAAGGTCTAATAAATGAATATTACCCAAAACGCTTGAACCCAAAAGTGAAATACTTACCTTAGAATTGTGCCCTACAGAAAAACTGTAATAGATATCGTTACTTGGCTGACCCATTAAATTGCTAAAACCATTGGATGAACTATTATTTTTGGTATCCGTATAGGTTCCTGAATCCATATATCCGATGTTGATAGGAAGCTGCGTGGAAATCCCATATACCAGGTCGGTACCGCTGATATTCGTTGTTATATTTCCATAATCGAAATCTCCTCCTTCCGATGCAACAAGATAAGAACCGGGCGACAAAACCATACTTATTGAAGCCGCAGATCCTGTACAAATTGGTCCGGTATTGTCTCCTGAAGTAATTTCTTGCAGGGTACTGCCATTCCATAAATGGACGTAAGTATCAAAGGAGGTACCACAGAGCGAAATATTCACAATCATAGTATGATCGATAGTAAATCGATGCCATATCTCATTGCTATTCATATATCCCTGATTAGTAAAACCGGGCAAAGAGTTGTCCAAAACATCCGAAAATGAACTCGTTGCCGAAATTAGTCCTACGTCAATCGGTAAATTATATGAAGAGCCATTTTGAGCGGTAGCAGTTACCGATGTTAATATGTTCCCGGTGTTATACCACATTCCCTCAGATGCTATATAATATGTTCCAGGGCCCAAATCATACGATAATGTTCCGGCTTCGGGTATGATATCATTGCCATTAATATCCAATAAGTGGGCCACAGCCTGAACGTCTGATCCTGTTACAGAAATATTAATCTTCAGAGGATGATCTAACGTAAAACTATAATAAATTTCGCTGCTGGGCTCTCCGATAAAATTGTTGAAATTTCCATTATATTCCTGATCGCTGAATGAATCTCCATACTCCAAAGTGCCAATATTAAGCGGAGTAAGGATAGACATACCATCTTGAGCGTTGGATTTAAACACACATAAGCAAAGTAAAACTATGCAAACAAATTTTGCTATATTTTTCATGTTGTGATATCGTTTCTTAGGAGAGCATTCTGATGATTTAGATTTAATTGGTAGTCGAGGAACTTAATTGAATCCTTTTGCCATAAGCCTTATTTAAACTTGTGTTTCTTTCCTTAATAAGCTGATCAATTTGATTACGCCTTTCCTGCTCAGTAAGATTCTTGTTAGCTAATAATAGCTTCATTTTATAACTGAAAGTATCCTGAACCGCTGCGGTTTCTGGGTATTTCGAAATATCTGCAGCGGAAAAACCTTTGGCGGGAGCAGAGTTTTCCGGAGGTACCAATTTATTCACCTGGTTCAGTGTAAGAAAACTTAGCAACGTAGTTCTTTTCCTTGCTATAGCTTGTTTAGATTTGAGTTGTTTTTCTTGCAGTGACAAATGATTATCATTGCTGATGTTTGTGACAACCTCATTAAAATCATCCATTACTTGAATAACCCGCTCCCCTGTTCTTTCGTCTGTCGAAATCAGTTTACTGATCTGTGATACCCTGTTTTTTCTGCTTAAACTATCTGCCTTTATTATCCTTTTGTTACTTCCAGGGCTAACTATTGCCAATTGTTCGGGCGTCAATATCTTGCTTAACTCCTTCCTTTTTGTCAAAGACAAGGCATCCATCTTCTCGCGCTTTGCTTTCTCAGAAAGTGCCTGATTACTCATTATTGCTTTTATTCCGTTTTTGTAGTTCTCATTGATCTGTGTTACCAAAATCGATGTGTTTTTGTCCAAATTCAAAATTGGAAACGAGTGATTAATATTTTTTTTATTTAAACTGTCCGTGTTACTCCGATGGTGATTTTTTACCATATGAGACCCGGGTGTAAACTCACTCATTTGCTGAGGCGTTAGCAGGTTTTTTAGTTTTTGATTTTTTTCATTTAGTAATTGACTTAATTTTTCCTTCTTAGCCTGAAGGGACAAAGATTTGTTCCCGACACAATCTCTCACATCGTCTTTATAAGCCATATTAAGTTCAGCGATCTTAAGCGCTTTATCATGGTCAACGCCCGCTTTCTTAGCAATTATTTTCGCATAGTTCTGTTTAACGCTATCCAAATTTTGAGCTTTGGCGTAATTTATGACAAACAAAAAAATCACAACCAGTATTTTCAGTGGAACTCCTTTTTGCTGTTTCATTCCTTAATCCTTCTTAATTTCCTTTAATGAGTTTTACCATAATGATATGCGACAGATTTTATTAATGGGACGGTCGATTTTCCAAGAACTTCTTTATAGGTATTGACTAATCGACCCGCAGCATCATATTCATATCTTACATATAAATTATTATTTCCGAGGACATAGTTAAGCTCGTCGGTTTTTAAATCATAAACGTAGGCTGTCGACGATGCGTTTAAAGGCTGAAAGCGGAAGTCATCAAAATACAGATCAGCGGATCCCGAATTGCGACACCCAACTATTAAATTCCCGCTACCGCCGGCGGCGGCAATATCTGTTTTGGGTATGTGGATTTCTAGCAGATACCATCCGGCCGCTTGCTTTGAATAATTTAATACCGGTATGTGTTGAGCTTGATTTCCAACCTGGTAATAAAGTGATGCATCCCCCTGGTTATTTGAGGTTGGTTTAACCCAAACCGCTACACTGTAATCTTTCGGATTGGATGATAATTTACTTAATGGAACGGTATAACTAAACCCTTGGCCTCCGCCTGATACAATTAAGCTATTTATGCCAGTGTGTGCAACCGAATTGCTAATCGAACCGTTCCCGGGAGATACGTAACTTACGCTCGAAGTGCTATTTTTAAATCCGTCTTCTGCTCCTGAGTAAGCCAATTCATTAAAATTAGCCGAGCCACCAGATATGACCACCTTTGAGTTGTTGTAACCCATTCTCGTAGCAGCATAATTACTATTAATATCTGTTCCTTCTAAGCCATTTGAATAGACATCATACAATGTGACCTCTCCATTCTTTTTCCAATAACTAATTGCTGGGTTGAGGTAGAAATCTGTAAATGCGTTGTAAGGCGTCATATTATCTGCAGTTGTACCAGGAAATGACCAAACATAATTAGCCTGCATGCGCCAGATATAGGATTGGCCGTCTGTCGTTAAATTACCATCAGGATCAATTATGGGTATATTACTTGCCCAGGTTTGCGCCGTTGCAGATAAAACACTCAATTTATTATTGTTTCCATCAACTTTGTAACTATAGGTTGATGCCTGTTGAGTTAACATGTTTTTGTGAATCGGCAATGGTGTATTGTTTATTAAATCGTACATTAAACCATCGTACACTTTTAGCCCCATCATTGGAAATTGGTGGTAGGCAGGTGTTACTTCTGTAAGAAAACGATTTCCATATGAATCTACGGTTAGCGTCTTCGTTATTTCGCCACTATAAAAATCAAATCCTAAATTCTGTTGATCGACTGTTGTCCCATTTTTATAATCGATTGTTGTTGTGCCAGTTGGAATAATCGGGTATTTATCCATTCCTGAAGACACGTACATTGCAGTCCAACCATTACCATCACCAAAATCGATAGACCTTGGGTCAACATAACGCTCCTGGATTAGTCCTTGGTAGAAATAAGGAGCAAGTCTTGCCTCATAATTTGAAGCTTGATAACTGAATGGTTTATCTACCATATCATCATTCAAAAAGTGATTGACAGACTCCATTAATTTATTCCCGTTAACATCATATTGGACTGTTCGGATCAAATTTCCTACCTGGGAGGTGTAGTCTTTTATCGACAAATTGCGTCCGTAATAATATCCGTCATAAGGGTGATATTGATATTCATCAATGCCTACCATACCTTTATTAAAGGTTCGGTATTGATACAGCGTTGCTCCACTTTCAGGTATATCCTGACCATTTATAACGGAATAATCTTTTACGGTGACATATTGATACGTTACCCCTGGCGCAGGTACAACTCTTGACAATGTTAATAAATCAAACATATCCTGATGTAAAAGCTTTCTATAAGCTTGTATCACATCAGCATCATCAGTACTACTGAGATGGCTATACAGATCATCATTATCCATAGAAACTGGCTCATAGGATGTTACGCCAGAAGATATAATGTTAGAAGCCCCTGCGAAATTAGGCATGCTATAATTATAATTTGTTTTCCGGATGTTACCCTGCAAGTCGTCTACAATTACATTTTTCACCCGTGTACCTCCGCCATAATTTACAGAAGGGCTGGAGGTTTGCATGTTCCCTGTTAGTAATGTATAGACAAAAGACGGCGGCGTATTATAATGTCCGCCACCTAGCGGTGTAGATAATATGGATATATCCGGACTCGTAATTGTTACCTGATTGTTATTGATATTAAGAATTGTACACAAACCGGATATAACGTAATTACGACTATTATAACCGTACGTACTTTTGAAAAGCAGCACCGGGCTTATCTTATCACCAACTCTAAGAATACTAGAAAGGTAATCATTTGTGGGAGTGTTTACGTTTAGCAGCAACGACGAATTATTGTTTTGTAATGATCCGGAGGTTATAATTAAACTTTTATGCTTATTTAGGACCGATTGAGAATAAGTATCTCCTTCATATTCAATATTTATATCTGCCCCCAGGTTTGTTTTGATCTTTCTTAGCGACCAGACGTCTGTACCATTGTTAGAGACGTTGGTAGTTATGCGAGAAATGTTTTCGTTGGTTTGCGTTGCATCATAATCACTTTTGTACAACCCCCACATATCCACAGCGTCTTTATTATAGGGTGGATTTTTGGTGATAGCACCTGACAGGGAACCCGTGACGTACATGGGGATGTTATCACCTAAATATCTAACATTATAAGTTCCATATCCGGTATCTTCTACGATCGTGCAATAGTATGTCAAACCGCCGGCGCTCATAAACTTAAGAATATCGCCGACTTTTATGTATCCGGTTATATTTGCACTACCCTTCCTGTTTACCGGTACCTGGGTAACAGTTATGTTGCACATGTATTTTGGATCGTATTGATTAAAATCGTATTGAAACTCAATTGGGGGTATTGTTTCTGCGCCACCTTTTCCTTGAAAGTCAACAGATAATAATGTTAATTTCCCTAATTTGGGATATGTTGTGGTTATCTGATTGGCATTATTGATATAAAATTGAGCCTGGTCATCATAACTATTAGGTACCCCTGGTGATAGGGAATAGTCATATTTAAACTGAATTTTTCGAATGCATTTTTGAGTTAAATTTTCGGATAATTGCGCAATATCTTTAACGTCAATAATATTGCATCCATTTTGTTTGTGCAGCGTACCTGAACTTGGATCGGGTGGGTAACCATTATCGAAATTATAATCACCACTTGCTGTTCTTATTGTACTAAGCGAGCTTTGTAGTTGGTCGTTTTTCAATATAATAATGGAGTTAAGCCTAAGTGACGGAACAGGACAATTATTATCCGATGTATACTCATAACCGTTACTTCCTACAGATTTGCCATCGGCTCTGATTTCCTTTACAAATAACGCAGTATGTGATCTTGTCCGAATTGCATCAAGATAATAGACCTCTTTTGTTCCTTGCGAATAAGATTTATAACTAGGATCTACCTCGTTATTAAAACCTTGAGAAGGGTTTCTCCAGTTGTAACTGGACGTCCACTTACCGTAGTCGAAAGAAACCCAATATCCCCAATCGCCATCGTCAACTAAACCGTTATGATTTCTATCGACATAGTCAGGACCTGTTATCGCCGTCAAATACCATGTATAAGCATAGGGCTCATTTTTTGTCTCTGTCGTGGATTTGGACTCATCTTGACTTGCAGTATATATTTTTTCGTTGTACTCGTAGGCTGGTAAAGCATAGTGATAGGTCACCCCACTTGAATTAGTTATCATATAACCCCCAACTTGCTTTTGCCCGGAAGTACATGATCCAGCAGCAATTACCCGATCAAAACCTGCACTTCGGGTATCAATAAATCCTTGCGCTTCGGCATAGCCCAGCCCTCCATAATTGATGATATCACTATTAGAAAACCACCTGATATTCTTGGAGCCGGCCAATAGATTTTGTTGACTATTATAACTTGTCGTTCCGTCATTATTACCCTGACCGTCGTCGTAACCAAATTGTGGAGTATCAAATGTTAATACACTGTTTGTATGCCCCTGACGGTAAGTATTTGAAAAATCATTAATAAAGCGATATTGAATATTCGTGGACGAAGACAAATTTGTAGAGGCTACACCCGAGCGCTCTACAACGTCGTTTTCGTTTTGTCCATATAAAACACTTTGAAAAATATACGGACGAATATTCCCACTTAAGCCCTGTGCGGTAACGTTATAATCATCATAAGCTGGATAAGTGCCGCCAGTTACTTTATCGGTATTCGGATTGTCATCAGGATTAAAGTGCGCTGGATCAGGCAGCCTGTAAATATCATGTCCCCTATTCGTGAAATAGGATTGATCTAAAACTTCCTGAGGTTGATACAAAGACCCGTTTACTAAGATATTTGCCGTTTCGTCCGACCAATAGCGTGTGTAGTTGTACGACAATCCTAAACTAAAACCTCCAGGTAAGGGTATACCAAATCCCCAACCCGAAGATTCAGTCTGAATTTTTCCTGCATTTGCATTATAAACACTCGTGCTTCCGCCTCCTACCGATAAATTTGCACTAGGCGAGTTTGAACTCATTGAAATACCCAACAAAGACTGGCTAACCGGATTTTTTTTATCGCCATCTGAATAGGATAGGCTTGCGCCTGCATTTGAACTAATCGAAGAGAAATTGGTCGAAATACCTATACTGGTAGACAGTTTGATGCCTTGCTGGCCGGCCTTTCCAGAACTGATATAAAGATCAGCCCCAGCATATCGACCACCATAGCCGTCGACACTTGCGCTGATGCCTATTCCTACGTTGCCGTACAATTTAAATCCCATTCCTATCGAAGTTCCGACTGCAAAACCTTGATATGTATCCTGAGAAAAAGACAACCCAAAATTAGCGCCACAAGGTAAGCCAACTGAAATACCAAATGTGGATCTATCACCACCTGCCCAAAAATCCCTTTGTTGTTGGGGAGCATTAGACTGGTCATCCGCGAAGCCGTTAACACTTCTCGTTATGGCGCCTGGGTTTAGCGACCATCCTAAACCGACCCATGAAGCCTCCTCGTTCGGTTGTACGCCAGCGTGATAAGACAATGCCAAAGGGTATCCTCCCTCAGGACCAGGAACTTCAAGTAAGGGCAACGAATAGGTGAAATTTCCAGTAAATGGGTTTACCATATCCGTTGTATCCACCGGCTCGAAACTCGTGGCTTCGGGCGATGTTGGGCCCGCCGTTAGGGCATAGGCAATGCCAGGAGTGACGACTTGATTGAGAAAAACAAATAGCAGAAACATAGATATTGTTTTTCTAATTTTGCTCGATGACATTTTTCTAAAAAGCATAGTTAATTTTTTTAATTCAATCTATTATTTTGGCGTTCTTTAGATTATCAGTGTCAATCTCAAAAATTTGATTGCCGATATTAAGTCCGAATTCTCTTAAAAATAGTTTCAAATGGTGGCTGTGCTCTATTCTATTTCCATCAAATGAAATCATCAATCTGTTAGCGTTCGACATTCCGTAGGTTTGTAGAAAAATACAATTTATCGGATAGATAGTACCTGATTCGTCAATTGCCATTTCTATATAGTCGCTCATTCGGAAAGAAAAAACTTGAACCATTTCGCTATATTGATCATAAGGCAATTGCCTTAACAATTCCTTGTTATTGCATGAAAATTCCAAAACGAAGAAATATTTGTTGTCATAGAATTTCGACTCAATGTTCTTTTGAAGATTTTTGGGTTGAATGGGCGACCGATTGATCAAACCAGACGGTTCAAACCTGAGTTCAACGTTGACGTCCCCAATTTTATGGTTCTGTTTTAATTGATTGCTGGGATCTTTAAAATAACTTAATAGTGCTTGCTCAATATGTATACAATTTCGGCAATACAGTCCTACTAAAGCAGAAAAAACTACACATATGATTATTAGTGATATGCTTTTTTTTCGACGCATTATTTTTTAGTTAAGTATTGGCTGTTAAGTTCCTTTACAACTTGATCAGTAATGTCCATGCCTTCTTCAGCATACGCAATGGTTCCAGAAGAATTTGCAATAAGAATTAGCTTATATTTATGTTGTTTACCATATTCTAGCAAAAAAGCGTTAACCTGCGCTACTATTCTTTGAGTCAATTTTGCATCTTCCTGTCGTGAATTATCCTGAATGGCATGTTGGTAATCGGTCAGTTGTTTCTGTTTGGCACTAATTAATTCTTTAGCCATTGCTTGTTCTTTCGATGACTTAGAAGCTAGGCTTTTCTCATACTTTTGAATAGATCCTTTTATTTCATTTGTCAACGTATCAATGTTAGCTTGCCAAACTTTAGCTTTGCTGTTGTATTCCTTTTTCGCATCATCAGATGCCTTATATTCACTTAAAATCTTTCCAGAATCTACATAAGCTATTTTGTCGTTTTTAAAAAGGTAGTTGAACAAAAGGAACAATGAGATGATCAATATTATAGAGTGATATATCCAAATTAGATATTTAAAACTTGAGGATGTATTTGTATTATTTTGTATCATTGGCAGATTTATAATTTAATTTTTTATCAAAATTCGGCATAGGTATCTCATTAAAAATAGGATGTATTTTTTTAATATTTATACTATCTATGGAAACTGCATTTAGGCCGATGTTTGATTGAGGGGGCAATCAAAGTCTTTTAAACATTCGTATTTATGTCATAAATATATAGTTATTGTTATGTAAAAAACAAATAATCAAAGAAAAAAATATTCACTCATTTACCTATATGATGTATTAATTAAATATTTAACTGTTACGACTACACTTATAATCATTAGTTATTTTTATAAAGCAATAGAGGATGGATCGATACATATTCTTAAAACAGAGCAGGGACAGTCTCTGCCTTAATTACTTCAGAAAATGCCGTTGAGAAAATCGTCATGTTGCTCAGGGCAGCATAATAGATTGACTAGCTTCAAGAGACTTGATATAGGCATACATTATTTGCAGGTCGTTGTAACCAGTTAATCAGGATCTCCGGCTTTATAGGAATTATAGGATTATAATTGGACTTCAAACCTATTAATTGTTTTACGTATGTTTTACAAATTTTCTGCAAATAAAAAAGCCCCACTTGTCTAAGCGGGGCTAAATCATTGATTTTCAGGCTCCTGAGGCTGGGCTCGAACCAGCGACCCTCTGATTAACAGTCAGATGCTCTAACCAGCTGAGCTACTCAGGAGTGTTTTCTGGTTTGGAGTGGTGCAAAAGTATGATTATCCAGCTAAATTCACAATCTTTGTCAAAAAAAATTTTAAAAAATATAATTCATGAGTTTAGTTGTTATTGGTACTGTAGCTTTTGACGCCATTGAGACCCCTTTTGGCAAAACAGATAAAATCGTCGGCGGCGCCGCCACTTACGCCGGTTTGGCTGCTTCTTA
>Ga0075040_1105400_pt1 | contig 15033 bp, 13 predicted proteins | sample OrgsoiRN2013_057_FD_67572 | JGI IMG/M metagenome (GOLD analysis project Ga0075040, IMG submission 67572) | Permafrost soil microbial communities from the Arctic, to analyse light accelerated degradation of dissolved organic matter (DOM) -... | ecosystem: Environmental > Terrestrial > Soil >...
TTTATATGTAGGAATACAAATTCCGATTGTTTTCATTTTGTTTCGCTTTACCCATTAAATTTTATTCCAGCAGCCGTTAACAGGGTCATATTTTTTTATTGGCAAAGCGGGGCTACCCACCGCTATCACATTTTCGGGGATACTTTTGGCAACTACGCTATTGGCGCCAATAATGCTACCCTCGCCAATTTTTACCCCTGGTAAAACAACCACACCGTCTCCTATCCAAACATTTTTTCCAATTTCCACCGTTTTACCCGAAGCAAGTTTCCTGAATATAGGTGGCTGCGAATCGGGGGAATCCTGATCGACGCCTGAATATACCCCGTGTGCATGATCTGTAATATGCACGTTACTGCCTATCAACACACCATCGTGTATGGTAATATTTGTGGTAGCCGCGATATGCAGGTTGTCGCTTGCGCTAACCCAGTTACCTATTTTAATTTGGGGTGTATAAGTAAGCTCTAAATGATGTGCTACTGCATCAAGCCATAAGTGATGGCCGGTGTGAAAATGCTCGCCTATGGTGATGTACTTACCACCCCTTATTTTGGTGCCGGTGGATACATAAAGGCCCTTACCTACTTCTTTTATGTAAAATGTCCATATGTAGGACACTATTAAATCTGTAATATAAACGCATAACTCCGGTAAAGGCCTTCGTAAATTATTAGCTATTTTTTTAAAAATCTTCTTCACGCCTCAAGTTTTTTTCCTTCAAATCGCCATTATTTGGAGTTTAGTGCCAAAAGCGTTTTACGCCGCGCCATTCCAAATAATTTAATTCCATAAAAGTAAACAACATTTAAATTTGCCGGCAATACTAATAACGGCGCAACAGTTAGTTTATAATATTTGTTATAGCTTAGCAACTTTTTTATCTCTTCGGTTTGAACGTTATTATCAAACTTGTTTTCCTTTTTAAAATGTTTAATCCAAACAGGGAAAAATCTGACAAAAAGGTCGTTTATAATGATACTTCTATAAGCTTCAAAATCATCAGTAAAGATTTCGTTAATTATATTAGTAAAATTTGTTCCAAAAATTTTGTAGAGATTGTAACCGCCAGTATTGTCAATTTGAACAGCCAAAAGTTTCGAATTAACTACTATGTTTTTTGGAAACATCGTTATAGCGGTCAATATCAGCGGCACTTGTACCAAATAGCTATCCAACCAACGTTTTAAATCTATCCGTTCAATAGCTTTGCGATTAACAATATTTCCAGAAATAAACGTTACATTATAAGTGACATAATTAATGAACGATTTTTGTGACCGATAAACTTTGTAATCTAAAGCATCAGTTTTATCAAATGATAATTCGTTAGTTTCGTCGACAATCCCATCGCTATTTAAAAATACAATACCTACATCGCTATTACTATTTAAAATCTCAATAATATTAAATAACGAATTTTCAATTAAAACATCGTCGTCCCCTAATACCAAAACAAAACTTCCTTTAGCACTATTGTAGCATTGCGCAATATTATAGTCAGGCCCTTTATTTACTTCGTTACGCAAATAAAAAATATCCAAGCCCATTTGCTTAAACTCCTCAACAACAACAGCGGTATCATCGGTTGATGCATTGTCGGATACTATAATTTCGATTTTGTCTAACTCTCTTTTCTGCTTAAGGAGATAACTCAAACAGCGTTTTAAAAAACGGCTTCTATTATAAGTAGGAATTGCGATGGTTAGCAAATATTCATTCATTGTGCCATTCATTTCTTTTTAGATTAAAAGTGAACACCGTCCATGTGAGGCCCACAAGCAATGTCAATGTAAAATATCCAACCGTAATACCGTTAACACCAAATTTATGCCCCAATATAAAGGTGGATAGAGAAACCAAAACCCCGCAGACTATAGATTGCACGAGCATTGGTTCTTTTTTATGGCATCGCAAATAAGTAGCAAATGCATACACCATATGATTGATTACACTTGCAATACCCATACACAAAAACGGTATCAACATCAAGAACCTGTTGCCGATAGTTAAATGAAAATGCCTGGCCAGTTGTACACCCGCTACTAATATTAACACACAAAAAATGCTGATAGCGGTTGAGTTAATAAAAATCTTTTTAAAATGCTTATCAAGCTCAGTATAATCCTCTTTTGCGATAAAGGTTGATAGCATCGGAATTTTTGTGTTTATCCAACTCATTGATATGGAACCTATTCCCGTTAAAGCCGCAATTGTCATACCCATTTGACCTGCTACTACCGGGCCTTCGGTTGCAAACAAAACCGGATTGAATAACTGAAAAATAAAATAACCACTTATCCAGCTTACCGCGATACGCCACTGAAAAGGAAATATTTCGTGATAATAGTTAATTACCCATTGATTTTTTGCTTTCCAGATAGCTTTTAAAAAATTAACCCGTCCCGAAAAAATAATTTGAAAATAATTAAATAAAATGGCCGCCAACGATGCTAAAGCCGCCGAGTACAGCTTAAAGCCTAACGCAAAAAAAACAAACAATAAAACAGTATTTATACTTTTTTGCCAGAGCCTAACTTTAGCCATATCTTTAACGTGGCCCAAGCCATCAAAGTAGGCTAACAATGGATCAATAAACAAGTTTAAAGATGTGGTAAGGCATAGAATTATCCATGGAAACTGCCACATTATGCCTGTATTACTGTTAAATTTACCAAAAAAGTAAAACCCGGCAGCTAATAAAACAAAAAACAAAACAATAGCTATTATGGCAAACCATTTTACGCAAAATCTAAGTAACGACGACAGTCTCGAACTATAGTAACCATCGCCGATAATTTGAAAATTTTCGCCCCAACTTAAATGGGCAAACTCGTGCGCGGTGTATTGTGTTATTACCCCACTAAGCCCAAGTTCGAAAAATATCTGAATGGCCAAAATGCTTGCAAACGTATAATAATATCCTTGCTCGGCCGGGGTTAAAAACCTCGCTATAAAGACAATTGATATTATACCGCCGCCGGCCTGTATTAAACGTGTTAATATAGTGAAGGCTATAGCACCGTCAATACCTATCTTTTTACCAAGATTTTTAAAAAGAGATATGATCATTAAAATTTTGTAAGTATCATTAATCTTCGCTGTTTATCAGATACCGCTTTCCGCAAATATCACGTCAAGCCTGTTTAACTTCGTTTTTTTATAGATGAAATCCGTAACCGGGGCAAAAATCACCGACCGCAATTTTTCCACCGCGATAGCCCCCGATAAAATAAAAATCGCCGCAACAACCAGGTAACAAAGCAGTACAGCAAAAGAGCTAAAATTAAATATATGGGGCACCCAGCTGGTAAAATAAAGCGCCATATATGGATGCACGTGTATTAAATATACCCCTAACACGCAAGTAGATATGCTGTTGATAAACCTGTTTTTAAATTTAATTTTATTAAACACAAAAAAACTGCTCACCGCCGATAAAACAATAAGCGGGTTAGTATAAGCCAGCCCCGCCGTAAATGTAAGATCGGGCTTATGCCGGTATATTATAAAAACAAACAGGTAGTTTAACAACAGGCTTGGTATTAATATGTAAAGCGGGCGGCTTATTAACAGATTAGGTTGCATGCGCAAATACTTATAAATATATTGCCCAATTAAATATATGAACATAAAGCTAAACAGCGAATACCCGCCGCTTACCCCAATCACCGGGCCATAAGTTGTTTTGCAGGTATAGCTAAATACCGTATTGCAAAAAAACAGCACAGCCAAAGTAAACTGAAATTGCTTTTGTGTGATGTTTTTAATAGCAGCATTTAAAAAAGGTGCTAATAAATACAAGAAAAAATAGCACGACAAAAACCACCACTCGCCATAAATCACGTTAAAAAAGTCGCGTATTATATGATAAGCGGACAACGGAACCTTAAAAAAATACCAAAAAACAACATCAATGATTACTGCATAAAAGGTGCCTTGCAAAAACAAGTTGATGAGGTTCTTGCTCCGAAATTTAATCCCGTAAAAGCCGGATATGAAAAAGAAGGCATTTACCGCAATTATCATGATGTTATCAATAAATAACAACACCGGCGTATGCGAATTAATGACGTATTTTGATGACCCTATGTATCCCAAGGCCAGGCCTTGATCGATAAGGTGGTGAATGATGATCATAAACATCAAAACAAGCCGGAACAATTCTATCCCCGACTCACGCTCAATTTTTGCGGTTTTCTCCATTTCCTATTTTTATGATTAACTGATATATTTTCTGATCACATCAGCCATATAATCATAGTGCGATTCATTCAAACCAGGCCATACACCCAGCCAAAAAGACTGGTTCATGATGATATCCGTATTTGGCAAGTTGCCTATGGTGCGGTGTTTAACGCCTGCGTAAGCGGGTTGGCGCAGTAAATTACCTGCAAACAAAAGCCTGGTCCCTATCTTGCTTTCTTCCAAATGTTGTACCAGCATGTGCCTGTCGGCAGCATCACCTTCGCGCAGGGTCATTAAAAAGCCAAACCATGATGGGTCGCTGTTAGCAGTTGGTTCCGGCAAAATAAATATTTCCTCAAACTCTTTCATCCGTTCGTAAAGCGCGGCGTAGTTTTCGCGGCGGCGTTGTACAAAATGATCAACCTTTTTTAATTGCGATACGCCAAATGCAGCTTGCATGTCGGTAACCTTCAAGTTAAAACCAATGTGCGAGTAGGTATACTTATGATCGTACCCATAGGGCAGGCTGCCCAATTGCTGTGAAAACCGGCACCCGCAGGTATTGTCCTTACCGGGTTCGCAGTAGCAGTCGCGCCCCCAATCCCTAAAGCTTTCGGCAAGTTTCGCCAGCTCTGGGTTGTTGATGATAACCGCGCCACCTTCGCCCATGGTAATGTGGTGGGCGGGATAAAATGAAAACGTTGCGATATCGCCAAAGGTACCTGTTTTTTTGCTGCGATAGGTGGCCCCTAACGAGTCGCAGTCATCTTCTACTACCCATAAGTTATATTTTTTGGCCACCCGCATTACTTCGTCCAAATCAAAAGGGTTGCCTAACGAGTGGGCTATCATAATAGCTTTGGTTTTAGGCGATACCGCCGCTTCTATATCCTCGGCCTTAACATTGTGGGTTGCTATATCCACATCAACAAACACCGGAATACAGCCATACTGCACCATTGGGTTTACGGTTGTCGGGAAACCTGCGGCAACGGTAATTACTTCATCTCCCGGCAGCACTTGCCTCGCACCCAGTTTTGGCGAGGTGAGGGCGTAAAACGCAACTAAATTAGCAGATGATCCGGAGTTAACTAACAGTGCTTTTGGAACGTTAAAATACTTGGCAAAGTCATGTTCAAACTCGTTTGCATATCTGCCGGCAGTAAGCCACGCATCGAGGGTAGCGTCAACACCTAACAAAACATCGTCTTCATCAATCACTTTGCCCGTAACAGGAATATAGTTTTGGCCGGCTACTATGGGCTTATTTATATTTAGCTGTATGGCACGGCTCAGATGTCCTTTAAGCTCATTGTTAATGTTTTTTAAATCCATTGTAAACACTGTTATTTCTTCAATTTTTCAACCAATTTAGCGCGCTTTCAGCGGGCTTTTACTATACTTAATATTACAACCCGCGGTTATAAATAATCTGCTTAAGCTCGTCAATTTGTGAATACGGGCCGTCGATATCTTCAATTTTAATAGGCAAGTCTTGACTAATATTGCGCAGCAATTTTTCCCCGTTCATTAATTCGCGGCAAGATAATTGCCCTTTTTGCAGCGGGAACGCCAAGTAAAAATCTTCGTTCAGCCTATCATACTTAACAACATGCCCTTCCGGAAGGTCTTTTTTTGCGTATACACCCCTAATATAGTTATCAAGAAAATCCGTCTCTTTTTTCATCGGTAATTTGCGCGATTCAGACGACGCCCCGCAAATTTCTTTTGCCTGTTTAAATGCCTTAAACCAATGGTCTACCTGTTGAGGTGAATAAGAATACGGAGACATGGTAACCCCATCTGAATTGATATCAATATGTCTTTCAAATAGTTTTACACCTTTTGCTACAGCGATATACATGCTTAACAGGTAATCTTCTTTATCATTACTTTCATGGGTAGATAAACCTATCGGAAGGTTGGGATACCTGTTTTTCAGATAATCTATTTGGTTTAATTCCATCTCGTATAATTGAGTTGGATAAGCCGCAATACAATGGTTTAATGCAATTGGGATGCTGCGGTGCTCAAAAAATGTCACCATATCATCCATATCTTTCAAACTTGCGCCAGCAACCGAAATAATCACAGGTTTTTTTGTTTTAGCGATTTTTTCAAGCAAAAACCAATCGTTTGAATCGGCGCTGGCTACTTTAATAATTGGCATATTAAATTCGCAGCATAAATCAACCGAACGTTCATCAAATGGAGTTGCCATAGGGATACAACCGTTTTCGTGTATTGCCTTTACAAGTATGGCATAATCGGCGTTCGATAGTTGGGTTTCTTGTGTCCTTTTGATGTATCGAATATCGGTTCTATCACGGAAATCCTTGTGTATAAAAGTCTCGACGTCCCTAAACTGTAGCTTTATGGCTGCCTTAACGTTATTGAACCTTACAACCCTGCCAAATTCTTTAATAATATTTAAACCACGCTCTAAACTTCCCAAATGATTATTTGTCATTTCAAGAACAAATAAGTCATCAAACACTTTTAGGTTATTATTCATAATTGCTTTTATTTTATATTAATTTATTTTACTAAAACATTTTGTAATGACGGCAACATATTAGATCTCAACTCTTCGGCGCTTAAAAAAGGATACATATCCTCTAAAGGGCTACTAATCATTCGGCCATCGTCTAATTTTTTTGAACTTAGTTTAGGGCTAAACTCCTGATCGAGCGTTAAAAACACTTCGCAGATAAAGGATTTATTGTTGTTCATGATATCGCCCAGATTTGCTTTCAGCTCGTCATGATTTTTAATGGCAAAGTATGGCGCATCAAAAGCGGTGGCAATTTTTTTAAAATCGGGGAAATTCAATCCCGAATCTAACCCGCAGCCAATAATGTTGTCCTTAAAGAAATTATGTTGTGTTTGCCTGATAGAATGATAACCTTTATTGTTGAAGATAAAGAGCTGGATAGGCAATTTGTTGCCAAATATGGTCTGCATTTCCTGCAGGTTCATCATCACACTGCCATCGCCGGCTATGCAAATCACCCTGTCTTTATCAGGTACCGAATAATAAGCGCCCACAGCGGCAGGCAAATCGTAACCCATTGATGCGCAACCCGAGTTGTGGAATATGCGCTGCCCTTTTTGAACAACTACCCCCTGGAAAGTTACTACGCAGGCTGTACCGTCGGCGCAGGCTATAATCTCATCTTCGTGCAGGTGTTTTGACATTTCGCTCACAAAGCAATACGGATTAACCGAGTCTTTCAAATCCCAGTACTCCGGCAGGCAAACTTGGTATTTTTCAACCCGCTGCCTGCACCAATTAATCCACCAGCTTCTGTCGGTAAAAGTTTTGTGGGCTACTTTTTTCAAAAACATGTCGAAAAACACCTTCAGATCGGCGTGTATCTTCATATCGTATTTGCAGGTAGGTTTTTCCATTTCAATGGCGTCGACATCGACACCTACCTTATATGCATTTGGCGCAAAGTTTTCCCAGTTGTAACTTACCAAACGGATGTTTAGGCGGCTGCCCAATACAATCAGTAAATCGGCATTTTGAACTGTGAAGTTACCGGCACGGTTACCAATAATACCCGGGCGGCCTGCATATAAAGGGTGGTCATCCGTCAACAAATCGTTCGAATTCCATGCGGTAACTACCGGCACCCCCAGTTGATCTATCAGTTTAAAAAACCCGGTATAAGTTTTGCTGTGGTGTATGCCCGAACCGGCGTAAATAACAGGTCTTTCCGCTTTTTCTATTAGATCTACCAGTTTGTCAATATTCTGATCGATTGCCTCCTCGTCAAAATGGATTTCGTCGGCAAAGTCATATGCTTCCAGTTCATCAGGGTTGATCTGTATTGCTTGCACGTCAATTGGCACATCGATCCAGCATGGGCCGCGGCGGCCGTTCAGCGCCAGGTAAATTGCTTTTTCTAAATAATACCTGATCTTTAGCGGGTCGGCAACAAACTGGGCATATTTGGTTATGCCTTTCACCATGGCAATCACATCAGCTTCCTGATCGCCCAACTGCCGTAGTTGGCCTGTTAAACCATAAGTGCCTACACAGGTTTCGCGCTTAACCTGACCCGATACCACCAGCATTGGGATAGAATCGACCCAGGCACCAAATACACCGTTCATGGCGTTGATACCGCCCGGACCCGATGTAACGTTCACCACACCCAGCTTGCCCGATATCCTGGAGTAGGCTTCGGCTGCCATGGCGCATGATTGTTCGTGGTGCAGGCACACATATTTCAAATCTTTATTACGGCCAATAGCGTCGTTCAGGTGCATGGCACCGCCGCCCGTTACCATAAAAACATAGTCGGTATATTTTGCTACCTGTTCAAAAATATAATCAGAAACTCTCATTGTAGTTATTAAAATAAATGCCTGCCGTTTTTATTTTGTAATGTTGTCAAATGCCCCGGTCAAGAATTCGGAAAGTTGATTTACAGACACTTTCAAAAGGCCGAAATTACCAATTTTTTCCGGCACGGCCAAAACAATTTCGTTGCTCATATTCTTCTTGTCTTTCTTCATATTATTAATAATATCATCAATGTTTACCCTTTTAAGATAGGTTAACGATTGCTTATCAATAAACGGCATAATCATTTTTTGCATGCGGTCGGCATCCGCCTGGGGCAGTTTCCCATACTTTACGGCAATGTCGTTTTCTATGATCATGCCTATAGAAATAGCTATACCATGCGGTATTTTATATTTAACCAGCGGTTCAATAGCGTGGCCAATGGTGTGCCCGTAATTTAACGCCTTGCGGATATCGTTCTCAAATTCATCAACCTCGATCACGGCCCTTTTTACCGACAGCGAAAGCCGCAAAATTGGGATGATATTTTTTAAGATATCTCCGTTCTGCCCGTTGGTGTACTCATCAAACTGTGCGATGGCATTGTTACCGCCAACTATTACTAATTTGATAATCTCGCCGTAGCCCGATAGGACATCGCGGCGATGCAATGATGTTAAAACATCTTCGCATATATATATTTGCGATGGGGCAGAGAACAAGCCGAGCTGGTTTTTAGCGCCTTTATAATTAAGGCATGATTTTGCTCCGATGCAGCTATCCGCCATGGATAGCAGGGTGGTTGGTACGTATACCCAGTTAATGCCGCGTTTAAAAACGGCTCGCGCAAATGCCGACAGATCTTCGGTAATACCCCCGCCAACCGAGATCAGCTTTTCTTTTTTGGTATAATTCTGTTCCTGCAGCTTATCAACAAGCTTCATGGCAGTAGTAAGGTTTTTGTTGGTTTCAACAGCTTTTAGCAGCAGTTTATCGGCTCCTGGGTATAGTTCTTCACCGTAAATTTTATCCACCACGCCATCAACATAAATAAAGTTTTTTTCTTTATTATGTCCGGACAGGTCGCCCAAACTTTTTACCAGCTGATCTTTGGTTACGAAGTCAACCTCATAGTCGTACGGTTCCGACTTAACTTTCATCTTTTCTGCCGCGCTTTCTGGCAGAACGAAGTTTAGCGTAGTATTTTCTATCTCAAACTCAATTTCCATATCTTTTTATTTTTGGAATCCGCCAATTAAATATCCTCCATCAATCACTATATCCTGGCCTGTTAAGAAACGGTTCTTGTCCGAACATAAAAAATAGCTCAGTTCCGCGATATCAGCGGGACTGCCAAGCGTGCCGACAGGTATATCGGCAACCAGCTGATTAATTACCTCGGCCGAATTGTTTTTGTATGTGAGGCTGGTAGCAATAAATCCCGGCGATACGGAGTTGACCAGTATATTTTTGCAGGCCAATTCAAGCGCCAGTGATTTAACCATGCCTATAAGGCCATGTTTAGATGTAGCATACTCCAACCTTTTATTACGCGAGATCGATCCGTAGATAGATGCCACGGCAACAATGCGCGCGCCTTTTTTACTAAACAAGGGCATCAGCCGCTGCGTAAGGAATACAAAGCTGTAAGTATTTACAAACAGCGTTTTATGTAATGTTTCTTCGGTTACATCGGTAAAAACTTTTGGGTTGTTGATGCCTGCGCTATGCACAAAAGCATCAATGGATTCAACATTTAAATTATCAAAATAAGCGTTTATCGATGCCATGTCGCCGCAGTTCAGTTCTTTTGAACCGGGTGCTATTACCGCATAGCCTTCCTCTCGAAATTTATCGGCAATACCCTTGCCAATTTCGCCGTTGCCGCCGGTAATAAATAATGTTTTTTGTTTCGCCATGATAATTTAAGCGCCTTCTCTTATACCAAGTAACTTTCAATTGTACGCCCAAAACCGGTAGTTACATCCACAACAGGGTCCCAGCCCAGTGCTTCAAGCTTGGTAATATCAGGCGTCCCCCTGGCAATAGGACTTTTTACATAGTGCGTTTCTTCCATTGATTTTTGCACCGAGCTAACCGTCAAACCTTTTTCAGGATAAAGCCCGGTCAGGATGTTGGCCAATTGGAGGATGCTGTATTCCTGATAAGGGTTGCCTACATTGTAAGCCTGCCCGTTCTCGCCTTTCAGCAACACGATAAAGAAAGCCAAAGCTGCGTCAGACAGGTAACAGAACGCCCTCTGTGCCGAACCATCACTGTTTAACACAATGTCCCGGTTGTTTAGGATATCGCCCACAAAATCGGCAAATACGCGGCCGTCATCAAGCAGCATTTTTGGGCCGTAACTATGAAAAGGCCTAATTATTTTTGCAGGGACGCCATATTGGTGCAGCCAACTAACACAAATGGTTTCGCCCATCCGCTTGCTTTCGCCATAGCACGATCGTACGTTGGTAGGGTCAAGCATGGCGTAGTAATCTTCTTTCATCGGGATGCGCGACTCGTCTACTTTACCATAAACATCGCCCGAACTGAAATAAAGGAATGATTTTACCTGGTCTTTTTTGGCCAGCTTCATTAAATTGATAGTGCCCAACACATTGGCATTAAGTGTACCAACGGGGTCAACATCGTAATATTTTGGACTGGCCTGGCTGGCCGCGTGCACAATATAGTCAACCTTGCGGTCAAGGTTTAATGGATCGCAAACATCCTGATGGACCAAAATTAGATGCGGGTCGTTCAGGTGGTCTTTAAAGCGGGCCGTAGCTTTATCAATGTTTCTCACCAACGCTAAAACGGTGATGTTGTATTCGGGCTTTTGCCTGTTGATATACAGCAGCATTTCAACCATGTAAGCAGGTAAAAAACCGTTTGCACCTGCTATCAGCACGGTTTGGTCTTTAAAGTCTTCCCAAGGGAGGTCTGCCTTGAAAACACCAGCTACATCCTCTTCTATAATTCTGTTCATATTTATTATTTACTTTCTAAAAAGTTAAAAATTTGCTGCTCGGTAAATTGGTCAATCGTGTTTTTACTTTCGTAAAAGTGCTTATACCAGGCAACAGTATAACCTACTGCCTTAGCTGCATTTAATTTGGGGCGCCAGCCGATATGCTGTATAGCCTTGCTGATATCCAGCTTTAACAAACCTGCTTCATGCGGCTGTGCCGTTTGCTTTGCAAACTCGTAAGTGCCGCTTCCCCATTCTTTAATAGCCAGTTCCACCATCGACCCTACATCAAGCGCATCGTCCGCATAAGGGCCAAAGTTGTAAGCTTGCGAATATTCGACCGGTGCGCTGGTAAGTTTAACAGCCAGCAACATGTAACCAATCAACGGCTCTAAAACGTGCTGCCATGGCCTGATAGATTTTGGATTGCGCACAATGATGGCCTGGTTGTTGCCTAATGCACGTGCGATATCCGGCAGCAGCCTGTCTTTAGACCAATCGCCCCCGCCTATCACATTACCCGCACGGCCAACTGCAATTGATTTTTGGTGTGTGCTGTATTCTTTTGTATTAAAAAACGAGTTCCGGTACGATGATATAACGATCTCGGCACAGGCCTTGCTGGCGCTGTACGGGTCGTAACCGCCAAGCCGGTCATCCTCGCGGTATGGGTAAACCCACTCCAGGTTTTCGTAAACTTTGTCAGTGGTTATTAAAACTACGTCGCAGCGCTTGTCAAGCTTTTTTACCGAGTTTAGCAAGTTGGCAGTACCAATGGCGTTTACTTCAAATGTTTCCGAAGGTATTTCGTACGACAAACGCACCAGCGGTTGTGCCGCTAAATGGAAAATATAATCGGGCTGGCATTGGCTTAGGGTAAAGTCCAGCTTTTCCTTATCTCGCAAATCGCCGATTACCGAGTTGCATATCTCGTCGCCATTTATCAGATAGAACAAATCATCGCCAGTTAAGGGGCTTAATGCATACCCGGTAATTTTAGCGCCAAGCATGTACATGATTTTGGTAAGCCAGGCACCTTTAAAACCGGTGTGCCCGGTAATCAGCACCGATTTGCCCCGATATGTTTTTTCCAGCAATTCTTTCATATTTACCAGGTTTTCCAGGGAGCGTTTTTTGTGTCCCACATTTCATTTAGGTCTTGCTTATCCTTCAAAGTATCCATCGGGCGCCAAAAGCCGCTGTGTTTGTAAGCGTACATTTCACCATCTTTAGCCAACGCCTCCATTGGTTTTTGCTCCCAAATGGTGCTATCGCCTTCCTGTATATAATCAAACACCTGTGGTTCGCAAACAAAATATCCGCCGTTTATCCATGAGCCATCGCCTTTTGGTTTTTCCATAAACGAATGTACATTGTTATCTTCGGATATATTTAAGGCGCCAAAACGGCCCGATGGCTGCACAGATGTTACGGTGCACATTTTGCCTTTTGCCTTATGTGTTGCTACCAGTTCGGTCACATTAACATCGCTAACGCCGTCGCCATAGGTTAGCATAAAGGTTTCGTTGCCTATGTGTGGCTGCACTCTTTTAATACGGCCGCCGGTCATCGATTCGTTACCCGTATCAACTAAAGTAATTTTCCACGGCTCAGCCTGGGTGTCGTGCACTTTAATCGAATTGTCTGACAGATCTATAGTAACATCTGATTTATGTAAAAAATAGTTAGCGAAATACTCCTTTAGCACAAATCCTTTGTATCCCAAACAAACTATAAAATCGTTATAACCATGTGCCGAATAAATTTTCATAATATGCCATAATATAGGCATACCGCCAATTTCAACCATCGGTTTCGGCTTCAAAACCGTTTCTTCGGATAATCGGGTGCCTAAGCCACCTGCCAAAAGTACTACTTTCATCTTTTATGTTTTAATTTTTTACTGACACTTCAACATTATCGGTAAGCGGAAAGCTACAGCACAAAAGGCATTCGCCGGCTTCTAGTCCATCAGGCAAATTTGCAATTCCTATAGTCTTCACATCGCCGCTGATCAGCGATGCCTTACAAAGCAAACAGCTGCCCGTTTGGCACGAATACGAAAGGTCGAGCATCGAATCAAGCCCTGCTTCCAAAATACTTTTCCCCTTGGCTACCTCAAAAACCACCTTTTGCCCCATAAGGTTAAGCGAAACGTTTTGCGTAAATACATCTTCAAATGCTTTCGGGTCGCGGGTCACCTCAAAGTCCTCTGAAAAAATATGCTCAGCTGGCACATTAATTTCAGTAAGCATTGCCTTTGCCGACTCCTTCAAACCGACTGGCCCGCATATAAAATGTACCGTATTTTTCAAGTCGCCCTCGTGCTTCATTACCTGCAGGACTTTTTTTGGATCGATGCGCCCTTGTATAACATAGGGGTTGGTGTTATCGATAAACGCACGGGTGTGGAAATGCCATACCGAAAACGTATCAGCATATTTTTGTTGTAATTCTTTTATTTGCTCCGAAAAAATGGTGGTTTCAAAATTCCGGTTACCATAAACTAAGGTTATATGCTGGTAATCGCCGCTATTTAGCGCAAATTTAGCAATCGACATTAAAGGCGTCACACCACTGCCGCTGCCCCAAAGTACAACATGTTTATGATTAATCCCCTGTGGAGCTTTACTTAATACAAAATCCCCAAGTGGCTGAAAAACTTCCACAACATCGCCAACTTTAACCTTATCTAATATGTGGTTTGAAACTACGCCGCCCGGCACCCGTTTAATGGTAACATTTAGCGTAGCATCAATACCTGGTGCGGACGAAAAAGAATACGGCCTTATATACCGACGCCCATTTATCCTAAATATCAGGGTTAAATACTGGCCAGCTTCGTACTTAACTTTTCTTAACGCAGGTTGTTTAAAACAAACGGTAGATGTGTCAGCTGTTTCCATTTTAATTCGTTCAACCTTAAGCGTATACGTTACCATTGTTCCAACTATTCGAATTGATTTTTAATCACGTAGCCAGATTCTTTCAACAGTTTCTCTTTTTTGAAATGCAATAGATCATGGGTCATCATATCTTCAACTAATGCCTTTAAGTCGTACTTCGGTTTCCAACCTAATTTTGTATTTGATTTTGTAGGGTCGCCAATTAATAGCTCTACCTCGGTAGGGCGGAAATATTTAGGATCAACCGCTACCACTTCCGTACCAACCGCCACTTGATATTCCGGATTACTGCATCCAATAACGTAGCCTTTTTCGTCAACACCCTCACCTTTAAATTCAATTTCTATTCCTGCTTCGGCAAAGGCCATCCTTACAAATTCTCGTACCCTTGTGGTTACGCCTGTAGCAATCACATAATCTTCAGGTTCATCTTGTTGCAATATCAGGTACATCGCTTCCACATAATCTTTAGCATGTCCCCAATCGCGCTGCGCATCCAGGTTGCCTAAGTAAAGCTTGTCTTGCAACCCCATAGCTATTTTTGATGCTGCACGTGTAATTTTGCGCGTAACAAAAGTTTCGCCGCGTAAAGGGCTTTCGTGGTTAAATAGTATACCGTTGCACGCATACATACCGTAGGCTTCGCGATAGTTAACTGTTATCCAGTA
>Ga0075040_1131879_pt1 | contig 14736 bp, 6 predicted proteins | sample OrgsoiRN2013_057_FD_67572 | JGI IMG/M metagenome (GOLD analysis project Ga0075040, IMG submission 67572) | Permafrost soil microbial communities from the Arctic, to analyse light accelerated degradation of dissolved organic matter (DOM) -... | ecosystem: Environmental > Terrestrial > Soil >...
TAGAATTATATGTTTTTGTGGTTTAAGCTATAGTAGTGAAAAAAACCTATTACATTTGATTCAACCAATTACCAATATAACCAATTAATAGTACAACCAATTTTCAGGATTAACCTAATAGACGGCGTATGTAAAAATTTTTACTTTCTACTGTAGCACACACTTTTTCCTGCTACCTCCCACATACTTTTTTCATATGAATAACTGATTTTAACCATAAACATTATGATTAGATTTTTTTACGGTACAATTTTTATTTTTTCGATTGTTATACTCTCATCATCCTGTCGGAAGAAAGAATTTGATAATTACTTCGGCCGTCCGGATACTCTTGCTCCCCCAATTTATACACAACTTCAAACCAGGGGTAATTTCACGGGCATCCTTGCACTTATTGATAAGGCAGGTTTTAAAACAACCTTGGGTACTGCTGGCTATTGGACATTCTTTGCGCCAAATGATGCCGCTATCCAAGATTATTTAAAAACAAATAATATCAGCAGTGTTGCTAACATCGATTCGGTAACAGCGGCAGGTATTGTAACTTATTGTTTATTACCAAATGCATATCGCAAGGCTGATCTTTCAAGCTTTCAAACTTCAAAAGGCCCCCAGTTAAATGATTCCTACAGGCGCCGGACATTTTATTACGACTTCACCTATAAAGATCCCGCTCACTCGGGTGTGGTTGTTGCCAATAACCGCAATGGTGCATATGTAGCAAATGATAATAACAATAAATATATCCCGTATTTTATTGACAGCTATTTTAATGTATTTGGCTTGTCGGCATCGGATTATAATGCCTTTTATCCAAGTTCAGTTTACTCAGGGTTTAACGTGGCCGGTGCCAAAGTAGTAACAGCGGATATCCGGGCAGAGAATGGTATTATTCATGAAATTGATAAGGTGATAAAGCCTTTGCCAAACATTGAGCAGTATATTACCAATAACCCACAGTACAGCGAGTTTAGAAAGCTACTGGATAAAGTTGCAATTTATACTTACAGTCCGGCGCTTACCCATCGTTACAATGTCTTAACAGGCAAACCCGATTCGGTGTTTATAAAATCGTACCCAAGCACTGTTGGCACTGCCCTTGCATTTGCACCTAATAACGAAAGTTATCTTAACGTAACCCAAACAGATGCGCAGGAGCAAGCATGGTCTATTGCTATCCCAACTAATACCGCGTTGCTTGCCTGGGAAAAAACGATATTGGTTAATTATTATTCTTTCTCCAATGCACCTGCAACTGTGCTTACCGATTTGATTAACTCATATATGTGGAACATCACAGTATGGCCTAAAAGTCTTTTGACCACTAAGAACGCCGAAGTACAATACCCAACGTTTGCCGCCGGAGATGTTATTGATAAGCAAATGCTGAGCAACGGTAATTTTTATGGCACAGCTGTAACGCACCAGGCAGATGTGTTCAGGACCGTTTATGGTAAAGTTTACCTGGACCCAAAATACAATTTGATGTTTAGGATATATGGACAGTCGGATCTGAAAGTAAGTACCAGTACGCCCTCATTTTTGTACACGGTATTTATGATGTCCGATATCGAATGTAATAAGCTTGGCTATTCGTTCAATACTGATCAGGGTCAATGGTCATACCTTGATCCAACAACGCCTACCGGTACGCCAACGCTGAGCTTAACGCAGGACCGGCTAACCCGTATAGCTGACATTTCGGTGGTTAATACGCCTAATGGCGAATTTAATGATCTGTCGGGTACAGGTATTGGTGAAACATACGATGGCGAGTATGTAAAATTTATAAATAATAAGGTATACTGTTCAGGAAACGTAGTTGATGGTACATCCGTTACTATCGATAGTTCTAAAACTGCCTTTAACGGTAAGGTATATTACACTAAAGGTTTACTTCACTTTGCCGAGAATTCAGAAACATTGGCAAAATCACTTAACCGATTGGCTAACTCTACCGACCCTACTGTTTCAGCGAGGTTCAGTTATTTTTATCAGTACCTAACCGGCTCTTCAGCACTTTATGCGCCGACGTTTGACGGAACCGGTGCTGTCACTTCCGAAAACATCATTGGTGTACCTGTAGGTACATTTTATACCGCGTTTATACCTACAAACGCAGCAATAACGGCCGCGGTAAAAGCCGGTATTTTGCCGGGCAATACCACAACCGGTGCGCCTACGTTTGCAAGCGGTTCGCAAACCACCGCCCAGCAGCAGGCTGTTGCTAACTTTATTTTATATCACATTGTTGTTAAAAATACAATTGCTGAGGATGGAAAAAAAGCGGGGACATACTCAACACTGCTAAATGACGTACAGGGTAATCCTGTGCCGGTGAGTGTGTTTTATTCTAATCCAGCCGTCCCCAGTACAATGCAAGTGAGAGATTCGCATTTTGTTAGTGGTACAGGAGCTTTGGTAGATATAAACGGCAGTAACAACTTAGCTAACCGCGCGCTGATCCATTCAATTAACCAGGTCCTGAATTTTAATTAAGTAAGTAGGTTTTATGAAAAGAATTTTATTGAAAATAACTTGTTTTTTATTGTTTCTATGCTTTTGCTTGCCTGCTTACCTTAAAGCACAAGCCCCTGCAAAGGTTACCATCAGGGGCAAGGTTATTGATAGCAAAGATAAATCAACTATCCCAAGTGCGTCAGTAGCTGAAATAGATAAGGACGAACGTATCATAACAAATACGCCGACAGATATTGACGGTAATTTTGCGTTGAAAGTTACCGATGTTAAAAACCGGATTCAGGTTTCGTTTATTGGCTACAAAAAGTTTGTTGAGCCAATAAACGGCCGCACGGTAATTAACGTGTCACTAATTTCTACTGCCACCGACTTGAGCGAGGTTGTTGTTACCAGCAAACCTGCGGTAAATAACGGAACCGGTTTAAATATTGACACGCGTAATTCAACCATGGCAACAGCAACAATTAGTGCTAAAGCCTTGGAGGAGCTTTCGGCCACTTCTATTGACCAGGCTTTGGAAGGCCGCTTACCGGGTGTAGACATTGGTACCACATCAGGTGACCCGGGTGCGCCAATGTCTATCAGGATCAGGGGTACCAGCGCTATAAATGGTTCATCAAATCCAATGATCGTGCTGGACGGATTACCTTATAACATTACTATCCCATCCGATTTTAGTTTCGCTTCAGCTGACGAGCAGGGGTATGCCCAGTTACTAAATATTGCCCCCAGCGATATTAAGGATATTACTGTGTTAAAAGACGCGGCCTCGACCGCGATTTGGGGGTCTAAAGCTGCAAATGGTGTTTTAATTATTAATACCAAACGTGGTGTGGTTGGCAAGCCGGTGGTTACCTACACATTTAGGGGCACGGTGTCGCGCCAGCCAAGCGGCCTGCCAATGTTAAATGGCAACCAATATTCCGAATTAATACCCGAAGAAATTTCTAACAGGAATGGTTTGCCTATCAACCCGCTCAACTATCCTGAGTTTAACTATGATGCCCGAGACCCTGCTAATTATTATAACTATAGCCAAAACACCAATTGGGTGGCAGCTATTACGCAAATCGGTCACATTCAGGACCATAATATAAATATGCAGGGTGGTGGTGAAAAGGCTACCTATTATGCGTCAATTGGATACACCGATCAATTAGGTACTACTGTGGGTACATCTTTAAGCCGTATTACCAGTAAGATCAATCTGGATTATATTGTATCTAACCGTATACGTTTCCGTACCGATATTTCTTATACGCACGTTAACAACGGCCTAAATTACAGTTCGTCATTGCGTAGCGTTGCCTACAACAAAATGCCAAACATGTCTATTTATCAATATGACGAATATGGCAATCAAACACCTGTTTACTTTTCTCCGGCATCAAACATACAGGGGCAGTATGGCGGTTTAAATGCATCCGACGGCTCCATTATTGGTACCGTAAACCCGGTTGCTTTTGCGAGAACTGCTACAAGCACCCAGGTAGGCGAGCGTGTTACGCCTCACTTTAACCTTAGATACGACATCATTCCATCTATATTACAGGCTACGTTCGATATCCAGTTTGATATTAACAACACCAAATCAAAAAGCTTCCTGCCGCAAATTGCAACAGGCAGGCCTTCAACCGAAACGGTGGTTAACCGTGCGCAGGACAACGACGGGGATACCTACAATACCGACTCTAAATTAAACCTGATATTTACTCCGCGGATTAAATCAGATAAGAGCACATTCCAATCCTTGCTTTCGATACAAACCAGCGACAGCAAAAATTTAGGGCAGAATATTATAACCGGCAACTCAGCATCGTCAAATCTACAGGATGCTGCTGATCCTGCGCGTGTCCAAAACGGCGATTTTGCCCTGTCAACATCAAATACCGAGACCCGGTTAATAGGTATCGTACTGGTTAACCAGTATTCATTCCTTGATCGATATATTGTTAACGTTGGTGGCCGTGTCGACGGAAACTCACTGCTAAGCAGTAAAAATCGTTTCGGTTTCTTCCCGTCAATATCAACCAGGTGGAGGGTATCGGGCGAGCCTTTTATGGCAAAAGTAACGGCTATTAACGATTTAAGTATCAAAGCAAGTTACGGTGCTACCGGACAAAGTCCTACTAACCCGTATACATTTTATAACACCTATACTCCCACCGCATCTTCGTATGCCGGTTTATCGGGTACCCAGGCAGGCAATATTGGGTTAGATAATCTTAAGTGGCAAACCACGCTCGGTACCGATCTTGGTTTAAGCATATCAGCGCTTAAAAACAGGTTTATTATAGATTTAGATTATTACAATAATAAAACCATCAACCTATTATTCAATGGTTTAGCAATCCCTACGTACACCGGTTATAGCAGCATTAACGCAAACGTGGGCACGTTAGTTAACAGGGGTTTCGAAATAGGACTTAATACCATCCCATATAAATCAAAACGTTTGCAAATTAACTTTGATTTTAACATTGCCAGGAACGACAACACGATTACCAGTGTGTCAGATCAATTCCCAAAAACGGATGGCAGAGCTGTTGACCAAAACGGTATTTATCGTACCTATTTGCAAGTTGGTAATCCATTCGGATCGTTCTATGGTTACAGGTACCAGGGCGTTTACAAAGATCAGGCGGCAACTGTTGCAACCGGGATATCCGGCAAGCCTATTGTTACACCAACCGGGCAAACCGTTTATATGAGGTTTAACTACCCGCAAACAGATTATACTTTCCAACCGGGCGATGCTAAATATGAAGATATAAACCACGATGGTAATATCAACTCGGACGATATAGTTTACCTGGGTAATAGCACACCGAAAGTAACCGGCGGTTTTGGCCCTGGTTTCACAATTGACGGTAATTTTAAAATCCAGGCCTTTTTTATATACAAATTGGGTTACCAGTTAATTAACCAAAATTTAATAACTACTACCAATATGTATGCTTATAACAATCAGAGTACCGCGGTGTTGCGCAGGTGGCGTAACCCCGGGGATATAACCGACGTGCCAAGAGCCTTGCAAGGTACCGGCTATAACTGGCTGGGATCTGATCGTTATGTTTCCGACGCTTCATATTGCAGGCTGCAATCAGTAACGGCGCGATACACCCTACCAAAAGTAATTTTAAACAGGTTAGGGGTTAGAAACGCAAGCTTTTATGTAACGGCCGAGAACTTGTATACCTGGACCAAATACCTTGGAGTTGAACCGGATGTTTCTGCAAGAGGTACAAACAACAACCCGTTTACTTATGCGTCAGACAATTCGTTAACGCCGGTTTCGAAGAACTTTTTACTTGGACTTACAATAGGCTTTTAATATTAGATCAACATCATGATAAAGAATATAAAATTTGCAACACTATTAGTACTGTGTGTCCTGCTATCCACTTCGTGTAAAAAGTGGTTAGAACTAAAGCCCGTGGATGGTAAGGTACGCGAGGATTACTGGCAAACGCAGGACCAATTGAAAGCATCGGTTATTGGCTGTTATGTGGCCTTATCAAATAATACCCTTGTGGCAAACCTTTTTGATTGGGGCGAGTTGCGTGCTGATATGATAACCACAACGCCAAATACCACCACTGAAGAAGTACAATACGCATCGGCCAATATACTTTCCAGTAGTAGCCTCACCAAATGGGCTTCGATTTACACGGTTATAAACAATTGCAATACCGTAATACAATATGGCCCTTTGGTTTTACAAAATGACCCTACCCTAACACAAGTCCAGCTGAATGCCTATTTGGCGGAAGCGCGTGGACTAAGGGCGTTAATGTATTTTTATTTGGTACGCACCTGGGGCGAGGCACCCTTGATATTGGACGCCTCATCAAGCGATGCCACTATCCAATTGGTGGCAAAAAACAGCCGGACCGATATCTTGAACCAAATAGTTGCCGACTTGACATTTGCCGCTGCAAATGCGCCAACAAATTATGGTACAGACCCAAGGCAAAATAAAGGCAGACTAACCAGCTATGGAATATATGCTATACAAGCCGACGTGTATTTATGGATGGCCGGTAGCGACCACCCTGAATATTATCAAAATTGTATTGATGCATGCAACAAAGTAATTAACTCGGGCAATTTTGGGCTTATTGATGGCTCAAACCAAAACAACTGGTACACCACTGTTTTCTTTAACGGCAATTCAAACGAAAGCATATTTGAGATACAATACGATTCACAATTGCTGAACCCTTTTTATCCCATGTTTGGCGACCCGTCAAAAAAGAGGTTTTTAGCAGCACAAACAGTTATGGACCAGGTTTACACTACCGATCCTGTAGACCCTATTAATGTTAAGGACATCAGGGGCGATTTGGGTTCTGTCAGGTCATCTGATAACCTGATATGGAAATTTGCAGGTACTTCAAGCTCATCCGTGATAAGGGCAGTAAATGCATCGTATGCGCACTGGTTTTTTTACCGGTATGCTGATATCCTGCTTTTAAAAGCTGAAGCATCGGCCTGGGCCGGGAAAGGTCAGGACGCGCTTGACCTGATAAACACCATTCGCACCAGGGGAAGGGCATTGGCCGGTACACTGCAAAACCCGTCAGTAAGCGACCCTGAGGGTATTACCGAATATATTTTGGCCGAACGTCAGAGAGAGTTTGCCTTTGAAGGCAAACGATGGTATGATGTGTTACGGTGTGCCAAGCGCGATAACTACTCGCACATTAACCTGATTTTAACTGTGGTAGGCACAAATATTGCCGCCGGGGGTAAAGGTAACCTGATACAAAGTAAATATGCGGATACACGCAGCCACTACTTACCTATTAATATAAGCGAACTGGCTGCCGATCCGAATTTGGTACAAAATTCATTCTATCAATAGTGAAATTATGAGAAAGTTAAAAACATTAAAAGGTACAACCGGGCTGCTGATAGCAGTGCTTGGTTTAATGCTGTTCGCGGTAAGCTGCAAAAAGTCGACATTGGTTACGGTAGTTAGTACAAACACCAATATCACCAGTTACCTGGATAAAAACCCTGACAAGTTTTCGATATTCAGGGAAGTACTTGCGCGTAGCGGCACTGCCGACTTTTTACAGGCGTACGGCAATTATACACTGTTCCTGCCCAATAATACGGCTATGACGGCGTACTTAAAAACGATCGGCAAAAACTCAGTTGACGATATCTCAGTAGCCGACTTGACAAGCATGGTTACATTTCACGTAATTAACGATACCGTAAGTACCGCTAATTTTGGCGATGGTAAAATAAACTCGCTGACAATGTACGGGCAATACTTAACTACGGGTGCCCAGATAGTTAACGGCCAAACCAAAGTGCGGATAAACAAACAAGCAAATATTGTTACCTCAAACATTAAAGTGGGTAATGGTTATATACACGAAATTGATGGTGTGTTAATGCCGGCAACAAAAACCCTTGCTCAGCAAATAGAGGCCGATCCAAGTCTGACTATATTTACGCAAGGCTTGAAAGCAACTGGTCTTTATGATTCTTTAAATATCCTGCCTGCTGCTAATAAAGATACAACACGCAGGTGGCTTACCGTAATGGCTGAGTCAGATTCGGTATTTAAAGCTGCCGGGTTTAACACCTTTGCCGATTTGCAGGCACGCTACTTTAAGGCAGGCAGCGACCCTAAAACAATAACAGACAGCTTGCATTTGTTTTTTGATTATCACATCATATTTGGCGTACAATACCTGGCCGATATTAGCCAGGCAACATCCTACAACACCTTTGCGCCGTCTGAGATCATTAACGTTTCAAAGTCGGGCAAGCTTGATTTAATCAACGATATCACCTTTAACGGCACTTACGAACCAGGCGTTTCGCTTAACCCAAGCAAAAGTGATATTAGCACATCAAACGGAGCATTACATTACACCGCGCCGTTTGCATCAAAAGCAGGAACAACTACCGGCCACTATGCTATCAAAGTTAGAAAGCCGGTACCTGTTTATTGGGACGTAGCTGATTTTCCTGAAATACGGGCTTTACCTGCATTGTTCAGGCATACTGGCGTGCGCAAATGGTTCCCTAAACTAACCCTTACCACTTTCTCTATAGCAGGGTGGGATTGGCCGCATGCTGAAGCTGCGACAGGCGTGAAATATAGCGCAAACTATTGTACACTTGGCGGTACAGGGGTGCCTTCCAATAATGCCGACTTCGTATACGGCGATTATATGAACCTGCCTTTAGGTGTAGCTACAGCCGCTAACCCCGGTTCGGCAACTAACGCCTGGCTGAGTATGAAAACCCCTGTGTTAATTAAAGGTACTTACAAAGTTTGGATGTGCTACGAACGTCGCGAGCAAACCGGTAAATGGCCAACAGGACGCCGTACACAATGCCAGGTAAGTATTGATGGTTTTGTAATGGCTAAACCATTTGATTTTGCCGAGCCTGCACCGATTGGTACATCGGCAGATTTGGAATCTCAAGGGTGGAAATATTTCTCTAACGACCCATTAAGAGCTACCGCGGCATCGCCTATCCCGAACGTAATGCTTGGGAAATTGGTTGGTATCGTCACTATTACATCTACCAATACACATACTATCAGGTTTGACGTAATACAAGGTAATAGTAACACCGATGATTTGGACATGGTACACTTTATACCAATTGATGCCCCATCGCAAGTATTGCCTAGGTTCAAGCCGGATGGTACACAGGACTTTACAGTTATTCCATAATGATAAAATAAGGTTCGGTAAATGTTTACCACGAACGTTTACCGAACCATAATAGAATTATTAGGACAGATAATTTAAAACTAAAAGAATGACAATAAGAAAACAACCTATCATTTTACTTATATTGTGTTTGCTTTTTGCTTTTTCGTGTAAAAAGTGGGATAAATATAACGCGGTACCGGACCCTGCCCTTACGCAGAACCTTTTAGCCACGATCAATCAAAATCCTAACCTAAGCGTGTTTGCCGGGTACCTTGTTAAAACAGGCTATGATAAGGTTATATCCTCCTCAAAAACCTATACAGTTTGGGCGCCTAATAATACGGCTATGCAGGCGGTTGATCCCACCATACTGGCAGATACCGCCAAGTTGAAACAGTTTGTGGGTAACCATATTGCAACCCAGCAATATTTTACTTCACAGATACAAACGTACTTGTACATAAAAACATTGAATGGAAAGAATGTAACGTTCACCAAAACCACGGTAGACGATCAGCCAATTTCCCAGGCAGACCAGTATACAAGCAATGGTGTTATCCATACCATAACGGGTGCCATTATACCCAAGCCCAACGCTTTGCAGTATTTGTTGTCAACCACTTTACTTCAACAAAAGGAATTGGTATCATTAAACTATCCGTTTTTTGATAAAACCCAGGCAATACAAACGGGGATCAATCCTACCACAGGCTTACCTGTTTATAAAGCAGGTACCGGTATTGTAACGTTAAACAGGTTTACTAATCTGGCACCGATTGGCAGTGAAGACTCACTTTATACTTACGTCATACTGACCGATGCTGCCTATACGGCCGAAAAAACCAACCTGGCGAAGTTTTATAAGGGATTAACACAGACAATTAGCGATAGTATTACTAATTATAGCGTTGTTAAATCATTATCGTTTAAGGGGCTATTAAATTCCGCCAGTTTTCCGGATACTGTTTATTCTACCGTTGATAGTGTTAAGTTTCACTTGCGGGCCGCTGATATTACCGAAACCCACCGTGTAAGTAATGGTATAGTTTACGTAATGAGCGCTATTAATTATAAGCTATACGGCCAACGGAACGATAAATATTCGAAAATTAAACCAATAGTTATACAAGGCGAAACAATTGATAGTTTGCTGCAGCCGGCTAAATCAATTGCCATAAATACCAGGCGCAACCCGGATAGTACCACTTATAAATACGCTTATTTAACAAACTCGGGTATCGCGTCCTATTGGTTGATGTACCGGGCCCCGGCAAACTCGGTGAAATACCATGTTTATTGGAGGGTGCCCCGCGACTACAGTTTGACACCAGCCACTGGTGCAACAACGATAGTTTACTCGCCCCAATCGTTTGCTGTGGGCAGCCAAACCAGTATTCTGTTTACACAAGCTGCGCCCGGCGCAATTGACAATGGAGCAAATCCCACGACTGGCGTGCACACTTACTCGACAGATTATTCAGAAGTTTATCTTGGAGATTATACGGCACCAAATTATTATTCGGGCAACAAGCTTGATGTGGGTGGGCTGGCTAACTTCCTAAACCTTTTTGTTGTTGGGGCTAACGTCACTACAAATGGCGCTAACACCATACTGTTAGATTATATTAAATTAGTTCCAACTCCATAATTTTCGAAATTAAACATATGACTTACATATTTACTAAAGTGGTAAAGGGTATAGTATTACCGGCGTTAATTATGGGATTAACGACTGCGAGCCTGTATGCCCAAAAAACCGACTCAACCAAAACCACAAAACCTGAAAGTTCCGACAAAAAAGGAGTCAGCGTGAAAGGTACGATAACTGACGCGCAAACAGGTAAACCAGCCTCCGGCATAAGCGTACAAATAGCTGAATTCTCGGCAGCGATAACCGATGATAAAGGGCAATTTGTTATTAACGCGCCAGATTTGAATGCCTTACTTGTGGTTACAGGTGCAGGTTATCAAAATAAGGAAATACCCTTGAAAGGGCGTACAACAGTAAGTGCAAGCCTTTATGCCGATACTTACTCTTCTGTTTACGGTACGGTAATGATGCCTTTTGGACCAAAATCAAAGGCGCATGTAGCTAATTCGGTATCATCTGTATCGGTTAATGATAGCTGGCAGCGCACAAACGAAAGTTCAGACACTTATCTACAGGGAAAAATGCCGGGATTGAATGTGGTACGCAGGTCGGGCACGCCGGGCATTGGCGGTAATTTGTTCCTCAATGGTTTCACCTCGCTTTATGCTACCAACCAACCTTTAATTTTGGTAGATGGTATGATGTATGATAATTCTAATTACGGCAATTCTGTTATTGCCGGGCACGTATCAAACCCGCTTTCAAACATCGACATTAAAGACGTAGACTCGTACACTTTTATAAAGGATGGTTCGTCGTTATATGGTACCCGGGGAGCAAATGGTGTGTTATTAATTACCACCAACCATGCCAAAACACAGGCTACCTCAATTGACTTTGCAGCATACGGATCATACAACAGTAAGGTGTCAGATTTGCCGGTAATGAAAGCAGGTGATTTCAGGACATACCTTTCAGACCTTATGCTGACCGTGCCGGGCCAAACAGCAGCAACAATAGCTGCAAACCCAATATTTAATGATAATGCCAACCCTAACTATTATCGTTATCACAATGAAACTAACTGGCAGGACCAGGTTATGAACAACAGCTACAGCCAAAACTATTACCTGAAAATTACCGGTGGTGATGATATTGCCACCTACGGTTTATCGGTAGGCTATGTGAACGAAGCCGGTATTACCGACAAAACAAACCTGCAGCGCTATCAAACCCGCTTCAATGCCGATTTAAATTTGTCAACCAAACTTAAATCGACTGTTAGTTTATCATTCGTAAATAACCAGCAAAAGTTAGAGGATCAGGGTATCGCGCCAAAAACAAATCCGCTATACCTGGCTCTAATTAAAGCGCCGTTTATGACACCTCACGCTGTCAACCCCGCCGGTATACAATCGCCTAACTACGCCAACTACGATACCTTAAATATTTCAAACCCGGCAGGTGTTATCAATAAATTCCAGGGTGTGAACAACAACTACCGCTTTTTAGGGTCGGTTAATTTTACGTACCTGGTAAGCAAACATTTTACCCTGCAAACTTTGGTAGGAATAAGCTATGATAAGATCCGCGAAAATCGCTTTGTGCCGGGCTTGGGTGTAGTGCCTGATACGCTTGCACTGGCGATTACTACCGATGAGTCGGCCACTAATACACAACGCTTATATTCGTTGTATAATGATACCTACGCGTCGTACTCGCCAAAAATTGGCCATAATCAGACGCTGACTACCAACCTGGGCTTCAGATATAATACCATTTCAAGAGAAATAGATTTTGGTAATGGTTATAACTCTGCAACCGACGATTATGTGAGCGTAAGCGGCGGTTTGCCTGCGTTGCGTACAGTGGGCGGCGATAACGGCAAGTGGAACTGGCTGAACTTATACGCCAATGCCGACTACGAATTGCAAAATAAATATTTCCTGACGTTCAACCTGTCTTCCGATGCCTCATCAAGGTTTGGTGTAACAGCGGATGCGCCGGTGACCATAAACGGAACAAAAATGTCGCTAATGCCCGCGCTTGCCGCAGGTTGGTTGATATCATCCGAAAAATTTATGGCCGGTGCTAAGTTTATTGAATCGTTAAAACTGCGCGCCAGTTATGGTATTGTGGGTAACGACGATATTGGCAACTACTCGGCCCAGCAGTATTACGTTTCGCAAAATCTTTTTGGCAGCCAGGGCCTTGTGCGTGGTAATATTGCCAATACAGGCTTGCGTTGGGAGTCAGTAAAAAAAGCGACTATTGGGTACGACGCTTCGTTCCTTAACGAGCGCTTGAATGTAACCTTTGATTACTACAATAACAATTCAACCAGCATGATCACGCAACAGCCGGTCGCGTCGTTTAGTGGTTTCAATTATGCGTTGACCAATAACAGTTCTATGCTATCGCAAGGTGTTAGTTTGGGTGTTACCGCCAGGATCATCAACTCAAAGTTAACCTGGGATATGGGCGTTAACGTATCATCTTATAAAAACAGGATCACCAGCTTGCCAAACGGCCAGATGCTGACCAGTTATGCCGGCGGCACAATTATTACCCGCGTAGGCGAAACAGCTAACTTGTTTTATGGCTATAAAACAGCAGGGGTGTACAGTTCGGACGCTGAGGCCGCTGCTTCGAAACTGCAGAACAGGTTGGACAATGGTACGGTTACTCCCTTTAAAGGTGGTGATGTGAAATTTGTGGATACCAACGGCGATGGCTTTATTGATGCCAGTGACCGCCAGGTAATAGGCAACCCCAATCCAAAACTTACAGGTGGTATTACCGAAATGCTTAACTACAAAAGGTTCTCGATGGATGCCTTGTTTACCTTTAGCTTAGGTAATGATATTTATAACTATACGCGTCGTATACTAATGTCAGAGAATGGTTATCAAAATCAATTAATAGCCGTTGATAACAGGTGGCGCGCCCAGGGCCAGGTAACAAATGTGCCGCGTGCCCAATATGGCGACCCGCAAGGTAACTCCAGGTTCTCCGATCGTTGGATCGAAAGCGGATCGTACCTGCGGTTGCGCACCTTATCGGTAAACTACAACGTACCTATAACAGCCAAAGGGATAAAATCAGTAAAACTTTACCTAACAGGCAATAACTTATTTACACTGACCAATTACCTGGGCTACGACCCGGAATTTAGTGCAGGCGGTAATATTTTTGGGCAGGGCACCGATATTGGTTTAGAGCCACAATTCAGGACTGTGCAAATTGGCGTAAGGTTAGGTTTATAATTTAAAAGACAGTTTAAAATATGGTTATGAAGATGAACACAACAAAAACAGTCAAGTATATATTGATTATAGTTTTTTGTTTAAGCAGTTTTTCCTGTAAAAAAGCTTTTCAGCTCTCCCCGGAGAATGTATTGACACCGCCGAACATGTACCAGAACGTGAACGATGCCGATGCGGCTTTGTTTGGGGTGATGGGCAAATGGATAGGCGTAATGGACCGCTACGTGGTGCAAAATGAATTGCGTGGCGACTTAATGGATGTGACGCAAAACGCGGATAAATACCTGCACCAATTGAGCGAGCACGCGGTTACTACCGATAACCCATGGGCTGATCCAAGGCCTTATTACAGCCTGATCATCGATTGTAATGATGTGATGAACAATTACAAGATTATGCTGGCAAACAAGCGCATGAGCCAAACCGACTACGACATACACAATGCCGAAGTTACAGCTATTTGGGCATGGACGTACCTGCAGGTGGGGATCCATTACGGTACCGTACCTTATGTTACCGACAACCTGGCTAACCTTACGGATTTAAATGATACCAGCAAATACCCGTTCCTTACGCTTGACCAATTGCTGGATAAGTTGCTGGCTGTTATGCTGGCCATACCGGCAGCAAATATGCAGCCTATTGAAATTATTGGCCCGGCAAGGTTAACGGTTATTAACTCAAACGGTTTAAATCTTATCCGCAC
>Ga0075040_1031709_pt1 | contig 14356 bp, 13 predicted proteins | sample OrgsoiRN2013_057_FD_67572 | JGI IMG/M metagenome (GOLD analysis project Ga0075040, IMG submission 67572) | Permafrost soil microbial communities from the Arctic, to analyse light accelerated degradation of dissolved organic matter (DOM) -... | ecosystem: Environmental > Terrestrial > Soil >...
GTTAAAAATAACGCTATCGACCAATTTGCGGCTTTGCCAGCACCCACGATGAGCGAATTTTCGGAATTCGCCTATTTTTCCAGCGGAGATCATGTCAGACCAGTAGCAATTCTGATCAAGTAAACTAAAATTATGTGATCTGGATCACACTTTATCTAAAATTTGCCTGGGGGTAGATTGTATGGACGACGGATTCAGCGTTAGAGTTGCGGCGCAATTAGGAATAATCTCACTAATTTGTAAGAATGTTTCACGGAAGAGACTTTAATGATTCAGGTCATTTTTGGACACAATTAACACGTAAAATATTAAACGGTACGGCATTATTACATAGCCGCTTCGGTCACCGGATGTTGGAAGTTTTATCTGGCGCCGATGTTTTTCATTAGCCACCCAGGGGTGATCCCAGGATACCGGGCGATATTTTATCACCCAAGTTATGTTTTTAAACATAGTCTATAGGGATGGGAAAATGAATACGAATGAAATACGCAAACATGTTTACGATATAAATTTGTCATATTTGCTCTTGGCGCAACGGCTTATTAATCAGGAAAAAGCGTCAGCGATGTTTCGATTAGGAATAAATGAAACCATGGCGGATGTATTAATGAAACTGACGCTGTCGCAAATGGTTAAGCTAGCTGAAACGAATCAGCTTTTGTGCCTGTTCCGTTTTGACGATCACCAAACCATCACACAATTAACCCAAGATTCACGGGTGGATGAGCTGCAGCAAATACATACTGGGATATTACTGTCGAGCCAATTACAAGAGCGGCTAGCGTCGAAAGAAAACCATTTGCCGAAGAAAAGGGCATAACGATGGTCGGGAAAAGCATTGTCCAGGAAGCCAGGGATATCCAACTCGCCATGGAATTGATCACGCTGGGCGCCAGATTACAAATGCTGGAAAGTGAAACGCAGCTTAGTCGGGGCCGACTGATAAAATTATACAAAGAGCTGCGCGGTAGTCCGCCGCCGAAAGGCATGCTGCCGTTTTCCACCGATTGGTTCATGACCTGGGAACAAAACATTCACTCGTCGATGTTCTACAACATTTTCCAGGTGTTGCAACAAAATAGTCTGAGCAGCGGCGTGGAGGCGGTGGTCCGCGCCTATCGTCTGTATCTTGAACAGTGCCCTCAGCAAGAGGGGGCGCCGCCAATCCTTGCGCTGACTCGCGCCTGGACGCTGGTTAGATTTGTCGAAAGCGGTATGTTGCAATTGACGCCCTGCAGCCATTGCCATGGCCATTTTATCACCTATGCCCATCAACCAGCCTACGGATTTGTCTGTAGTTTGTGCCAACCTCCATCTCGGGCGGTAAAAAGACGTAAACTTTTACCGAACATAGCCGATATTAATCCCAAGCTGCTGGATGAGCAGGTGAAACGAGCAGTGTGATGGGATTTGGATGTCGGACGATAGAGTCCAAAGCTGACTTAGGTGGTCAATTACCAAGGTAGGCGTGTCCTGAATTTTCCCCTATCACCGCTCGTTAACCGACTTTTTTGACCGGAGGAACGGGCGTGTTAGTAATCGTGGGTTATTTTGTTGTCATTGCTGCGGTATTTGGCGGTTATGCCTTAGTCGGTGGCCATTTGGGGGCGCTGTTTCAACCTGCCGAATTGTTTATGATTGCGGGTTCGGGCGTCGGGGCTTTTATTGTCAGTAACAACGGAAAATCGATAAAGCTTACGCTGCGCTCATTACCTCAATTATTCCGCAAGTCAAAATATAATAAAGCCCTATATATGGATTTGATGGCGCTAATGTTTCGGTTGATGGCCAAAGCGCGCCAGCATGGAATGTTGGTGTTGGAATTCGATATTGATTCGCCAAAAGAAAGCCCAATTTTCAAACTGTATCCACGTCTTTTAGCTGACAAGCAGCTGGTTGATTTTATCACCGATTACCTACGTTTGATGATTGGCGGCAATATGAACGCGTTTGAGATTGAAGCGCTGATGGACGAAGAAATTGAAACTTACGAACATGAATGTGAAATACCCGCTAACAGCATTGGCCAGATAGGTGATGGACTGCCGGCATTTGGCATTGTAGCCGCGGTAATGGGTGTGGTCCATGCATTGGGGGCGGCGGATCGCTCGGCGGCAGAGCTGGGGGCGTTGATTGGTCAGGCGATGGTGGGAACGTTTTTGGGTATTTTACTTGCCTATGGTTTTGTTACTCCCTTGTCCTCTCTGCTGCGGCAAAAGAAAGACGAATCGGTAAAAATGATGCAGTGCATCAAAATTACCCTACTGTCGAGTATACATGGCTATGCGCCGCAGATTGCCGTGGAGTTTGGCCGCAAGACGCTGTTCTCAGCGGAAAGACCTTCATTTACCGAACTGGAGGCGCACGTCAAGCTGGCGCGAGAACCGGTTAAACAGCCGGTGGAAGAGGATGCATGAAGAACCAGCCGGTAATTGTTATACGCAAGCGGCGTTCAAAAAGTCACGGTTCACATGGCGGTGCCTGGAAAATCGCCTACGCCGATTTTATGACCGCGATGATGGCGTTCTTTTTGGTCATGTGGCTACTGTCGATTTCCAGTCCGAAAGAATTGGCCGCCATTGCTGAATATTTTCGCACGCCGTTGAGCGTGGCGCTTACCGGCGGCAATCGCAGCGCAGCGAGCACCAGCCCGATACCGGGGGGTGGCGCTGATCCTACCCGCCAGGATGGCGATGTACGAAAAAGTATCAAAAGTATTACCGAACTGAAGGAAAAATTGGAAAAGAATCGCCTTAATCGACTTCGTGATCAGCTCGACCAGTTGATTGAATCGGATCCGCGTCTGCGGGTGCTACGCCCACAGTTACTGATCAATATGGTGGATTCTGGTTTGCGTATTCAGATTATTGATAGTCAGAATCGGCCGATGTTTGAAAACGGCAGCGCGCAGGTAGAACCTTATATGCGCGATATCCTCAGGGCCATTGCCCCGGTTCTGAATGATATTCCCAATAAAATCAGTATATCGGGCCATACCGATTCCGTTGCTTACTCTAATGGTGATCGTGGCTACAGTAACTGGGAGCTTTCAGCCGACCGCGCTAACGCGTCGCGGCGTGAGCTGATTACCGGCGGGTTGGCGGAGGGGAAAATCATGCGGGTGATTGGGATGTCCTCCACCATGAATTTTGCCCCCAAGCAACCGGAGTCGGCTATCAATCGTCGCATCAGCCTGCTGGTGTTAAATAAACAAACCGAACTGAGTATTGTGCAGGAAAACGCGACCAGCGAAAGTCTGGATGTCAACGGCTCCAATGACTTAACGCAACAACCGGCCTTTAAATCGGCCACAGGTGGCGCAGACGCGTCGGCGAAACAGAACGACCAAAAAAATCCGTCGTCGGCAGACGCGGGAAAAGTTCCTGCCAGCGCGGAACATCCGGCTACGGCGCCGGCAAATACGGTGAATCCAACGTCATCGGCTGAACCAGTCAAGCCACAAGACGTTCCGACACCATCGGTGAACCCGGCGACGATACCGACGGGCGCGGCAAAGCCGGTTGTTACCCCGATAACGACGCCGGCAGCCGCACCAATCACTACGCCAGCCGGGGCTCAGGACCCGGCTGTCTCGTCGTTTAAACAACGTGATTCACAGCAGAGGTGATTTCGTGAGCATGGAATTAAGCGCTTTTTACCAAACTTTTTTTGATGAGGCCGCTGAACTGCTGGCGGATATGGAACAGCATCTGCTGGTTCTTGATCCGTTAAAACCCGATAGCGAGCAGCTAAATGCTATTTTTCGCGCTGCACATTCCATCAAAGGTGGCGCGGGAACCTTCGGTTTTACGGTATTACAAGAAACCACCCATTTATTGGAAAATTTGTTGGACGAGGCGCGGCGAGGGGAGATGACCCTCAGCACGACAATTGTTAACCTGTTTTTGGAAACCAAAGATATCATGCAGGATCAATTAGATGCCTATAAAACGGCGAGTGAACCCGATGCCGCGAGCTTTGCCTACATTTGCGAAGCGCTGCGCCAACTGGCATTGGAGGCTAAAGCCGTTCCTAATGACGATAGCGCTAACTCCGCCTCGACCGAACCGGTAAAACCCGCGGCGGCTGACGCGGCCATGTTCATCAGGCTTAGTGAATTGAAACCAAGCGAAATTCCGCTGATGCTTGAGGAACTCGGCAATCTTGGCACGGTGTTGGATTACCAGCAAACGGAAGATAGTCTTAGCGCCAACCTGCAAACCACCGTCGGTGAAGATGATATCTGCGCGGTGCTGTGTTTTGTCCTGGATATCACCCAGATCCATTTTGACGACCCCGCGGCGGCGGTTAGCGCGCCCGAAGTTTCCGCGGTAGTGCCGCTAAAAGCTGATGCCGCCGACGCGCCGACCCCGATGCTGACGCCGACGCCGATGGCCAAGCCGGTATCCGCCGATACGGCTGATGCCTCGAACTCCACGGCCGCGGCGACCGGCCGGCCGGCCGATGCCGCCGGTACCAAGGTCAAACCCGCCGACACCAGCATTCGCGTGGCGGTTGAAAAGGTCGATCAGTTGATCAATATGGTGGGCGAACTGGTTATCACCCAATCGATGATTGCCCAGCGCGCGAGTAATCTGGATCCGGTTGAGCATAGCGACTTGCTGATCAGCATGGGGCAGTTGGAGCGAAATGCCCGCGATTTGCAAGAATCGGTGATGTCGATCCGGATGATGCCAATGGAGTATGTGTTCAACCGTTTCCCACGCCTGGTGCGCGATCTGGCCGCCAAGCTTGATAAACAGGTGAACCTGACGCTGGAAGGCAGCTCCACCGAATTGGACAAAAGCCTGATCGAACGCATTATCGATCCGATGACCCATTTGGTGCGCAACAGCCTGGATCACGGTATCGAAACGCCGGCCGTCAGGCTGGCAATGGGCAAAAACGCCGTCGGCAACCTGCAGCTTCGGGCCGAACACCAGGGTGGCAATATTTGCATCGAGGTCATCGACGACGGTGCGGGGCTGAATCGGGAACGGATTTTGGCCAAGGCGCTATCCCAAGGGTTGCCGGTTAACGATAGTATGACCGACACGGAAGTGGGTATGCTGATCTTCGCCCCGGGATTTTCCACCGCCGAGCAGGTCACCGACGTCTCCGGACGCGGTGTCGGTATGGACGTGGTCAAGCGGAATATCCAGGCCATGGGTGGACATGTGGATATTATTTCCCAGGCGGGCAAAGGCACCACTATCCGTATCTTGCTGCCGTTGACCTTAGCCATCCTTGACGGCATGTCGGTACGGGTAAGTAACGATGTATTTATCCTGCCGCTCAATACGGTTATGGAATCCCTGCAGCCGCAGTCGGAAGATCTGCACCCTCTGGCCGGCGGCGAGCAAGTATTGCAGGTTCGGGGCGAGTATTTACCGCTGGTGGAATTGCACCAACTATTTGATGTGGCAGGCGCCAAGACCGACCCTACCCAGGGAATAGTCGTGATACTGCAAAGCGCGGGCCGCCGTTACGCCTTACTGGTGGATCAGTTGATCGGCCAGCATCAGGTCGTGGTGAAAAACCTGGAAAGCAACTACCGCAAAGTACCGGGAATATCAGCCGCCACCATTCTTGGCGACGGCAGCGTGGCGTTGATCATTGATGTTTCCGCACTGCAGGCCCTCAACCGTAATAAACGGCAGGCCGGTGCTGCTTAATTCTTTATATTTAGCCGACTAAAAAAAGGTGAAAACCATGGCAGGACTTGCAAATGTCACCGCGCTGACCGGGGAAAATGAAGGGCAAGAGTTTTTGATCTTTACCCTTGGCGACGAAGAGTATGGTATCGATATACTGAAAGTACAGGAGATTCGTGGTTACGATCAGGTGACCCGGATTGCCAATACGCCGCCGTTTATCAAAGGCGTAACCAATCTGCGCGGCGTCATCGTGCCGATTCTGGATCTGCGGATTAAATTTGATCAATCCGGCGTGTCCTATGATGACAATACGGTGGTTATTGTCCTCAATCTGTATCAGCGGGTGGTGGGTATTGTGGTCGACGGCGTGTCGGATGTCCTCTCCCTGACGGCGGATCAAATTCGTCCCGCGCCTGAATTTGCCGTTACCCTGGCCACGGAATATCTTACCGGGCTGGGTTCCCTGGGTGAGCGCATGCTGATCCTGGTCGACATTGAGCGGTTGCTCAACAGTGATGAGATGGCGCTGATTGATAGCGTCGCCACTAACTGAGTCTTCACGCCGCAAGAAAAAACGGAATCGGCAGCACCAACGGCCGGTTCCGCTTATCCGCTGATTTCTTGATTTACCGATAAAGTTTGCTCCCCCCGTGCCGATAAATCTTACACAAGGTGTAGTGGGAAATTAGGCATGTTTAAGCGAATCAAAGTGGTGACCGGATTAGTTTTTTTATTGATTATTTTTTGTTTATTACAAATTTCGTCGGGAGGGGTGTTTTATCACTCATTAAAGCAAGATCAGTCTCATTTCGGTGTCTACCAAGACCTGCGTAAACAGCAGACCGCGCTTAGCGCCAGTTGGGTGGCGTTAATCCAAACGCGCAATACCCTTAACCGGGCGGCGGTGCGGTATTTGATGGATACCAATAAAATTGGTAGTGGTGCCACGGTAAGCGAATTATTAAGCGAAGCCAAGGGGACGTTGGCGCGTTCTGAGCAAACCTTCAGTCTTTTCCAGGCAATGCCCCGCGTTGCCGGCCAGGATGAAGCCAACCAGCAGGCGCTCAAACAACGCTTTGATGCGCTGCATGCCGCGCTGCTTGAACTGAATGCCGAGCTTAATGACGGCAAGATCAACGATTTTTTTGCCCAGCCTACGCAAGGTTTGCAAAATAATTTTGAAGATGCCTACAACCGCTTTTTAGCCGGAAATATCGTTTTATATAACGATGCGGTGGACCAAAATCAGCAATCCTATGTGCAATCGATTGGGGTATTGGGTGGGGCGTTGGTGGTGGTGTTATTGCTGTCATTACTGGCATGGATAGGCATTCGCCGGATATTACTGCATCCACTCAACTACCTTATTAGCCATATACGCGGGATTGCCGCCGGTGATTTGACCCAGGCGCTGGACGTGCATAGCCGTAACGAGATGGGCATGTTGGCGGACAGTTTGCGCGAAATGCAACATTCGTTAACCGGTACGGTGCATACCGTACGGCAAAGCGCTGATTCCATCTTCAGCGGCGCCACGGAAATTGCCGCCGGCAACAGCGATCTCTCTTCTCGCACCGAGCAACAGGCCTCGGCGCTGGAACAGACCGCCGCCAGTATGGAAGAGTTGACCGCCACGGTAAAACAGAACGCCGAAAATGCGCGTCAGGCGAGACAACTGGCGCTAAGCGCGTCTGAAACCGCGCAAAAGGGCGGCAAAGTAGTGGCCAACGTCGTCAGTACCATGCATGAAATTGCCGGCAGTTCCCAAAAGATCGCCGACATTACCGGTGTTATCGACGGCATAGCGTTCCAGACGAATATTCTGGCGCTCAATGCGGCGGTGGAAGCGGCGCGGGCGGGTGAACAGGGCCGTGGATTTGCGGTGGTGGCCGGTGAAGTCCGCAGCCTGGCACAGCGCAGCGCGCAGGCGGCTAAAGAGATAAAAGGGCTGATTGAAGATTCGGTCAACCGGGTGGACGTGGGGTCGACCCTGGTCGAAAGCGCGGGAGAAACCATGTCGGAGATCGTCAATGCGGTAACGCGGGTCACCGATATCATGGGCGAAATTTCCTCGGCCTCGGATGAACAAAGCCGCGGCATTGATCAAGTGGGCGAGGCGGTAGCCGATATGGATCGTACCACGCAGCAAAATGCTGCGCTGGTGCAGCAAGCCGCCCACGCCGCTGCCGCTATGGAATCCCAGGCGGGATTGTTAACCCAGGCGGTGTCGGTTTTTCGGTTGAATACCTCAGACGTCGCGGCGATGACCCCGGTGGCTAACAAAAAATTACCCAGTGCGGGACGGCCTGCGCAACGTGAACCGATTAAGACCAGAGGAAATGCGTCAGCGGAAAATTGGGAAACCTTTTAATTACGCTTGGTAAAAATGACCATCACCAGCATGAGGTTAAAGATGTTATCGCGTATACGAATTTCCACCAGCCTGATCACGATCGTCGTGATCTTTGGCCTGATGCAATTAATCAGCAGTGGGCTGTCATTTGAGAATTTCAGACGCAGCAGTATCAATTTTCACCAAGTCGAGGCGGACAACCTTAAACGTAATTCCTTAAGCATGAGTTGGTCTGAGTTATTGCAGACCCGTAATTCCTTGAACCGTGCGGCGACGCGCTTTGCTTCCTATGTCCCGCTCGAGCAGATTTTGCCGGTGATGGAAGATGCCAAGCTCCGGCTCAAACGCGGGGAAGCGGTGTATAAACAATTCAGCGCGTATCCCACCGACAACGACGCCGAGCGGGCGCTGCGCGTGACCACGGATAACAGTTACAAAGAGTTCGATCAGGCGTTGCACGACGCCATCGAGATGCTGGATAACGGCAATGTGCAGGCCTTTATGGCGCAACCGACCCAGCATTTCCAGGATGCGTTTGAGCAGCAATATAACGCCAATATGACGCATCTTTCCGGCGTGATCGGCACCGCGAGCGAGGGAAACCGTTCCGCATACAGCCGTTCAGGATGGATGCTGGGTCTGATGGCGGCCATGACGGTGATGCTGTCGCTGATAGCCCTGGTTTGGCTCAGGCGCATGCTGCTGCGGCCATTGTCGGTGATGAGCGGTCATTTTAGCGCTATCGCCGGCGGGGATTTGAGTAATCCAATCCATGCCGAAGGCCGTAATGAAATCAGCCAACTGTTTCACCAGTTGGAGGCGATGCGCGACGAGCTGGCACAAACGGTGTCCTCGGTGCGCCAGGGTACCGATGCCATGCTCACCGGTATTCAGGAGATCGCCTCGGGCAACAACAATCTGTCGTCGCGCACCGAACAGCAGGCCGCCTCCCTGGAGGAAACGTCCACCAGCATGGAGCAATTGACCTCCACGGTGAAACAAAATGCCGAGAATGCGCGCCTGGCCAGCAAGTTGGCCAGCGCCGCGTCCTCCACCGCCCACAAGGGCGGCACGCTGACCGGTAATGTGGTACAGCGCATGGCCGATATTGCGGTCAGTTCACGCAAAATCAGCGATATCACCAGCGTGATTGACGGTATTGCTTTCCAGACCAATATTCTGGCGCTGAACGCGGCGGTGGAAGCGGCGCGCGCCGGCGAGCAAGGTCGGGGGTTCGCGGTGGTGGCCGGCGAAGTGCGTAGTCTGGCGCAGCGCAGCGCCCAAGCCGCCAAAGAGATTAAGGGGCTGATTGACGAATCGGCGACGCGGGTACAGCAGGGGTCTGACCTGGTGGCGTCCGCCGGCGAAACCATGGATGAAATTGTGCGCTCGGTCACCCGGGTTACCGACATCATGGCGGAAATCGCCTCGGCGTCGGATGAACAAAGCAAGGGGATCGATCAGGTCGCTATCGCCGTAAATCAAATGGATGCGGCGACCCAGCAAAACGCGGCGTTGGTCGAGCAGTCCGCCGCCGCGGCCCATGCGCTGGAGTCTCAGGCCGAATCGCTGATGCAGGCGGTGCGGGTATTTCAGTTAGAACAGCATGCGACACAAGATCAAGGGAGAGAAACCGGGGCAGTTGATGGTAATCACCGGCAACTTGAGCAATTAACCTAACGCCAGGCGCTTGCGCGGGCAATGAGAAAACTTATGTCGAATCAGGTTGAAATTGCCGCAAAATGGTCTAATTGGGCGCAGCAGGTGCCGTTAACGGATGCGCATTTTCAGCGCATCTGCCAGTTGATCTACCAGCGCGCCGGCATTGTGCTGGCCAGCCATAAACGCGAGATGGTCTATAACCGCCTGGTGAGGCGGTTACGGACGCTGGACATTGCTGATTTCGGTTCTTACCTGGCGCTGCTCGAAGCGAGCACCAGCGGCGGGGAATGGGAGGTGTTCATCAATGCGTTGACCACCAATTTGACCGCGTTTTTTCGCGAGCTGCACCATTTCCCGATTCTGGCGCACCACATTAGCCAGCGACCTGGGCCTTACAGCGTCTGGAGCACCGCCGCCTCCACCGGCGAAGAACCCTATTCCATAGCCATGACGCTATTGGAAACGCGACCGGGCTCCGCTAGTCAGATGCAGGTTATCGCCAGCGATATCAATACTCAGGTGCTGGATAAAGCGCGCGCCGGGGTGTATCGACATGAAGAGTTGCGCGGTTTAAGTACCGCTCAGCGTCAAAAATTTTTCCTGCGCGGCACCGGTCCGCACGAGGGATTGGCACGGGTTCGCCCGGAGCTAAGTAATATAGTGCGTTTTCAGTACCTGAATCTGTTGGCGGGGGAGTGGGCGCTGCCCGGGCCATTTGACGCAATTTTTTGCCGTAACGTCATGATTTATTTTGACAAGGAAACCCAGGAGCGGATCCTGCGCCGTTTCGTCCCGTTGTTAAAACCTGGTGGGTTAATGTTTGCCGGGCATTCGGAAAACTTCAGCCAAATCAGCCAGGAATTTAAGCTGCGCGGGCAGACGGTATACCAGCTTACTAAGGAAAGAAAATGAGCAAAATCAGGGTGCTTTGTATCGATGATTCCGCGCTGATGCGACAGCTGATGACGGAAATCATCAATGGTTTTCCCGATATGGAAGTGGTGGCAACCGCGCCCGATCCTCTGGTGGCCCGCGATCTGATCAAGAAATTAAACCCACAGGTGCTGACGCTGGATGTGGAAATGCCGCGCATGGATGGGCTGGATTTTTTGGAGAAGTTGATGCGATTACGTCCGATGCCGGTGGTGATGGTGTCATCATTGACCGGTAAAGGATCGGAAATTACCCTGCGCGCGCTGGAACTGGGGGCGATAGATTTTGTCACCAAACCGCAAACCGGCCTGCGAGACGGCATGTTGGCCTATAGTGAATCTATAGCCGAGAAAATTCGCACCGCGGCGCGGGCCAGATTACCGCAGCGGCATACCCCTCCCGGCGTTATGCCGACCATCAGGGTACCGTTGTTAAGCAGCGAAAAGCTGATCGCCATCGGTGCCTCAACCGGCGGAACCGAAGCGATTCGCCATGTATTGGAACCGTTGCCGCCCACCAGCCCGGCGCTATTGATCACCCAGCATATGCCGCCGGGATTCACCCGCTCATTTGCCGAACGGTTGAATAAATTATGTCAGATCACGGTAAAGGAGGCCGAGGATGGTGAACGAATACTGCCGGGACATGCCTATATCGCCCCAGGCGCACGGCATATGGAGCTTTCCCGCAGCGGCGCCAATTACCAAATCCGGCTGCACGATGGGGACCCGGTAAATCGCCATCGTCCCTCGGTAGACGTGCTGTTTCACTCGGTCGCCCAATATGCCGGACGCAATGCGGTGGGTGTGATTCTTACCGGGATGGGTAACGACGGCGCGGCCGGCATGCTGGCCATGCGTAACGCCGGCGCTTATACCATCGCGCAGGACGAGGCCACCTGTGTGGTCTTCGGCATGCCCAGGGAAGCGATCGCCATGGGCGGCACTAATGAAATCGTATCGTTGCATCAGATCAGCCAGCGGATGATGACCCAAATCAGCGCGGGACAGGCGCTACGTATTTAGTAACCCTCATTGGGTAATTATTCATAATAGGAGTAGGTATGGCGGATAAAGAACTCAGATTTCTGGTGGTTGACGATTTTTCAACAATGCGAAGAATTGTCCGTAATCTACTGAAAGAACTGGGCTTTAATAATGTCGATGAAGCAGAGGATGGCGCGGATGCCTTAAATAAGCTGCGTGCCGGTCCCATAGACTTTGTCATTTCCGATTGGAATATGCCGAATATGGATGGGTTGGCCCTGTTACAGAACATCCGTGCCGATTCGGCACTGGCGGCGTTACCGGTATTGATGGTTACAGCGGAAGCTAAAAAAGAGAATATTATTGCCGCCGCGCAGGCGGGAGCCAGTGGTTATGTGGTGAAGCCATTCACCGCCGCCACGTTGGAAGAAAAACTCAATAAAATATTCGAAAAGCTGGGGATGTAATCAGGAGGGGATATGAATAACACACCTATCATGCCGAAAACTATTGCCGCTGGAGATATTATCTCCCGTATCGGCCAGTTGACCAGGATGTTGCGCGACAGCCTGAAAGAATTAGGTCTGGATCAGGCAATTGCCCAGGCTGCTGAAGCTATACCCGACGCCCGCGATCGGTTGGATTATGTGGTACAAATGACCGCCCAAGCGGCTGAACGAGCGCTCAACTGTGTTGATGCGGCACAACCCCGGCAAACCCAGATGGCTTCGGGCGCCAAAGCCCTCACCGCCCGCTGGGACAGCTGGTTCGATCAGCCGATTGAATTGGGCGACGCCCGTGAATTGGTGACCGATACGCGCCAGTTTCTTGGCGAGGTGCCTGAACATGCCGCGTTTACCCACGCGCAGTTGATGGAAATTATGATGGCACAGGATTTTCAGGATCTCACCGGTCAGGTCATCAAACGCATGATGGATGTGATCCAGGAAATTGAGAAACAACTGCTGATGGTGTTGCTGGAAAATATGCCGGAACCCGCACAGGCGAAACGGGCTAATGACGGTTTGCTTAACGGCCCGCAAATGGATCATACCGCAGAGGGCGTGGTCGCCAACCAGGGCCAGGTTGACGATTTGCTCGATAGTCTCGGTTTTTAAACACCCCTTTCCCCGGCCCGGCGATCCACCGATCGTCCGGGCAATGGCTATCCGTTAAATACCCACTGCTTTAGCCCGTTGTTCCCGCCATCGGCTGGACCGCTTTTTGTCATGCTAGCGTTAATAAAGGCATAGCGTAGAGCGCTCGGGGAGATTGATGGCTGAAGACAGCGATCTAGAAAAAAGCGAGGCCCCTACCGCCCATAAGTTGGAGAAAGCTCGCGAAGAGGGGCAGATTCCCCGTTCCCGCGAATTGACCTCGGTCCTGATGCTGTTGGTGGGGCTGGCCATTTTATGGATGGGCGGCGAACCGTTGGCGCGCCAGATGGCGGCCATGGTGGCCCAGGGGATGCGTTTTGATCATGGCGTGGTCAGCAACGACCGGCAAATCTTGTTTCAAGTTCAGGCTCTGCTTAAACAGACCGTATGGGCGCTGTTGCCGGTGTTCGCCGGTTTGGTGCTCACCGCCCTGGCCGCGCCGATGCTGCTGGGCGGCGTCATGTTCAACCCAGGTTCAATCAAATTTGATTTAGGCAAGGTTAACCCCTTGCCCGGACTTAAGCGGGTAATTTCCGCCCAGGCGCTGTCAGAACTGTTTAAGGCGATCCTCAAGGCGCTGTTGATGGGGTGGGTGACCGGCTGGTTCCTCTGGCATAACTGGCCGGCCATGATGCATCTGGTGCTGGAGGCGCCGATTGCCGCCCTGCACGATGCCTTAAAGCTGATTGCCATCTGCGCGCTGCTCAATATTGCCTCGCTCACGCCCATGGTTGTTTTTGATGTGTTCTGGCAGCTCTGGAGCCATGTCAAAAAACTGCGGATGACTCGCCAGGAAATCCGCGACGAGTTTAAAGATCAGGAAGGGGACCCGCGGGTGAAAAGCCACATCCGCCAGCGACAGCGCGCGATGTCGCGCCGGCGCATGATGAGCGATGTGCCGAAAGCCGATGTCATCATCACCAACCCCACGCATTATGCGGTGGCCCTGCGTTATGAGGATGGCAAAATGAGCGCCCCGAAAGTGGTAGCCAAGGGCGCCGGCGATATTGCGTTGCGGATTCGCGAGATTGGCGATAGTCATCGAATCCCCCAACTGGAGGCACCGCCGCTGGCCAGGGCGTTGTACCGGCATAGCGAAATCGGGCAGGCGATCCCCGCCACGCTCTATTCCGCCGTGGCCGAGGTGCTCGCCTGGGTCTACCAGCTTAAACGCTGGCGGCTGCAGGGCGGCCTGATCCCGAAGAAACCTGAAAATTTACCGGTGCCGGCGGCACTGGATTTTGCCCAAGAGAAAAAGTGATATGGCCAAGCTGGTAGCATTATTACGTTTGCCCACCGATTTTAATACCATCCAATGGCAGATTTTGGCCGGCCCGGTATTGATCTTGATGATCCTGTCGATGATGGTTTTGCCGTTGCCGCCGTTTCTTCTGGATCTGCTGTTTACCTTTAATATTGCCCTGTCGATTATGGTGCTGCTGGTGGCGATGTTTACCCGCAAAACGCTGGATTTCGCCGCGTTTCCCACCATCTTGCTGTTTTCCACCCTGCTGCGTCTGTCGCTGAATATCGCCTCTACGCGCATTATTTTATTGCATGGCCATACCGGTACGGCGGCGGCGGGCAAGGTGATCGAAGCCTTCG
>Ga0075040_1009719_pt1 | contig 13558 bp, 23 predicted proteins | sample OrgsoiRN2013_057_FD_67572 | JGI IMG/M metagenome (GOLD analysis project Ga0075040, IMG submission 67572) | Permafrost soil microbial communities from the Arctic, to analyse light accelerated degradation of dissolved organic matter (DOM) -... | ecosystem: Environmental > Terrestrial > Soil >...
CGATTACTGGCACTGCTACATCAGTGGCGCTCACCCGGATGAACTCGCTGAAATCGACAAGCGCCATCTCTACGGCGTTCATGTCTGCGATTCGTTGTCGTTTACCGGTGGAGTACCCGAGGAAGCCGTGCTGCGTGACGTGGCTACCGGCCGCGGAGTACTTGATCTGAAGGCATGGACCCAGGCCGTGAAAGCCACTGGGTATGAGGGCTGGTGGTGCAGCGAAACATTTTGTCGGGCACAGCAACAAGGTAACGGTTACGGCGTGGCTAAGCAGCTTTACCGCCAGCTTGATGCGCTGGTCAATGGCTGAGGCATCCGCAACCCGTGATTTTGTTCGTCAGGCAATGGAGCGCAGCACACCGCCATCAACACGCAACGCAGCCCCCGTCGTACCCGAGGCCTGTTCCGAGCACACGTACACCACCATGTTTGCGACTTCCTCGGTGGTCGTGAACCGGTTGATCAACGTGGTCGGACGCATTTTCTTCAGGAACTGATGCTCGGCTTCGTCTTGTGTGATGCCTTCTTTCTTGGCCGTTTCCTTCATCCAGCCGGACAGGATTTCTGAATTCGTGGGCCCCGGGATCACAGCATTGACGGTGACGCCCGTGCCGCCCACCAGTTCTGCGAGCCCCCTGGAGACGGCGAGCACGGCAGTTTTGGTCATTCCGTAGTCAATCATTTCCTTGGGGATATTGATCGCGGATTCACTGCTGAGAAACACCACCCGTCCCCATCCGCGAACCTTCATTCCGGGGACATAATGGCGTGCAGCCCGTACGCCGCTCATGACGTTGACCTGAAACAGATCAAGCCATTCACTGTCGTCCTGATCGAAAAAGCCGTTGGGGTGCGCGGTACCCAGGTTGTTGACCAGAATATCGGCGTCCGGGGTATGGGCGGCCAAGGCGGCCGAACCTTCGGGGGTTGCCAGGTCGGCAACGACCCCGGTCAGGTCTGCCTCGGGGAAAAGCTCGCGCAGCTCACGAAGTGCAGCGCTAACCCGCTCTTCAGTGCGGCCGTTAATCACGACCGATGCACCCGCACGCGCCAGACCTTCCACAATCGCCCGGCCAATGCCAGCCGTGGACCCGGTTACGACGGCCTTGCGGCCTTTAAGCTCGATGTTCATTTGCGTTCCTTTTGCGTCTGCCGCACGGGCCTTTTGGCTATGCGTTCTGTTGGCCTGCCTTTTTGAACAAATCCTGGAAAATGAGCGGGACCCATGTGGTGCCTCGCGCCTGGACAAGCAGGCCACCCTGGGTCAGTACGCCGAGGTCCACAGGTGCAAAACCCAGTTGCTCGACCAAGGCCGCCACCGGGGCGGTGGCGTCTTCGTCGTCGCTCGACAGGAAGATCACCCGGCGACCACCGTTGACTGCAGGGTCTTGTGCAAGAACGCCTGCGGATAAATGGTTGAAAGCCTTCACCAATGCAGCACCCTGGAAGGCCCTGGCAACAACGACCGAGGAAGGAAAGTTGTCCAGCTCCGCCGGAGAAACACCGTATGAGTTAGTGACGTCAATGATAGTTTTGCCCTGCCAATCCGTAGCCGCGTTTGCTATATCGCGATGAGCCCAGAAAGGGACTGCCAACAAGATAATGTCGGCTTTAAGCGCATCCTCTAATGTCTTGGGGACAATATTAGAACCCAGGATTTCTGCTTGAGATTTAATTGCCTCTGGCGGTCGTGTAGTGGCAACCGCTACTTCGATACCCTTGCGAGCGAACATCTTTGCAAGGGCCTGCCCGACTGCGCCAAAACCAATAATCGCATAACTCATTAGTTTTCTCCGATTTCACAGTGGCAACAGTTGCCGGCGGCCCAGGCAGACGATGCGTAGGCTGGGGCTCTGGATTGCCTGAGGGGACTGAATTCAGTCGTGATGCGCGTATCCCAGCAAGTTGAGATAAGCGCTGGGGGGTCTAGACGCAATTGCGATGTGGGAAGCCATACTACGTCCATTCGAAATAATGATAACCCACGTATTGGGCATAACCGTTATTCCATTCCGGACTAGAGGAGGTTTGAGTAGCTGTTTACGGGCTTTAATGTTTTGGAAAAAGGACTACTTATACCGAGTAGCGCTCTGTTATTTCAAAGGGTTATGAGCAATGCCCTCCACAGGCTTAAATCTCATGAGCATCAATAGTCTTGAAACCTGCAATCAAGGTTTGTTCGAGTATCTGAGTCGCCCGCTTTAAATTTCCCGGTTGATCGGAATGCACCAGCCAGACACCCAGGCTAAGGGCAAAATCACTCATGTCTATCGACGGAATTATGCGCTTGAGGGTATTTAAGGTCGAGACTAGTTTATTCCGCTTCTTGGGCAATACTTGCGTTGCCCTTCAAATGCCGAGGTTTTATCCATGCCATTAGCCAGAATTGACGTCGCATCGGACACCACCCCCGAGGTCGTCCAAACCATCAGCGAGGTGGTGTATGACGCCATGGTCCATACCGCCAACGTGCCTGAGCACGACAAGTTCCAGGTCATCAACCGCCATGCGCCCGACGAACTGGTGTATCCGGCAGCCGGCTACACCCCGAAAATCGTCTTCATCCAGGTAACGTGGAACACCGGCCGCACGATCGAAGTGAAGAAAGCTTTCTATAAGGCGGTGGCCAACGGTATCCACGAGAAAACCGGCATCCGCAAGGAAGACGTCTGGATCAGCCTGGTGGAAGTCAACCGCGAAGACTGGTCCTTTGGGGCAGGGGAGATGCAATACGCCCCCAAGTGACCGCCGCCCACCGTCGGATCACGAGCCGAAAACCCTGAACGGCCACGCACGCCGGAGGTGTCGGCCTGGAAGAATTTTTTTAAATTCAAGGGGTTGCCAGCGTCACCGTTTAAGTACATAATTCCGCCCATCGAAAGCGACGCAGATTGAAAAATCTGAATACTTTCAAAGAGATAGCAAAAAGAAAGGCGATAAGCCAATCTTTGAGTTTTATGCGTTTGGTGTTGCGGTTTGACACTGTACGTTTGGGGCCGAGTAGCAAAATGGTTATGCTGCGGATTGCAAATCCGCCTACGCCGGTTCGATTCCGACCTCGGCCTCCACTCTTGAAAACCCCGCAGGCTAACGCTTGCGGGGTTTTTTATTGGGCGCGGTTTTCGCAAAACTTCCGCAAGTTTGGGGCCCGCATACGCAACCCCTGGTCAGTTTTGGTCGGATCTGCCACTTCGCCGACTGGGAGTGTGGTCGGCGCTAGGGCGATGACTTACGTACAGAGGTTATTTCAAGTCCCGGACCAGCAGCGCCTCAACCTTCCTGCGTAACTCATCCAGCGCGGCCCGATCTTCGGCGCTGTACTCCTTGGCTTCCTCATGTAAGGCGCAGACGGTGCCATACACCTCGCCGTCAGGGCCTAGCACCGGATAGCCTAAATAGTTGCTCAGTCCGAACTCCACCTCATCTTCATTGCCGGCCCAGTCGGCCTCCAGGCGCGAGTCCTTGACGTACAGTGGCTGGTTGGTATCCACAACCCGCTCACAATAGAGCGCTTGCCCGTTGTGGGCCAGGCTACTTTTCTTGCCCTGAGCACCTATGCCATAGGTATCTTCGTGACGTCCGCCCGAAGCCTCTACCTGCATATGCTGGGGCAGTGAACGCATGACAAGGATGGAACTGACGCCGAGTTGCAGAGCTAATGCGTCGATGTCCTGGCGTAGCGAATCAAATATTGAGCTGGATTTGGCCACAAAAAAGTCCGAATGATTGGCTGTAAAAGGCCAACTATAGGGCGCAGGATCGAGGATCCCTAAATACCCAATGAGCATTAGGATAGAAGTTTCCGCCTCGTACCGCTGGGCTCCACCTTCACCTAAACCGCATAACTCAACAGCCGCAGCTGCTTCGTGCGCTTTAGTGAAGAACCTTACGACTCTCTCCAATCCTGATCCGATCAAGCGCTCGATTCAACGCATCCAATGCATCGAGGAGGGCTTTCGCCTCAGCCTCCCGGCCATCTCCCCATAGGCGTTCAGCCATTCTGCTCAAAGCCTGGATAGAGCGCTCAATTTCGGCAGCAGTCGCTTCTGGTCTGTCCAATGGCTTCTTCATTCAGTAACCCACTGCAGTGCATCGTTTGTTTTTGTGTGTCTGCGCGGATGCAAGGTCGCTCGAACACGGCCTACCATTAATCACCCTGGAAATCCGTCCCTCGCTCCCTTCCTCGGCATCCCCCGGCAGCCAAGGCGTCACCGCCGCATCCACGCCGAAATCATCAGCGCACTGAACCAGACGGCGAGAAGCAAGATCACGCACCCGATGCCCCGGACCAGTCGCCGGTGACGCGCGCCCAGCTCTTAGACACCTCAGGATCTGCCTCTATCTCAACCAGCTCCCGCCGAGCGCAAGGATGATCCTTATCAGAAACTCCATGGGCATCTGCCTGAGTCATGCAAGGTGACTTTGGCAGACGCTTACCCCGACGCGCGATTTGGGCCAGTATTTATACGCTACGGCCTGAGCAGCGATTAATGAATGCTACGAGTAAGTCTGTTACCTGTCCTGGTTGCTCCAGGCTCGGAAGATGGGCGGCGCCATGCAATACATGACTAGATCCGTTCAACGCATTTGCAACATGACGGCTCCTTTCTTGGGTTGCGGCTAGATCCAGGTCACCATAAATCACTAGCGATGGCATCGATATCTCACTTAAGCGATGGTAAGTGGTGGAGTTATCAAGATTCGCTCCCGTAGGTTGTGACTGGAGGGCAACAGAGTTCATATCAACAAACAGAAGGCGAGTGTCGCTGACGATACGATCCTTTGACTGCGATGGACCGTCGAGAGAAAGGGTCATTCTAAGCGCGATTGCCTGATCAATATCGCCGGTCTTTTCAGCCTCCATCAGACGCAGGCGTAGGCTCTGGATGTCTGGCGAGTAGACTGCAGCAGGGGCGCCCGTCACATTAGGAGCAATGAGAATAAGGGCCTGAATCAATGATGGATGCTGAAGGGCCGTATCAATCGCTATTGCTCCACCCTGTGAGCTACCAATGAGGAAAACTGGGAGCGCAAAACCAGATCCGACTGTGGGATCTTTGACACCAGAACCGGCTCTTCGCTGGCTCGCTTCGCGGCGACAAGCGGGCTGCGGCGATCATGAGCTTAATCCAGTCTGCTCGGTTGAATGGGCATGATCCGCACGTGTATCCGAAGGATGTTCTCACACGACTGCCGAGGCATCAGGCGAGTCAGACTACCGAGCTGTGACGTCACCGGTGGTCATCCAGTACCTGGCACATTCCAGCCTGTTTCAATGTGCTTTCTCGGATGGCTTTATGATTTACCACGACGTCGCCTGTGACGGCCCTGAAAACTCTCTGAGTTAACTCGATACTAACCCCGTACTGTGCAGCTAGAACGGAATACCTTTCGGCTTGTATGGCCTCGCGAGAAGGATCCACAGCTTCCAAGTTCTGTGCTGCCTTGATAATGCCAACCTTGCTCGTAGCGATGAATCTCAACCGTCTGGACTTCATAAGCTTTTCATCATCGGCGGGCATACTGGGGCGACTACCGTAAGCATTCAGTGTCCGAAGGAGCATATCGATGATTCGTAAGGCGTTACCCGCCGACGCAGAGGCTATTGCGCAGGTGCATATCAGCAGTTGGCAACAAGCGTATCGTGACCTGATGCCTGTCGAATACTTGAATTCACTGGAAGCAACTCTGGCTCAGCGTCAATCATTTTGGATTCGCTCGATTGAGTCGGGCGAGTCTGATGTATGGGTAGCGGAGCTGAACAAGCAGGTCGTCGGCTGGATATCAGTCGGAGCCAGCCGTGACGAAGACGCCGCTGGGGGAAATGCAGGTGAGGTCATGGCCATCTACGTTTTAGCCAGGTATTGGCAAACTGGCGTCGGGCTAGCCTTGTGGAAAGCAGGCCTGCAGCACTTGATGGAGCAGGGGTATCAGCGATTAACTCTTTGGGTCCTGACCCGCAATGAAAGAGCCATCCGATTTTATCGCAGGGCAGGATGTGCTGAGGAAACAGGGAGTGAGCGCAATCTTCAGAGGGGAGGTGTAACACTGTTAGAGGTGAGGTACGGGTTGACTTTACCCGGTTAAGTTAGGCAAAGACGGGATGCCCGGACGTTCATTGCACAATAGCGCAGCGATTCGTTTATCCTCACTGAGGATAAACGGCGATTACAGGGATTTTTGGACAATATGGCAACGAATCTTGTTGAAGAGGCAGCCCTGCTTCCAGAAGCATGGCGCTCGCGTATTCTCGGTACGACGGCGGGGGCGAATCTCAAAGTCATCCGGATGGATGCCAATGGCATCCCCTACGAAAGCCACTGCGAATTCGATGAAGCGCTCTTGTTGATTGAAGGTCAGATGAGCCTTGAGATCGAGGGCGAAATCATCGAAATGCGAGCGGGAGATTTTCATGTCATCCCCGCCGGAAAGCAGCACAGGGTACTCAAGGGAAGCTACGGGACTCTTTTTCTGGTCGACGCACAATGAAGTCTGGTGTGTAAGCGCCTGGTCAGTATATTTTCTGGTTACTGTTCCAGGCACTTTTCAAATCGAACATCACCCTCAGGCAGGTTCTCCACGATCTGCCAACCGAGGGTTCGATAAAAGCCACTCGCACGACTCGCCTCTGCTGTTTCCAGCCATATCGTCTGGTGGTGTTGAAACAGGCAAGCCTCTGCTATGCCCATCAAACGACGCCCCAATCCGTGACCCTCGAATTCAGGTAAAACGAAAGCGGCAAACACGCAGCCATCCTCAACATCAACCATGGAAAAGCCTGCCGGGACGCCATCCACTTCAGCGACCCACGCGCATGGTGCCTCTAGAATGGCCTGTCGTATTGCGTCGGGCGTAATACCCATTTCCGCTAACTGTTCATGAGATAAATGGTTTTCCCGAACGCTGGTTCGAATATCAAAAATGGTGTTGATATCGCCTTGGTTGGCCAGCCTGATTGTTTTTTCCATGAGGTATTCCCTTGTGTTCCATCAACGTGATGGGACGTATCCTTACCGATCTGGCGCAATAACGAAAGTCGTGTAGAACCCTCTGGATTTGGCCGCAGTTTTTAAGAGCGGTTGACCGCGATTGCGGGGTATCAGCCACACACGATTTATCAGGACTACCGCCTTCGCGAGCAAGCTCGCTCCCACAGATTTAGTCTTTTGACGAACCTTTATGCATTGACTCTCAAGATGTCGGCAAAGCCCTCGCTCAGTTGCGGTGGCTGAAGTGCGTTAAACACATTTTTAATGGCGCTCTCAGGAACAACCTCATCATGGGGGCGCCGATTATTACGTGCTAAACAGCATTCCAGTGAAGAAGTGAACCAGGCGGCTATCACCTCTACCCCATGCTGCCTGGCAGCCAGTATGAGCGGCTCGCGCTCGGAGCGCTTAACCAGGATGGCATCAAAGATTACAGCGCCGGGTTCAGTCAGAAGCCTGGCTTTGGCCCAAGTGCTTTTGCCTGCACCCTGAGATCCTATCAACAAATACAACCGGGCAGGCTTCGGGCTCGCTAGCAACGAGTTCAAGAGGGCAAGGTGAGCTTTCTGCCAAGCCACTTTGTTCAGGTCGGCGTTAATAACGCGGCCCTTATCTGTTTGCAGAAAGTGATCAGGATTGATGTGCATATCGATCGTCGTCCTGGAAAGCGCAGCATGTAGCATTTGAAACCGGGGGTTGTCGCAGTCATCCTTCTGGAATGATTAGCCCGTGGGGCGCATGTTGGGGAAAATGGGCTTGCAGATCAAGGATGTATATAACGCTATGCCAAGACAGTCACTCGCCGTAAGACTTTTGTTCGCATGTTGCCTTTTCATTGCAACCGCCAACCACATCCGTGCAGATATTTCCCATGGGTTGCTCTGGGACTACGGGTATGGGGCTGGCGCTTACTTCGCTAGCCGTATTTTCTGGGGGGCGCTCACGTTTTTCGACCCGCTGGCGGGGCTGCTGCTTTTTATCAGGCCAAGAGCCGGAATCCTGCTGACGTTAGCGATTATCGTGGCCGACGTGGCGCATAACACTTTTTATGTTGCGTTGAAGCAGCAGTGGCTGGAGTCGTTCTACCTGTCCCAGGTCGCCTTCCTGTTCGTTGTATGTCTGCTCTCACCCATCGCCTGGAAGGGGCTTGTTCGAAACGTCGCACTCGTCCAGCCAGTGACGCTTGATTCGGACCCGCGTGGCCACTCGTGACTTGCTCCGCCCGGCTCATTTTAGTGACGGCGTGCACAGGTTGCTTCGCAACTCTTAAAAGTGCGGTGATTTACGCTCGCAGGGCTCAAGACTAATGCTTTGCGGTCGATGATTTGATACCTCTCAAGTCCGGACCCTGGCAACCATGTTTAACACCCGCCTCAAATTGGCAAATCAGAATCTTGAACGTCGGCTTGCAGCGATCGAGCAGGTAAAGCAGACCCTTAATTCTGCAATGATTTCAATCGTCCTTGATGCTGATGGGGTGGTTAATTCGGTGAATGAGTTGTTCCAGACTGAGCTGGGCTACAGCGCTTCGCAGGTGGTGGGCAAAAAGCTGACGGATTTCACCCCTAAAGACTTGATATCCGATCCGCATCAGCAACGTGCACTGTCAGCAATCCAGAAGCAGACGCACTTTAGCGGCGCCCTGCGGCTGATCGCTCCAAGTGGCGCTCATGTCTGGCTGCGCGCCATGGTGGTCCCCCTGATGGGCCATTCTGACAGGGTCGACGGTGTCGAGATTTACGCGGACAACCTGACCCGAACTATTGAGGCGTCGAGGGAAAACGAAGCCTTGGTCAATGCCTTACTTCGCTCGACTGCGGTCATCGAGTTTTCCCTGGATGGCCATGTGCTCACGGCCAACCAAAACTTTCTCGCGGCGATGGGTTACTCACTCAACGAAATTCAAGGCGCGCACCACAGCCTGTTCTGCAGTAAGGAAGAGGTCGCATCCAAGGCATATTCTGATTTCTGGGCGCGCTTGCGTCGTGGCGAGTTCGTGGTAGAGCGATTCAAGCGAGTGGACAAACACGGAAGGGACGTCTGGCTTGAAGCTTCTTACAACCCGATCACCGACCCTGCCGACAAGCTCTATAAAGTGGTAAAGATGGCAACCGTGATCACCGAACAGGTGAACCATGAAGCCGCCGTGGCTGAAGCTGCAGGCATCGCTTACAGCATCTCGCAGCAGACAAACAGCAGTGCCGAGAAGGGGCGCGACGCTATACGCGAAACCGTCGAGGTGCTGCAACGCCTGTCCAGCTCGATGGAAAGTGCGACCCAGGGTATTACCGCGCTGGATCAGCAGAGCCAGTTGATCGGGACGATTATCAAGACCATCGGTAGCATCGCGGATCAAACCAACCTGCTGGCGCTCAACGCAGCCATCGAAGCGGCCCGGGCAGGCGAGCAGGGGCGTGGTTTCGCCGTTGTTGCTGACGAGGTCAGGCAGTTGGCATCTCGTACAACTACCGCGACCCAGGAAATTGTCAGCGTGGTTCAGCAGAACCAGCAGTTGGCATCGAATGCCGTGGGGATGGTTGGGCAAAGCAAAGGTCAAGCCGGCGAAGCGCTGCAGTTGGCCAGCGATGCTGACGATGTCATGCAGGTTATTCAACGAGCATCAAAGGACGTGGTTGAGGCGGTCAGCCAGTTTGCTGATCAGGGCATTCGATAGCGTTTAAAAGTGTGGTGCGTGAGGAAAGTATTCGCGCCTCCACGAGGTCATTATTCCGGACTTCATTCCGAGGACGACATTGCAGGTTGGCTAGATGATAGCTATCACGAGTCGGCCAGCGCCAAGTACCCCCAGGTAATCAGGCTGCAATAATCGGCCCCGTCTTTCAACGGGCGCGTCCTGCGCTTGAAATCCCGCAAGGTCAGGCTTGCGGGGTTTTGTCGAGTGAGGAAGTCAGGCGGCGTCCAGGCAGTCGAGACGCAGGCATTCAGTAGCGCATTTCTATTGGGTTCGCTGCGTTTTTCTGCGCGTAGGGTCCGGTTGAGTAGTATTCACGAAGCCGCTTTTCGAGCCCGCGCAGAATCTCTATATCCAGGCGTGGAACAGCCTCGCCGGGTCGACTCTGAGTCAGGCCCGGAACGCAGCCACCCGCGATTAGCGCATTGAGCGTTTCCCGAGCGTAGTCGGCAGATTTATCAGTCATGTCCGGTCTCCAGGAGAATTTTTTGTTGTTGGACCAAAAACGTACCAGGGTTAGACCTGACATCTTCAACGTCTGGCCTACAACACAACGATAGCCGACGGATGAGGTGCCAACGGGTGATTCTCTGGGCAGTCGCCAAATCAGGCGCATATACTCGCCAAACACGTTTCACGGCCCCCGTTAGGCCATGTCCCTCGCCTGAAAGAGCTGATTTTGTGAAAGACAATAAAGACTATTTTGTTCATGAAAAGGCGTTGTGTGAATCCGACAACGTTGGCAGCGGATCCCGGGTCTGGGCGTTTACCCATGTATTGCCGGGGGCCAGGATCGGGCAGGACTGCAACATTTGCGATCACGTGTTCATTGAAAACGATGTGCTGATTGGTGACCGGGTTACGGTGAAGTGCGGTGTCCAGGTATGGGACGGGATAACCATTGAGGACGATGTTTTTATCGGCCCCAACGCGACCTTCACCAATGACCACTTCCCCAGAAGCAAGGTTTACCCCGACAGTTTTCCCAAGACGCTGGTCAAGCGTGGGGCCTCTTTGGGCGCCAATTGCACTATTTTGCCGGGCCTGACGATTGGGGAGAATGCGATGGTGGGCGCCGGTGCCGTAGTGACCAGAGACGTTGCGGATAACGTTATCGTGGTGGGGAACCCGGCGCGTGTTGTGGGGCCGGTGGATGATGCCGGGCGATTGGATTGATTGCACAGGCAGGTACGTCCCCAGATGAGCAGGCGGGTTTATATAAGCGGAGCGTCCGGGGCCGGAGTCAGTACATTGGGCGCCGCGTTGGCCAGCCAACTTCAAGTTCCCCATGTGGATGTTGACGACTATTACTGGTACCCGACACAGCCGCCGTTCGTGCGCTCAAGACCGCCTGCGGATAGAGTCGGCCTCATCAGGCAGAGCCTGGCGGATCATTGGGTTCTGTCCGGCTCGATGGATGACTGGGGGGACGAAGTCATTCAGGATGCCGAGCTGGTTGTGTTCATTGATACGCCGACCGCCATTCGAATGCAGCGCCTGAAGGCCCGTGAGTTACAGCGTTACGGGCAGCGCATTCTGCCGGGCGGCGACATGTACGCGAATCATCTGGCCTTTCTCAGCTGGGCAGAGGGTTACGAAACCGGCGCCCAACCGGGCCGAAGTCGGCCTCGGCATGAGCGATGGCTAAAACAACTGACTCAGCCGCGCCTGAGGCTTGCCGGTGACGCCCCCGTTGCGCAGTTGCTGGCAGAGGTCATGGTGATCGTTCAACTGCACGCCTCAAGCCCGAAGTAATACGCCACTGTCCCGGAGACGATTGGGCTCATTTTTCTGAATGACGTAGTTAGCACCCGGGTCGACCGGGACCTTGATTGGTTTTTCGGTTGCATGAGCCGGAATCCCTAACAGCACGCATAGGAACGGCAAAAGGTTTTTCATCGAAGCTTCCTGCAATGACAGCTCGCCAAAGCGATCATGTGTTGCAGTGTAGAAGGCATTTCGAATCGTTCACGCCAAATGTGCTTCTGTAAGGCGGACGGCTCCCGGTGCAGCGATCATGGGATATCGCCTGAGTAACATCCCTATATCCATGATTTCCAGAGGTTTTTCCTGGCTCCGGATGACAAATCTTGTCGCAACTCAGGTGCTTGCAAACTTGCTTCAATGCAGCGGGATGTATATATTCCCCGCTCTTGTCATTCAGCCAGTGACGTAGCGACGCCACCGCATGGTGACTTTGGTTTTCTCGTCCGGCTTGATCGCTACACCGCGCTACCGCCCTGATGGCGAAATTGGTAGACGCAAGGGACTTAAAATCCCTCGTCCTTTGGACGTGCCGGTTCGACCCCGGCTCGGGGCACCATACAAAACAAGGGCTTACCGCGATTTTATCGGGTAGGCCCTTTTTTGTTTTCGGACCGCAATTCTTCGCTTGGTCCGTAATTCACTTTGTCGGTGAGACTTTTTCGCACGAGTCTTCCCCTGTTGCACTGCAAGCCGATTCGTCCTCAATGTACTGGCCACGGCCGATTTCTTTATGGCCCTTGACCCCGGCGCAGGGGTTGGCCAAGGCTGTGGTGGTGCTGGTTGTTCAGACCGGTTCAGGGAGATTTTCGGAGTTCGGCGAACGATTCGATACCCGTTTGCTCAAGTCTGATAACGACAGTTGGCCCTACGCCCTTGAGAGCGGTCAAAGCGGTTCTTTCTTCCAGTGAGAATGGCATCCGTAAATTCCTTTTTTCTTCGATGAGTCCTTGGAAGTGGGCCCGACGCTAGCGGGCGCCTCAATAGACCGGCGTCATCGTTTTGAGGTCTCCGGGTCATGTGGGCATTGTCGAGCTTCGAGAAACAGGGCCGTACAGGTCTGGGGCAGACCGAACAGGTAGCGTTCCTTGAGGGTGGTTGTCCAGCCCCAAGGCATCGTCGTTAGAGTCCAGGACTGAACGAGAGCACCCCCAGAAAAACCGCTCAATGGCGTGCTCCTTAATCGATTAGGCGGCGATCACCATTTGCATCCTTTTCGGATATCGGTAAATGCACTTTCTGCGCCTGACACATCGAAAATTGCCGTAACCGGATTCTCGCTGTAAGGCGTTACATTTACGATAAACCTGTCAGCTAGCGTCATTTCCTTGAGCATTTTGACAGGCGACCCTGGGTAAAAAGTGGATGTGTGATCTGTGGAAATTTGCCACGATTTTGTCACAGCTTTGCTTTGTCCCACTCGGTACGTCACAGTCGTGTTGTCAGTGCCAATGAATGAGGACCAGTTGACGAAGAGATCTGTTGTTTCCTTGGAGCAGCGCACAATCATACTGACCCTCTCCCCAAGTCGCCCCTTGCCACTTTCCGAAACAAGGACTGCCGTAAATATAGATTTGTCGGTCAGAGGATCTGTTTTGGTCGCCGTATGCCATTTCCCAGCACCTTCGTTTTTTGTAGGAGTGGTCTTCGGAGCCAGGCCAGCATCGTCTGCCATCCTGTCGAAGCAAGACAGTCTCTGCACCTCATCCTTGACCGCCGAGCAGGTTGCGATTGATGTGTCACTCACAGATGCGATCGCTGCTGAAGATGTAAACGTGATGGACATGGCCAAAAATCCATTTACTAACTGATTGCGCACTACACAGCTCTCCATAGTTGAATACGAATTTTACAACCCATAGCAGGCCGATGCGGAATGCATAGGTCGATGCCCGCGAAGGGGGAGCGCAGGGATTAGCTAACGCTAGATACGACAAGCCTAGCGCTTGGTCGGGCTGATTTGAAACTAACATCCTATTGATTTATAAGTCTTTGTTGCAGGCTTAAAATCCCTCGTCCTTTGGACGTGCCGGTTCGACCCCGGCTCGGGGCACCATACAAAACAAGGGCTTACCGCGATTTTATCGGGTAGGCCCTTTTTATTTCGGTC
>Ga0075040_1113729_pt1 | contig 13407 bp, 4 predicted proteins | sample OrgsoiRN2013_057_FD_67572 | JGI IMG/M metagenome (GOLD analysis project Ga0075040, IMG submission 67572) | Permafrost soil microbial communities from the Arctic, to analyse light accelerated degradation of dissolved organic matter (DOM) -... | ecosystem: Environmental > Terrestrial > Soil >...
CCAGGTAAGGCCATTGAACTAATGACCAATAAGCCTCGCGCTAGCTTAAATATACGCATTTTTCAGTGTAAACTAAAGCGCTTTTTTTAAGGCACGAGTACCCTGCCACACCTGCCTGACGCTACATACTTGCGCCAGTTGAGGGTAAACTAAAGTGCTTTTTTTAAGACACAAGTACCCTGCCACACCTGCCTAACGCTGCATACTTGCGCCAGTTGAGGGGGGACATCTTTAATTACATTACTCATATATTATTACGATTCAATGTAATTGAAATCTGGATTATAAATTACTTTGTACCCACCAGCTTTTAATAATTTATCTTCCTTACTTCGCTTAATAAAAGGTTCTAAATGCTGTTTTTTATCTATGTGATTGTTCATATAAGATTCAAAATATCTGTCAGGATTTAAACCTATTCTTTCGGCCGCATCGTAATATAGCACAAGTACTCTGATAATATCTCTATAATCTTCAATTGCATTAGAATTAAACATTTTCGTAATGCCTCTCTCTATTATTTCTGCAGAATTTTCCTTTACAGCTAGTGCAGCAATAAACATATTCGATTTTCCTTTTAAATCTTTCATTTCGGTTTTACCATTTCATTCCCTTTTTGAACATATCCTTTATTTTTCAAATAATCTATTTCTTTGCCAAATGTGGTTCGCTCATTAGTCATAACATTACCGTCCCATACATTCGTTTCACGTAAATTATTGGGATCCGAAACTAATCGAATGTTATCATTTCGAGCAATAGCTTCATCAAGAAACTTTACATTTTTTTCCCAAGTCCAATTTTCAACATTTAAGAAGCGTAGTCCTTTGGTTGAGAAAACACCTGTATTTTTTAATTTCTCAATTGCACCGGAAAAACGGCCTAATACTGTAGTTGTTTTGGATGAATTGGCAAGAATATCTCCGCCAAACCCTTCATATCTTACTAAAGACAATTCCGATGTGAATCCTGTAAACTTAATTTCTCCCCCAATATAATGTGTTAATCCCAATAGCGTTAGCTGTTCATAAAAATGCGGACTTGTAACTGTATTGTTTATGTCCGTTTGCAGTTTGTCCGGGTTTAATGTAACCACAACCCAATAGTCCATCGCATTCGAACAGGTATTCACTACGCCATGAAACACCTTTTTTATACCGGCTCCTTTTGTTACCACATTATATATTGGGTTTATGTTTGCTAAATATTCAGCCAGATCAAGTGCGCTATTATAACCGTAAATACCTACGTTACTTAAAAATTTCTGTGGTACATCAGTGGGATTTAAAATGTCAAAATCTGAAAACTTATACTCAAATGTTTTTCCCTTTGCTCCGCCGAAATTCGCCTCTAATCCATCTAAATCTGTGGCTTGAACGGGTGTATTACTTGCAAACTGATATGGAGTTAGTTCGGGGTACTTAGCCGTCAACGGGTCTACAGTCAAAAACCTCCCCACCCTCGGGTCATAGATGCGCATTCCATAATCCTGCTGTCCGCCCACCAGGTCATTCCCGTTGGCATCTTTCTTTACCTCATTATCATTCTCTTTCCCGTTAAATCCATAGCGGTAGGTAGTATTGTTTGCCGTATACTGCCTGCCTTCCTGCAACATGCCAAATGGGTAATAATCCTGCTGGGTGGCCACATCGGGTTCATAGTGGTCAACTGCAGCATTACTGCCATCGGGTATTTGCAGGCGCTTATCGGTTATGGTAGCCAGTACATTGCCCAAATGGTTATTCAGCTCATAATTAATATGGCCCACATTCGTCCATTCGTCAGTTTCGGCACCTGCTGTAGCCAGGTTTATATTTGGCGTCCACATGCCTAAACGGCTGCTGCCGTACAGGTCCTGTTCCTTCCAGTTTATGGCGCTGTTTGCATTATCGTAAACGCCTAAGGTATTGCCTTGTGCATCGCGTACGTAATAGGTAGTAACGGTTGGCTGGGCATTGTTAGCGTAAGTCAGGGTTTTACTTATTCGTTGGCCTGTAGGGTTATAGGTATAATTTATGCTGTTTCCACTGCCTTTATTTATGGCTTTTATTTTACCGTAAACCGTCCAGTCAATGCCCGGCCCGTTAGCGTTGCCGGTTATACCTTCCAGGTTGTCGCCGGTCATGTTGCCTATGCCATCGTAGGTATAATTATCATCGGGCTGGTTTTTAAGGTCGGTAGTATAGCTGGTATTGTTTAGTAGGGCATCTTTAACATGGCGCAGCCTGTTATTAACCAGCTGCTGCTTGCCGGTAGCTGTATTAAGCACGTAATTATAACCATAGCTTAATACATCCATCGCAGTATTGCCTGCAATGCCGCCGTTGCGGTTATAGTTGATTATATTGCCGTTACCATCGTAAAGCAGTATGTCTTCGGCATACTTATCGGTCATGCTGTTGCGGTCCCATCCTGTGCCGCTTGGGCCTACATGCTGGTTGCTTATGCCCTCGTGCTGGCGCATTTTCTTCAGGCGGTTCAGCTGGTCGTAATAATAGGTATAGCCCACTGCCGCGCCACTGTTTAGCTGGTTCAGGGCCAGTGTGGTATTGGTAATATTGCCGTTATACAGGCCCTGGCCAGTAATATCGCCGGCGTTGGCCTGGTAGGCCAGGTTAAATGCAGGGGCGCTGCTGCTGCCAATAGGTTTATAATCGCCGGTATAATAACCTAGGCTATAGGCATAGGCATCGTTTGCTGCTTTAGTGGGGTTGGTATTTACATTATCGTTGCCAATATCAGCAGTCAAATTGCCGCCGTTAACCCCTTTTAGCCAGCCTTGCAGGGTGTAGGCATAATCCAAACCCTGTACGCGGCCGTACTGGTCGCCCAGCTCAAGCCTGGCCAGCGGGCCGTGCAGGTAGTACCGGTAATAGGCATTTTGCTTTTTATCGTAATTTAACAGGGCGCTGCCGTTAAAGGCGTCAACCATGGCGCTCACACTGCTCCAGGCTTCGGTAAGCCTGTTTTCGGCATCGTATTTATATTGATAGTAAAAAACGGTCGGGCTGGGCGGGGTGTGTTGCGTCAACCGGGTGGTCCTGGTAGCGTACAAAGTTTACCTTACCACTTATTAAATCGTATTCGTAGTCAATACGCTTCAGTTTGGTGGGTTCGGCCAGGTTACTTACATCGGTTAAACCGCCTATTTGCTGCCATAAGGTTTTTACATTACCGTCAATATCGTAATTATAGTAAGTAGCCTGTAAGGGGCTGCCTGCCTGCCCGTCGGTATAGGTAGTTGCGGCTACGCGTTTGCGCAGGTTATCCTGCTCGGCAATGGTAAACATGCCCGCGCCGTAGTTCGCAGTTCCATCATAATAGGTATGCGTAATTTGGCTATTTGTCCCGCTTGTATTAAAAGTTTGTACAAAACTATCGCTCAGGTAACTGGGCATACCGTTGGAGCCGGGTAAGGTAGGCGCATTAGCTTTTTGCCCTACTTCAATAATGCGGCCCAGCGCATCGTACTGGGTATAGCTAAACACATGCTGTTGCAAAGCCGATTGTTTTGCATTTTGCGATACATTGAGCCTGCTCACCATATCGTACCAGAAAACATGACTGCCGCCATCGGGGCTGTTTTGCAATGCTACCTGGTTGGTGCTGTTGTATTGGTATGATGTGGCCAGTGCATGGTTAGGGTAAATACCGCTGTACATACTTTCAACCGTGCTATTATCGGCAATGGTGGTTGGCCCGCCTGCTGCCGGTATATTAAACCTGTACCATGCGTTCGTTATATAGGCACCTGTGGGTGCAAAGCAGGGGTTGCCGGCATTGGCGCTAATTTCGGGCTGCTGCAATTTCCTGTCGTACAGGCGCAGGTGTTTGAGCATGGTAATATTATTGGGATAGGTTACCACCCCGGTGCTTGCGTCAACGGTCCAGCTGCAGGCGGCAGGCGGCAGGTTAGCGGCGGGGGTAAGCTGTGTGCCGTTCAGGTAAACCTGCATGCCGTTAACGGGCATATCGGTACCCTGCACCAACAGGTGCTGCCATGACTTAAGCGGCAGCATACTGTTAATATCGGCTGCAAAATGCTGCGATAAGGTATAGGTTATACCTGTATTAACACCGCCTGTAACAGTAGGCGTTGAGCTGTACAGGTCAATATTAAGGTAGCGCCCGTTAATACATATCTGGAACAGGTATTTTTTATTGTCAGTTTCTTCAATCAGCTGGTTTAGCTGGTTAGCCGGGTTATACAGCCAAAACTCCATGGCCTGGTCTTTAGGCGTGCCGGGTGTTACATCCAGCAGGTTTTCCATGGTCGTACCAAAGCCTTGCGCCGGGGTCGATGCGTTCGCCGGCCCGTTATAGTTGGTAGCGCAATCCGCAGCGTCGGGGTTGGCGCGTGCATATTGTATCTGCTGCAGCAGTGCAGGGTCTTCAATAATGTTTACGCCTTCGGGCGGTATGGTGCGCACCAGGTTATCGGCCTGGTCATAATAATACAAAGTATAATGATAAACAGGCTGTGTAGCAAGCGCGATTACATTGGTTTTGGCGGCAGCGCAGGTGGCAATATAACTCTGCCTGAACATATCTTTCTGATCGTTAATATACCCGTTGTAAGCATTCTCGGCATTGTTTACCGCCGATGCAATGGTAGCTTCAATACAGCCATACAGGTCGCCCGAGGTCGTTTGAAATGGCGGCGCGTTAACCAGCAATGCATTCGGGTTAGCCGCCAGGGTAACCGTTTCGTAGTTCTGGTACTGATCGTACGATAGCACAAAACCAAGCGTCTGGTTCAAATAGGTGGTTAGTATGCGTTGGTAATCATTGCTGTTTTGCAATGCCGTTGGCGATGCAAAGTAACCGGACAGGCTGTTTTTAGCATTAGTATAAGCGGTAGCATTAGCATAACCCTGCCCGGCTTTTTGTAAAAACACAGGGATGGTCATATCATGCGGTAACAGATTGTTGCAATGGCCATAGGCGGCTGCCAGCGCATTAAAATCGGCCTCGCTCATAAACATATCATCGCCGAAAGTATTTTTAAGGTATTGCCAGGTGCTGGTTCCGCCGGGTGTTTGCCCAACAAAATAGCTGATGGCACCGGCTATATCGCTATTGGTTGATGATAGGGTCGTCAGCGAATATTGTGCAACAGGGCTATACGGGCCAGGGCCGTCAAGCAGCCATGGGTTAAGCCCGGGCGTAAACTTACCGCTGAGCGAGGGGAATGTTTGCAGTATTGCATCGCCAAAATTATTAATAGCAGAGCCTGTTGATGGCAGGATACCGGCATTAGGCACCGTACTTGAGCCAAGCGGATGGTTAATATCGCCGCCAAGTTCGCATACGGCGATGAGCCGTTGTTTAAGCAGCGCAATATCGTAAGGTGTTGCCCCTACACCATTTGAGCCGGTAAGTCCGTCGGTTAAAATTTTTATCCACGAGTCGGCGTTCGATTCGCAGCTGCCAACCACCTGTTGCTGTATCTGGTCGTACCCGTTACTCACGGCTGTGGTTGGGTCTGCATAACGCACGCTTTTATCTATGATCGGGAAACGCGACGTTTTGTATTTATAAGCCTCGGGGCAGCCGGTGCCTGCCGGCACTATGATGCTACAGTTTGTAACAAACCCGCTTACATAAACCGCTGCAAAGTTAGTAGTAATACCAGGCGCAGTTATGGTACCGGTATAACTGACAGGATCTATATTTACCGTTACTGTAGTTGGGGTTTCGCTGCCCTCGGCATATATGTTGAGCGTAGCTACCATGCCGTAGCGTGTACACCTAACAATATTAGGTTTAACGTTTACCGTAAACGTTGTACCTGACGGGCCCGTAACTGACCAGGCAATATAATAATCGGTGGCATATTGCGCAGTTGGATCGCCGCCGCTTAGCGCAAAGGCATTTAACGGATAATTTATATCCGGGTTCTTTAGTTGCGGTATGTTATAATCGGGGGCAATGCTAATGTTCTTTTTCTTAAAGCTTTGTGCAGAAGTATTAACAACAACATCATTGCCATCATATCTTTCTGAAGCAGAGGGTCCCGATTGAACAAACTCATTCTGAATAGTTCCGATACCACCACCACCCGGATCGGTACTGTAAGTTGATGAACAGGTAAACACCCAAACATTATTATAGGTTGTACTTTGGCCACCGTTTGTTGGAGCAAACGTTATACAGCTGTAAAAAACCGGTAGTGATGAGTCGCTGTTGATGTGCAAGCAATACATATCTTGTGGCGGGCTATCGGCAGTGCCCTGCTCTATGCTATACTCGTAAAGAATTCCGCCCCCGCCACCGTATTCATATCTGTCTACAAATGATTGGTTATCGTACAATTGTATATTCCCGCAAACACATGTTACTGCACTGATCTTTACCGTATTTACCGGCATCTCAACAGGGATAAGTAGGTATTGTTTACTCGTGCCGGCCGGCAGCTGCAATAAGGTTGGAGCACCGCCTGTTGATGTACCCGATGGGTAGTACATATTGAGCGATACGGCACTGTTCAGGTTGCCCGGCAGGTACGTAATGGTAACCAATTGCATGCCATACTGTATAGCACCATAAGCCGTCCTGTCAGCCTCTGATGCAGGGGCTATCGAAAAATCGGCAGGCGTGGCGCAGTCACTTGTTTGGGTGGCGCTGATGGGGGTGCCTACAGGGCAACTGTTAGGGCAGGTAACACCCTGACTTGCCAAATCGTAGTACGTATTTTTGAGGTCAAAATAATAGGTTTTATATAAATCCCAATTACGGTCGTCCATGCGGCAACTACTGGCATCGCAGTTATTCCAGCAGTTTGATGTTGCATTATCGGTACTGTTATTGCACAGGTAACTGCAATACAGCACAAAATCAACCATTTGCGAAATGTTTTTCACGGGTCTCCCGCTAATTACAGGCAGCTTTAATACGTTAAGGCTATAGTTTCTCAGGTCCTGCAACATATAGTCATGATAAGCAGCTCCCGGACCCGATTGAAAAAACGGATCTGCCGCAAGCAGCCATTCGCCGGTTGTATTACTGTAACTTACACCCGCACCTGCAACCGCCGGTATATCGGCTGCTTTTTGTAAGCCGTTAATCTTCTCATCCCATATTCTCGAGTCGCTTGTTAAATAGCAAAACCTAAGCTTACAATATTCGGGGTGAAATGGCAGAAAGTAAGCGGCCCAATCAGGTTTCCAGTATTTAATCAGATCGGCAAACGTAAATGTGGCATCGTAAGGCGAAGTGATGCTTAAAGTACTCGGATCTGCAATCGAGCTATAGTCGACCGCCAGATGTTTAGTAATAAGCTCTGACTGGTATGTTGCACTTGTTGATGGCAGAATAGGAAATACCGTTCTCCAATTTTGATACAGTACGTTTATTTCGGGCTCAAGCGCCACATAATTAGCATCGTACAACCCGTACTGGCCACCTGGCGAAACATCTTTTTTCATCGGCTCCTCATATTTCTCGCACGGGGAGGTTACACAACCAGCTGCAACAACCGTATAATTGTTATAAAGGCTTGTATATTTTGTATCGATAAATTGTGTTAATGAGGTATAGTCAGTCGAACTGAGCGTTGCAGAAGTAATCCCCATGTCAGCCATTTTTTTGAGGAACATATCAGTAAACTCCTGCCGTGTTCCTAATACAGACATGTAGGTTTTACAATCGGCTAAACATCCCGAAAAATCCAATCCGTTTAAATAGGTTTGTAAGTATGACCATTCTGTGCTTACAATCCCTTTCGACTGGCCATCGTGAATATAATTATCTACGTAATCTTCCATTTGCGATTTACTCAAAACCAGTTCAAAGGTTACATAATACTCACCTATTTTTGTGCAATCAAACGTAAAGCCTTTAGTAAACGGCGCAGTAGTCCCGCAATTATTGGCTATCGATCCAATTTGCTCGGTTGCCTGGTAACAGGGGTTATTGCAATCGTCTTTAACTATAATATGGAGCTCGTAAAAACATGAACTGCAAACAGATTGACTATTTTGTCCATTAATAGCATTCACCAATTGTTCGACACTGTAATTAACAGTAACCGTATTTGTACCAGCAACGGCGGACAGGTATGTAGATGTAGCAGATAACTTCAGATTACCACCATCATATACAAATTGTTCGGGTTTGATAAGATTTATCGTTTGCTGCTTACCCGCGTTGGCCGACGGTAATGCATCTAACATTGGGTCGCCATTTAAAAGCTTTGGGTTGCTGCCCGCCAGCGCGGTAGCAATAGTTTTACCACTACCATTAATATAACTCACACTGACCTGATTATTCGGATCGACCACCATGTTTTTTAGGTAGTGTTCGGCATAGCCTACATCATTACCAAATAACTGATCGAGCTCCCATTGTTCTGGCTTACCATAAAAGTACTTGGTTGTTTTGCTTACGCTCCCCGTTCCGGGTTGAAAAGTTAAGCCAACTCCGCCTTGTAATTTAATGCGCCCGGTATTATCTGCCGTATATTGGGTTACCGAAAGCGGGTACCCGTCGGCATCAGGAATGTACTTCAATTTCGGGTCTGAACTATTGGCTGCAAGAAAAGCATTGCTCGGCGAGTAATAATTGGCCGCCCCGCCCCATTGGGGGTGGGCAGTAAGTGCATGAGCAGTAGTAGGATTAGAAATTGCATTATCCAGCGGAGCTGGAACGGTTTCACAATTGCTGCCGCTTAATCCGGCAATATTGCTGTAGTTATAAGCTACTCCGGCTGACCGGTTAAAATTTTGAAAATATTGAAGTGCTAACGGGTCATTTGTAAATGCTGGTGCCGGCAATATACTTGCTGCAGGTCTTCCAAACTCATCATAAACGTTTTCCTGAACTACAGCTACATTATCAGAGTTATTGATGGTAACCGTTTGGCGCCCCCTTAAAGAGCCGTCGAAGTAACTGATCACTTCCTTTTTCTTTCCATCTTCAGCAAAAGCAGCTGAGTATTGCCAATTTAAATCAGAATGATACCAATAAAGAGCAGAATTGGATGCAGTACTCAAATCCCAGGCTAAATAATTTGATTGCGCCGTGCCGTACTGATCAACAAAATTATAATTCCAATCACCCTCCATTCGCACACCGTCAACAGTGTATTGAACCTGTCGCATTCTTACCACTAAATAATCATTGTTATAAACAAGTGATATGTTATACTGATAGTCATTTCCGCTATTGGTAGGGTCAATGCCGGTCGTGGTAATACGTGTGGCATTGTTTTGAAACAATATATCGGGTGTTTCGCCCCACTGGAGGGCTCCGTTTGCCATGTGCGCTGCAAGGGTTTCATTGTTATCCCCTTTATCAAGTGTTGTCCACTCTATATCGTATTCTTCTGCGCTGGATAACGTAGACCCGCTCCCGGTTGGAGCCCATAGTATTTGCAGTTGTTTATTATCATTTTCTTTATAATCCTTGAAGCTATTTATTGAAGCTCTCAAATTGGGGATGCGATCGGCTTGGTGGAAGTTATACTTACGGTTTACTATAATTGAGGCATTCAAACTCACCATTCCCTGGGTTATAAGGTTATAGTTGTTGGTATTTGTATAAATCTGATCTACCGTAACATTGATTGAATATGCTCCGCCATACTGAAAATCAGTGTAACTATCCAATCCCTTATATGTTACTCCCTGCGCTTGCCTGTATGTAACACTTAGGGTATGATAATCGGTATAGGTTGCTCCGCCCAGGGTGGTTACGTAATCTATTTTTACCCTAACAGTATAGTCAAAATCAAAGCCTATGCGCATATTATCGTTCACCCTCAGCGTAACAGCATTTTTTACAGATATATCTGTAAAGTTGCCCCAATAAGTCGTGCTGAATTTCGGATCGGTAAAGTTATTTACCAAAATTGCCCCGGAAGAAAATGGCCCATTAGCGGTTTGGCTTACATGCGAATCAATTCCTGCAAAACACTGCAGCGCAGCAATTAGCAAAAATGCTGATACCAATAACGGTTTAATAATAGAATACCTGTTCATATCTGCTTATTGTATACGTATCAATTCATAGTTCTTATACTTATCCGCCAACCTCAGTTTCTTATCTTCTTCAATTAATATCTTTTTAACATCGATGTGCTTATCAATGTCGGCTGTATTTTCCCAGCTGGTAAACATCACGTCAACAGTTTTTTCTTTGCTTTTATCTAATGGAGCATTCAAATTGGTCATGCGGGCAAATATTCTGCTTACTTTTAATGTGCTTGTATCATACGTTACCGCGTACTCTTTACAGGTAATATGTTTTTCATTTTCAAGAATGAGTGTTTGATTTGGCCCTGCTGTTTTTTGCGACAAAGAATAATTTTCATCTTCCAGTCCTTTTTTCAAACCGGGACCGATAGTTAAATCGGGAACGGTTATTGATTTTTGCGGACCTAAAAATATTCTTTTGTTATCATGATCAATATTCAGGTAAATGCCGCCATTATTTAAAGTTTCGGTGTTTCCCATTTTAAAGTAGCAGCTACTTCCCTGCTTACACACCAAAAAACCGGCATTCTTTACGGTCTGGCCCGAATCGGCTTTATCAACTATATTGATAACACCCGAATAAGTGCAGGCTCTGTCTTTAATATTCAACAAGGCCGAAACATTGTTAAACTTTCTTAATAACACCGTATCGTAATGTTGTGCGGGTATTTTATCATCAACTATTACAGTAGGCTTGCCGGCGACATTTTTACCGGGTACTATTTTATACCTGATGGCCAGCGTTGCTGCAGTAGCACCCAGCATTAAAACAACTACGCCCAATAATACTTTACTCCTCTTTGCAAAACTCATGTTATGGCTGTTTAATGTATGATGAGCGGCTTTCTTTTAAAGTCATGATACCTTTCTCGGTTTCCTTTTTAACCCTTATCAATAACCCTTCACTGTCGTACTCATAAAAAGTGGCAAAGTTATTTTCATCCATTTCAGCCATCAGGCGTAAGTTGGAATAATCATAGGCATATGTTTTCATGTGCGAATCTTTTGGATGCATTCTGATGTCATCTATATAAATATTCGGATAAGGATCAGTGGTTGCCCCAGGAACGATCGAAATATTAAGTTTGTCGCCATTAGCGTAAGCGCCCAGGTCTATAGTCCCTTCAACAAGTTTCCATCCTTCAACGATCGCTTTAACTTTTAACGGAACGGTTACCGAATTTATCGTTCCGCCGCCTGTTTGAGTTCCGTTAATTGAAAGTGTTATTGAATTATTAACTGATTTAACATACGGGCTATGATCTTTAACCCAGGCACTAAAAATATACTGCTTTCCAGGAACGGGCTCAAAACCATTTGGATAAAGTCCCAGCGTATGCGTTATGTCCAGCAAATCCGGCTGAGATTTTATAAATTGATTATTACTATCAAACTTGAGAAATTGAGCAGTTTTCTGTTCAGTAGCATAAACCTGGGTAGCCATGGTCACTCCCGAAGGAGGTAAACTAATACTTGTTTTTCCTGAATGTCCAAGATTAGTTGTAATAGAATAATAATTAAACGATGGATAAAAATCTCGTTGTTGTGTAATGCCGGTAGTTAAGTTTGGAACTAAATTATTGTCCTCATAACTACCATAGTATATTTCCCGGTTCCTTGCATTTGATGCTACCGCCGCAGGCAGTTCACCTTTAAATGAAAAAATAGCCGCACTATACCTATCTAATGCATCTTTATTTTCTAATTGCTGCCCAAACTTATCGTAAATAGTTACAGTATTGGCAACCGTCCAAGGATTAGCTCCTACCGCGGTATTTTCTATCCAGGGGCTACCATCACCCAAAGAATACCAGTCAGTATAAAACTTATCGATATACCCGGCACTTTTTACATTGACATTAGGGCTTCCGGATGTCAGGTTATTATAAGATCTGTTTTGCTGGAATACTTTGGTTTTAAATGGTCTCCAATTACCTTTAAAGCCGTAAATAAACGGGTTAATTGTTGTTGGTGGGTCGATACAAGGTAAAACCGGGGTACGAGCGGGGTCTGTATAGTAATAGTGGTAATAGGTTTTATTATTGGAGGTAAAATATGCTTGCAAATTACTAACGCCAAGCAAATCTTTTAAAGAGAATCGAACTAAGTTGGGTACCCCGTTCACACCGTCCAAATCCTCTTTTGTATTGTCAAGTATTTGTAAGGCAGCTACGTTCGACCTGTTACTGAGGTGGTTTACACTGTACTTCAGCAATTCTACTTTGAGTGTATGGCTGATGCCGGGATTTAAATTAATTTTAGTAAGCCTCCAGCCCCAATGAGATTTGGGAAATTGCGTATAATCAAAATAGTCGGGCAGGTTTGCGTCTGTAACGCAAACATTATCAATAAAAATTTTCATGGCTATATTCGATTCGTACCCTAAGTAAAAATCGCCGGAATTATTATTTCTGCTATTGTTTAAAGTAAATGTTGTATAGAACCCATATACATCAATTGTTTGCGGAGTAATGTAACCATTGGCTGAATTATCCGGCAATGGGAATACACCATCAGTACTAAATTTATAACTATAATCCTGGCGACCATTTGGCGTAGACGGATATGGTGGATATAAACCATATGAGTAAAAACTATCTAAAAACCTGTTATCATATACTTTGCCGCTCCCTTGAGTAGGACTAACGCCCGATACTCCGTTATCGTCATAACAATCTGCAGTGTAAGTCAAATAACTTAATGAAGCAGATGAGGGCTTATACAATTGCCATTCATGTGTTCTATCTTCTACCATTTGATAATCAGGCTGTTCTACCGACCAATTCTCATCATAAGTTGAGGCCGATGAGTTGATAACTTTCAGATCAGTAAGGTCAGCAATAGCATTTTGATTTAAAGCAGTTTGTGCTATTCTTAGGTGAGTAATTCCATTATCGGTAACTATCGGGTTATTAAGGCAAACCAAACCCGTCAAACCTGCACCCAGGATATTCCGATAGCCCGAACGTACAAGTTTAATTAAGCCAAAGGGTTTTGATATTTGAAATTTGCCCGACCTGTCCATGATATACTTAACTTTAGTATATCCTACCGAGCCGTTCGACGGGAGATAACCACCAGTGCCCGGCGCATACGCAGGCTGATGCGTTGAATTATCAATCATCTCTTCAACTACCCAGTAGTGGTTACTTCCGGGTATGCCGCTCAAGTCAATAAATTCGTCGCCCGATGCAAAATATGAAGAATAAGTACCTGTTATAGCCCCAGTTGCATCTGTGGTTAATCCAGCTGATAGTACCCCAAGGTTTTTATAGGCCCCACCCATACCATTATAGGCCCAATAAGCCGGTATGCTAACCGAATAAATATCTTTGTTAAACTCGTTTTGGGTTTTGGTTACCAAGGGCTCGCCGGTAACGGCATCATAAGCTATATTTTGTGTGGTTATCTTAGAACCATTCTGCATTTTTTC
>Ga0075040_1102260_pt1 | contig 13001 bp, 24 predicted proteins | sample OrgsoiRN2013_057_FD_67572 | JGI IMG/M metagenome (GOLD analysis project Ga0075040, IMG submission 67572) | Permafrost soil microbial communities from the Arctic, to analyse light accelerated degradation of dissolved organic matter (DOM) -... | ecosystem: Environmental > Terrestrial > Soil >...
TAGAACCTTTTGCTGTTCAGGAGTTGGGGCATTCTTGTCGTCTTGGTAGATGCCATACCCAACCACTAACACTGTTAGTATTCCAAGTATCGGCCACATAACGCATTCCTTGAATAAACTTGGTGCACCATATCGGATTCGAACCGATGACCTTACTGCTTGACAACAGCCTGCTCTAACCGCTGAGCTAAAAGTGCATTTCTTGATTTCTTGCAATCATTATACATCATAATTACAAGAAATCAACGATCTTTTTTCAGTCAATGCCACGTGCAATTTTCGTTGCAGCTACTGCAGTTTTGAATTCATCTGCACTGTCATCAAACAATCCGCTGTTGATCAGCTGTATAATCTGTGGAGTACAGTCGGGGTTACGATGGAGCGCCTCGTAGACATCTCGTGGAACGATGTTGCCGTAGATGTACACATGATCAAACGCCAGCAGTTCTTCGCGAGTGGTGAAGTACGGACTGAATTCTTTATACCAACGTGAATCGAGTTGCTGTTTCGTAAACGGCTGATTGTCGAAGAATGATTTGGCTTGATGCCAACCTTCCCACATACAGCGCAAGAAGCCGCTGCCTGAGTAAGACCATCCGATGTTAATCGAAGCTAGCCCAACGACAAGCCCGTTTTTGATAAACCAAGCGGTCGAAGGAGCGCTCATGGCATTCCACACGGTTTGAACAGAAGAGTCGTCTTGTCAACGACGGGCGCAAGATAGATCGCGTGCCCACTGTGACCTGCATAGTATTCCACACCATCAATGCACTTCCGCTGCAGCACCGTCGGCGAATACCCAGCTGTACGGATTGTTGTTGATTCTTGTGCCTCGTAGGCCTTGACTTGTTCGATTGTCGGAGGCTTGTCATACTGGTTTTCGCAGCCGGCCATCAAGCCGAACATGCAGAGCATCATGTACATACGTTTCATCCTGCCGCCTTTGGTTGTGGAATATCGATGTCCCACGCCAACTTATTTTGGTCTTCTTCAGACAACACGGTTGGAGCGAGTTTTAGCAAGCCTCGGCCTTGCAGTTTGTTGCAGCGCCAGTTGAGCTCTTTGGAGATTGTGACGGCACCATTCATAGCGGATTTGATATCCCACTCCTCAGTAACCCGGTCCACTGTCACACTCAAGTACCGATTGCAGGTTCCGTTCACCAGCAGAAGATCCACAATGAATCGTCCACGGTAGCCGAGATCACGCAACATCTGATACCCGATACGCATCGCAGGACTTTGCGTTGAGTCGCCACAGATGACCACAGGAATGGCAAGATCCACCGGGACGTCGGGATCGAAACGCAAAGCGGCTTCAGGGACATCCACTAATACACGAATGCAGCCATCTACTTCGTAAGTTGCTGTGGTCATCTCTATTCCTTAGGTTAACTGGCAGCACAATCTGATGTGTGCCATATAGGCTTGTTCTATTGTATCACCGTACGACTGGTAATGGCTGTTATGAAAGTGAGCAATATACCAACGATGGTTGTCATCCCAACGAACGCGCATCTTTTGTTTGGATGCCTTGGTTTTTCTAACATCGAACATTTAACGGCGCCCCCATGCATACAGGATAACGCAAATGAAGACGATCAGGACAATACTGTGAAGGCTTGTCATCTTACATTCTCAGTTCTTGAGGACAATTATCCCCTAATGATTTTGCTAATTCAACGATCTTCCAGACTGTTAGTGCATCTTCAAACGAGATTCCACAGTCCAAGATACCCGTTTCTGATGCTGTGTAAATCAGTTCACTTAGGCACCCCGCTGAGCCAGCGAATTCAACGGCTGTCAATTGATCGTTGAGTAGTTTACATTGGGTGTGTACGTAATCTTCATCACACATATTCAAGCTCCAGACGGTCACGTGCGTTCATCAAGGCTTCGCCTAGACAGTTGAGACCCCGCCATTTATTGGGATCCATTACATCTTTATGACGTTCGGTCATCTTGATACCCCAGATAGCGTCGTATTCGCTAGCTTCTACAAGGATTTTACCTTTGGTGCTAAGCAGGAATTCACGAATCGATTTGTTTTGTTTGAACCGCTGGTAACTGATTTCCGAGACGATGTCAACGCGTTCAACATTCCACACTGTATCCACATAATTCCGGACTTGGCGGCCGAGATCTTTTGCCTTCCACGGAGTAGTGCAGTTGAGAATTTTGTTAAATGTATCCCAATCACCGAACTTCATGGCTTTTTCAGCCATCATCGCGTGCTCAGCAGTAATGAAGTTAAAGTGATGGTGCACGAAAGGAGTTTCGCTCCATTGGTTTAGGCAGAATCGATCTTCGTCCTTCTCACCTGGACCCCAGAAAAAGATGAACTCCAGTTTTTCGCCTGCGTTGTAACGGTCGATAATTGATTGTATATTATTGCTCATTGTCACCCTCGATTACTTTTCTCACCCATTCAGGGCGTTGATCTTCTTTGCTCTTTAGAGCATTTGGAATAACACGTTGGCCGTACATCCAGTGCTTATTCGTCTGGACATGGCCAGATCGAACCCACTTGCAAGTGCAGGAACGGTATTCAGCGTAGGTGAATGCTCGTGCTTTACGCATGAACACGCCTTCGTTCTTTTCAGTGTCGAGTTCAGCAATTATAGCTTTGATTGCTTTCTCATCGTAGATGCCACGGTAGAGAACTTTAACAGGTGTAATACCGATTAATTCGAAGTACTCAAGCGTTTCATCCCACTCAAGGCAAGTTAGGCGTTCCCACATATGGAACCCGTAGAAGTACGTTTCGAGATCGTTGTACACAATCGAGTGCTGTGCGTATACGTTTTCGCCGTAGATCCGGAAACCTTCTGGGATGTTGTATGCGATCGTCGAGTGGAATTGTTTAACCCAATCACGTGAAGGGTGTGAACGGCCGTCGATGCTGCGAGCGTGAATGTAACGAGGGTACATTGCTGTATTCTCACCATCCATTTTCACGGTTACCACAACTTCTTCACCCTCGTAGCCGCTCATATCTTTGAGTGCTTTGTCGTCATCGTGGATGCCAGGGGAGAAACTCATGTGGAATGTGCGTTGCTGTTTCACATATTCTGTGAAGTCGCCGAGAACGCCACCTTTACCGAGGATCTTTTGAACAGATTCGTCGAGAAAGAGCTCGCCCATCATTCGCTGACCATTAGGGAGAACTACGTTACCCCATTTGTCGTAAATGTGATCGTCATATAGGTGATCGGGTATTGTAGGTTTAGTGATTCCGCAGGCTTCACGGACATCCTCAACCGAGATAAGGGTCATCTCACATTCAAGATGATGCTTCTCACAGACGGATGCACCATTGGAGAGGAAGTAACCACCTTGTTGATCGCCAGAAAATAGGCGTCGTTCCAAGATGTGATGTGCGTCTACAGCGGGTTCACCACAGAAGACGCATTTGTGATTATCACGAGCAGAGACTCCTTCTCGGAAGTCCGTTCTTGTTAGGAGCTTCTCCACTATCGCCCTTCCATTAACTTCAGTAGAGCTACAGTTCTACTGTACATGAATTCTTGATCAACTTCATCCGCTTCGTATTGCTCTTTGAAATCTTGAAGGAGGATCATCATATGACCACTCCAGAATCTCAGTTGGCCTAGTTGACTTCTGAGATTGTCTTCTTCAGTTACAGCAATGTGGTCCATTAGCGGCCTTTGATTACTTTGATGGATTTGTTGCGACGCTTTAATTGTTCTCGTCGCATAGTAGACCCTGGATCGTTAATGTGATCCGTGCGGAGTCCACAATCAACGGCATGTACTCGCCGACCGGCGCTTACGTTGCTGAGATTGCTTCCGCAATCTGGACACATGACATCGCCTTCATGAGCGATGCCGTCTACGGGTAGCAGTCTCGTGAGAAAGGAGTGCGATCCAAATAAACCGCCACTGCTACGATTCTCACGAACTTGTTTGATCAGACCTTTCTTGAAGAGGGCCTGGATGTCAGGATCCTTTGTATTGTTGAATCCACGACGATTAACAGGCATGCCGCCATATCTCACATTCTTACGGATCCACAACATCAAGAGTTCGCGACGCTTAGCGCCACCGCTTAGTCTAGACATTTTTCTTCGCCTTTGCTTTGGCTCGTGCAATATCACGAGATTTATAGATGCGCTTCCGACGACGTGTGAGATAGTTAGTCCCAGCTTCTACCGCAACATGACGACCTTTGAGGCCACTAGCAACTTCGTGCTTGCGACGTTCGTCGTACATGTCTGATAGGTGGTCAGATCGAATTGCACAGTCGTACTTGTGATTGTCGTAGACAAAGCGCCAAGAGTTATTCGATTCCGACGGTTTCTCAGAGCAGAGTTCACCACACGATGGACACACGACATGTTCCACAGTGATATGGTTGATCGGGACAGCGTATGTACGGTTTACAATGTTCGCGAAGCCACGTTTGGCAGCCATTTCCGTTCGATTGCCTTTACGTGTGAGCTTAACCTGACCGTCCTTGATCAGACGCAGAAGATAAGGGTTCTTTGAGCCAATACCGCGTTCAGCGTTAACCACCATGTGGCCACGGAACCGGATGATGCTCAAAATGAACTCACGGTTTAACGCTGAAACGCCTTTGCGGTTTGACATTATTGAATGCTCATCGTCACGGTTTTTTGGGTGCCATTCTCATCAAAGAAGACGACGTGCGCTCCGTTATAGACTGCACACCATTCGCCTTCCCAGAACGGCCAAGATAGGATTTGGTCATCGCGGAGGGCTTCCATTTCTTCTTCGGTTCGTTCATTGCCTTCTTCGTCCCATTCGTCGATGTCTTCATCTTCGACCCAACGAGAATATCCTTCGATGTCGTTATAACTGTCACGACCTCCGCCGCTGGTACTGCGGACAGCACAGCGTGCTAGGAAGTTGAGGAACTCCAACATGCGCTCTTCGTCGCCGAGAAGAAATCCACACTCTTCTGATTCATAGCTGTCTGCGTCGCCGTGCATAAAAGACACAGTGACAACGTACACGTTCTTGTAACCATAAGGGTTGTAGGTGTCACCAATAGTAATGCCCGTGATTACATCAGCGGTGGCGTTACGATTAGCATAATTTCTGGCAATGGTATCGATCATTATTCACTTGTTGGATAAACGAACTTGCGGAACGTCAGAGAGATCCGCGGACCGCATACCCGGTCACTCTTGGGAATACGGTGTAGGTGAGTGTCTTGCATACCAGGCAACATCACACAGGCAGAGCCATGACCGAGACGTTGTTTGGCGGGGAATATGAAGCGTTCTGCTGGTAAATCTTTTACTCGACCTTCGCCGCGCTTTGGAGTAAACCAGATTTCACGTTCAGCACCGAGGCTGACAGTGACGATCGGATGCTCGTCAGACATTTCAGGCGAATCGTCCGCGTGCCAACCGAGATGGTGGCGCTCGTGATCGTAGATGTTGAGGAAGACAACATCGAAATCAACGCCGAGGTCAGCAAAAAGTAGACGTCGGATCATCGTGATCACAGGATCAGGAGCTTGAGAATCATACGACCGACCGAATTTCGGATCGCCATAGAAGTATGGCAGACCTTTATCGTGGACGTAGTATTCGCGGCGAGGTACATTCTCACCCTTATGCACCCAGTCGAGTTTGGTCAGCAGATGCTCGTAAGCGGCGTCCGCAATGTCTTTCGGTAGAAAGAGACCGTTGTACTTAACTGGTACGATGTCTTCGATGTTGTCCATGTTGTTAGTCCTCAGCGATTACGCGAGTGCAGAACTTGTTGTGCTTGTCGATGATTGCTTGGACGAACACATTTGGTTCTTTCTTTGGGCGGTCTTCTAACTTGGCGGAAAGGTTATGAACCCACTCTTTGGCCTGGCTGGCAAACAGAGCAGCCAATACAACAATCACAGCGATCCATCCGATAATGCACGGTACACCAATCAATTCAGAGATCGAAGTGATGCCCATGTAGATCATGATAGGTACGCCAATCATGCTTCCTACGATCCACAGAGCCATTCCTGCTATACACAGCACAAAAACGCACTTGATCAGCGTCGCGAAAAACGATGCGATCGTGGTACGAATATAGCTACAGGTTGTGTATGTCCCTTTGCTGAACCGATACGAAAAGTTGTCGTTGCTGAAATCGTTGAAACGGTAGTGCCAGCTATCTTTTGAAATCTTCATAGAGCCCTCGGTTGTGTTATTATAATCAAACTTCTGTAGTTGGGTGATTTCGTTCAACAGTGCGTTCAACCATTTCCCAATCGTAATCGAGCAGATAGTTGTGCGCATTGCCTTTCAAATTGTAGCGATGCTTCGATACGGAAATCTTGACGAATGTCCGGTAGCCTGGTGCGCAGAATGTCGGAGTTCGGTGAATTACACCTTGATCCAATAGCAACAGAGTTTTCGGCGGATACACGATCTCTGTTCCATGAACAAACTGATCCTCCATCTCTTGCATTGAAGCTGAACAGTCAGCAGACAACTTGAACGGTTGGATTGCGAATTCGGTAGGACTGCGATCGCACCAAATATAGTTGAGATCATCCGTACCGAAGCCGTCAGAATGCCAGCCAGGACGATTACCACAATCTGAGCCTGAGACGAACATGTTCTTTGCAGTGACGTACACGTAATCGTCAACGTCAGCTTCAACGCAGCCGAGTAAAGGTCTTACCCACTCGAGGTTGGCTGGAAGTTGCCAGTACACACTTCCAGGGAGTGAGATAGGCAGATACTGAACGTAGCAGAATTCAGTTGCTTCAATATCAAACTCACCGAGGATCTTTGGGGCAGTACCGTATTCCATCACGCTTTCTCCGCTACAGCAGTCCAATCAAAAGGTTCAGGAGCAACATAAGGAACTGCTGTACCTGGGTATTCAAAAACGTACATCATCAATTCCATCTGAATGAAGATTGCTCCACAGCCCAGATATTTGTATGCTGCGATGTCGTCAGGCATCTTACCGCCGGTCTTGAACAAGTGGAATGTTCGTGTTTCAAGTGGAGCTTCATTATCGACGATGGCCCACAAGGAGATTTGACCGCCATTAATTGGATCGGTTTCGCCGTCGATGCGGATAATCTCAGCGCCAACAGGCAGGTTAACCTTCGCAACTTCCATGAACGGCAAACGGTACTTGTAAATCACTTTCACGATACGGCTCCTATTTTAAGTATACTACAACTTTGGATCTTGGAAAACTGTAGGCCGAACTAACGTCCCACAGTTTTTGCATTACCGTTTGCGTTGTTTCGCGCGCATATCGTCGATCACAACTTCACAATTTGTTCTGATTCGTACGAGCATTGCCAATGCTTCGGCATCTGCTGCAATAATCTGATCTGGTGTGACATACATGTCGCGGATAAGCTTCTGAATATCGTCAATAATCATATACAGCGTCATTTCATTGATCGGCTGCATGTAATATTTTTCGTTGACAGATTCAGCGGTCATGCGTTGTTTTGGTTCGATTCGAACTTCGTCGATCCAACTTTTCTGAGACTCTTTAAGGTCATTCAGCCAAGCAAGACTACGTCGTTTTCGTTCTTCTAGATCCATTGTTGCCTCAGTGTTACGCTTTCCCCAGTTGCTTGTACAGCGAAAGGGATTTGAGACGAAGCTTCATGACGCCAGCAGTGGCTTCTTTGACCTTCTTCTCATTCTGACGAGCATTTGCCAGTTGTTGATACTGAGCGTATGCTTGTTTATAGTCCATGGTATTACACATGCGATACAGAACCGCACGCTCTTTCAGTTGTTCGATTACATTCGATGCATAGTCCAGGACCTGATCGTGAGTCAGTTGTGACAACTCGTCCAATAGCGGTTCGAGGATCAGGCGATACATTGCCCGCGGTCTGAAACTATGGGAGCCTCGAGTGCCGTCCCCGAAGTAGAACTCTTCAAGAAACGCTTTAACGTCCTGTACAACATCGAATTCCTTTTGTTTGTTGCGGAATGGAACTCCATAAAACTTTTCTGATTCACAGACTAGTTCACTAACGAAATCCAGTTCTCTCACAACATCTTCCACCGCTGGCATGGAAATATTCTCTTCCATTGCTACGACGGTCTTCAGGCCTTCAAGGACTACACGGCTGGCATTATAACTCACAATTCTCTCCGAAAACATTAGGCATTAATAAAACAAATCCGAACGTGTCTGACCGAAGCCAGCCACGCAAACTGGAGAGTTCTTACACTTGCTTGAGTTGAACGTGCAGGTGGTATCCTGCAGCGGTACGCACGACGACGAAGGCTCCTTTCGGATTCTTAACGTCACGCATTAAAACAATAGTTGGATTCACGATTGTAGTGCTACCGAACATAGCAAATCCAATCTGTCCAGATGTAAACACGTATGCATCTTTGCCTTTTGTATTCAGTTCAGCAATCGCTTCAGCCAGATCGTACTGCTTTGCAGAGTTAACGAACAGCTTCAGTTCAGTGTTGCCCTGAGTTACAAAGCGTGGCTTTGGAACAGGCTTTGGCAGGCGTTCACCAGCCAGAATACGACGAACTTGTTCCAGAGTTTCCTGCGGAACCAAGCCTTCCAGTTTTGAAGCTGGATCTACCACTGCTGGTGCTTCAACGCGACTGTTATAAACAGTCGATTTAACAGGCAATGTAGGCAGCGTAGTTTCTTCCAGACCTTTCAGCAGGGTGTTGAAACCTACTTCTTGTTTCTGATCGAAATCAAAACGCAATGCAACGTTGTATTCACCGCTATTCACAACATGGAACTTGTGAGTAGTTTTTACACGTGCCTTGGCAGTCTCAAAGAGAGCACCATTCTTGCGATTACTTGCTGCATAGGCATAAATGCGCTTTGCAACTTTGTCGACTTTGTAAGTCAACGAAACGGTACCGTTGTTGAATGCGGCGAACGCATTCTTGACACCCTGTACGAATTCTTCAAAAGTCTCGACTTTTGGAGCAACGGGTGCGATTACAGTAGCGCGGACAAATGTGGAAGCCTTATCTACGCGGAACCCAGTTCGGCTCGATTGATGCATTTTCAGATTACCAATCAACGTCTTGTACAGACCGAAGAATTGGTACGCTTTCGATGCGTCGCCAGCGTTGTTGAAGTATGCGTATAGACGGTCTTCGCTCTTGTTATATTTGAAAGTGTGAGCTTTTTGACCGCGCAATACATCTTTCAGACCTTCAATGCCGTTACCAACAGTTGGACCTTTGGCGTTGTCTTGAAACAGTGGAGTACCTGGACCCCCGGTGGAAACTGGTGCAGCTCGTTCGGATACTGGAAGAATACCAAGAAGAGCGGATTTTAATGTTGTTGACATATTTTCCCTTTTAAAGATTAGACGAGTGAATTATACAATGAATTGAAAGTTAATCAACGATAGAAATCATTAATTACCTTGGCAAAAGAGGTAATAACTTAAATAGCAGACTAGAAAGGTAAGGTATAATGCGTACACTACTATTTCTCTGCTTCGTCGCTATTTGTGGTTGTGTTTCACAAGATCCGCGTGTCCCGCAACTTCAATATGAGGTTCGCGCCCTCAAGGAAGACGTAACAGAGATGTCCAAACGACTGGACAAGACAACTATAACAGCGACGTCCGCTAAAGCTACAGCGTCGAAGAATACACAGAAAGTCGATGACGTTAAACGAATTGCCGATAAGGCAGCTGATACTGCGCTTAACGCAGTTCTTGATGCTAAAGACAATGACATGAAATCACCGATGCCGCCGTCAAATAAGGAACCGGCGATATTAAAGCCACGTGAAATTAATCACGAGACTACACTTTTTCAGAAGTAAAGGAAACCCGCCATCAGGCGGGTTCTTTTTAAGCGGGTTTCAATCTTGACAGAACTTGTCGGAGAGCCAACTTATAATTGTCATGTTCTTGCATCCCCGCTAACTCGTTTGAAATATCAATTGCGAATGACATTAGAGTATCGAGATCATCATCGCCTGTATTAAATTGGACAGTTGATGACACGGTGATTTGACTGTGATCTAAATCTTGATTCCATTCCTCCCCGTCCCAAATATAGACATCACCGTCAACAGTGCGGAGTTCTACGCCAGGAACGATGTCCATATACACTTTCTGGCCAGCTCGCCACGCGTGGAACGCTTGATCGCCAACTTTAGCGGCAGCGGTAACCATATCTGGCGTTAGCTTCCAATTGGGATCAATGTGCTTACGAGGCTTTGGAGTCTCAGTTAGCGACATTCAAACGAGCCTCAACGCGCTCGAGAATGCGACCGAACAGAATTGCAGTGTCCATGTTACCGTTGCCGAGAACTAGATCGCCAGCGAGGTTCAGAAGCTGACACAGGTCATTGTCTTCGACTGCGAAATGATCGCCTTCACGTTTCTCGTTCGGGTCACGAACAGAAAGCCAGTTGCGACCGTCGAAGATGGTTTTGCAGCCGAATTTATCAGTGCCGATATCGCCGAGGGTTGGACCGAGAGAATCGCCTGGGAGGAGGGGCGTTCTTGGAGAGGGTAGCCATTCAATGCCAGTCCAACGCTTGGTTTCTGAACCGATCGTTTGAATGTGGCCAATATCAACGTATCGACGATTCATTGCGCGCATCGCCACGTCAGTGAATTCAGCGTCAGTGTACTTAGAAGGGATTTCAATCATGTAGGGCTTTCCTTTAATTGGGGATAACTCTACATGATTGAAACTATTTTGTCAACTACTTGGCGTCTTTAAAGTTCTTATTCACCACTTCCCAGTCGATTTCAAGCGGTTCCCACATATCGAAATCAGGGTAGCGATCCACATCGTACTGACGTCGCGCAGCAAAGACTGGGACCATCAGCTCGAAATCACTCTTCATAATGTCGAACAGAGGAAGTGCCAAGATAGATGCCGATGCCTTGAAGTAGTACGATGACACCTCAACTTGCTTGCCGTGCTTCTTCAGCAACGCTAACATTTCTTTGCAGCGTTTTTGTAGAGCACCGTACAATCCCGCCAGATAATGAAACGGAGTTCGTCCAGCGCCAGTGCGATAGACAAAGCGGAACTCACGGAGAGCAGCAGATACCGCCATTTGAGCTTCGAATAGTTCTCCTGCAATTGGCCCCAATACTTTCTGTCGCTTGGGATCGCAGACTTCATCAAAGTGAACGTGTGGAGACAGCGGATAGTTGGCTTGCATCATATCCTGCAACACAAGTACTAGGGGCCGCGGGCTGGGGATGTGCTGATACATGTTTACGCCTTTGGTTTGTATTCGATGGTAACATGATCATAAGCGATTTCGATCGCTCCGTCAACGACATTACTGCCGAACGCGCCATGATACATCATGAAGTGCTGACCAGTTGACACGTTCTTGTACGGGAACGAAGAGATGCTGTCATGGAAAGACCGAATCAAATCACCTTGTTTCGTGTTATGATAGAGTTCGCAGATCCAGCCAGTAATCTTCAGGTCACCGCCGCTGCCAACGTTTTCTTTGGTGAAGATATCACGGAAGAACTCGCTCTGGTCTTCAGTATATGCCTTGGCGATCTGGAGGATCACGTAGTTCACGTCACGTAGGTACTTGCTGAGTGGTTGAGCCAGCTGAGGTTTATCGAGCTTGGCGATTGCGTTGTTCATGTCGTTGATGCACCAGGACAAGCGGTTCCAGTCTTCAACATCACCACGGAGGTCAATGAACGGAATACCACAGCAGAACATACCGTAGTCGTAGAAGTGCTTGGCAGCGTCCAGGACAGCAGCAGACATCGCGAGGTTCGCTTGCGGAGTTGCGGTCGACAGTTCAGGCAAGAACATTCCGATATCAACCGGCATACGTTCACGCAATTGTGCGATCAGCGCATCGATGTTGATGTCAGTTGGGTGATCCTGAACAACCAGGATTTCTTGCTTCTCGTCAGAAGTCGTGTACAGACCTTGATAGCCCTTCGGGTTCTTGCCGACGATTGTAGCGATGTTGCTGAGAACGACATACCAGATATCGTGCGGATGCAGAACCAGGCCGAGGTGGGACGAATATGCTTCGGCCACCACGTTGATGAAGCCAGTTTGAGTACGCTCATGATCGCCTAGGCTGCGAACCAACTTGGCATCCGGCTTCGGGTAGCGCTCGGTAGCGTCAATTGGAGCTGCAATATCACGCATTTTGAAGATGAACGACTCACCGAACTCTTTATGGCCGCCTTTACGACGTTCCTCACGCGATTTCTGCGTGTATTCATGGACTTCAGTTGGTTGGAGATCAGCGTTCAAAGCGATTTGCATAGATTTGTTCCTCTTCAGAAGTAAGTGGTAAGCCTTCACGGCGCTTTTTGTAGACTTCGAGTTTGATTTTTCGAGCAAGATCCTTTACCTGGCATTCCTGCTGCTTTCTTGCAAGCATCCCCAAATGCAGCCTGTAATGCCACTCTTTGCGTTGCTCAGGTGTTTTATTCTTCATGCTGCACCAATAGTGGGCAACATTATTGCGGTCGGCAATGCGTTCCCGCAGCCAATCATCGTGATGAACGCCAGCGTAAACTACGTGCCACTCACCACGGAAACGAAAGATGTGAGGTTTATGATCGCGAACATGACCAAACCATCCGGTGCTATTGTTGTAGCACTTGAAATCCTTGCCCTTTGTATACCACCAGTGTCCGTATTTGTCAGACATTTTCTTTCTTCTTGACTAGGCGACTGAGGGTCGCAAGTTGATGACGTAACATTTCATTTGTACCGTCGAGTTCGCCATTGCGGAATCTCATCCACTTTTGTGCCGCGTTATTGCGGTCAGCACATAATTGATTTGCCCAATGAATGTGAGATCCACATGCAACGAAGTGCCATTCGCCGCCACGAAAAAAGATATGCGGTTTATGCTCACGCACGTTTTCAAACCATTTATTTGTGGTATTATTACACGCGTAGGTCTTACCGCGCTCAAAAAAGTAATGGACTGCCATTTAGATCTCTCAGATTTATACCCTAACTATACAATCTTTCTTTTAGGGTATCAACGTATCCTTTTCACTTTCCACCAGACAAAA
>Ga0075040_1106590_pt1 | contig 12949 bp, 12 predicted proteins | sample OrgsoiRN2013_057_FD_67572 | JGI IMG/M metagenome (GOLD analysis project Ga0075040, IMG submission 67572) | Permafrost soil microbial communities from the Arctic, to analyse light accelerated degradation of dissolved organic matter (DOM) -... | ecosystem: Environmental > Terrestrial > Soil >...
ATTGTATTGATTATTGAATAAATTGTTAAAAAAAAGCCTTTTACCGTTAACCGGATCCAGGCTCTCCTGTGCCGTTGTGATGGTGATATCTGCTTTTATCTTTTTATTAGTCAGGCATGCCAACGCTGCAGCCCTACGTGCAAGATAGCCAAAGTTATAATATAAATTTATCTGCCTTTTAACTCCTGTCAGCCTCAATAGTTTGTTTATCTGTAATTTAACCTGTGTCTTAGCCGGCAAATTAAGTGGTGCCGATTGCCCCCTGAATCCAACTAGTGGGACTGGTGTTTTGGGTAACGGATCAACGTCACCTGATTCACGATTTTGCTTTATGTCCTTGACATATGCTGGCAAGGCATATTCATTATCTCTGTTTGTGCTTACTAAAGACGTTCTAAAAACAACAGCATTTTTTATATCAAGCTTTTTTACAGGGTCGCGATAATAAAAAACAATGATTTTTTTATTGTAAAGCACAGCATTAGATACCATTGCATCCAATTTCGCTTTTAGATCTTCAATTTCAATTTTAGTAAATGATGCATTTTGATATTCAAGATCGCTGTATTCAAATAAAATCTCATACAAAACCGGGAAAACAAAAAGATCGGCCTGAGCAGGGTCGTCAACCAAAATTGCATTTTCCGCCAACGACTGTTCAACAGCTTTCACTCCATATTTATCCGGATAATCGTTTCCTAAATATATTTTAAACATATTCCGATTTTAGCTTATTAAACAATCAGTTAATTATAATTACAACGTTTATGCAAGTTCACTCGCCATTACTTGTATCGTATTTACTTTTTTTGCGATTTCTCTCCAGTCAAATTTAAGTGCGTGTTTGCGTGCTGCAGTACCCATTTTTAATCGTACTTTCTCATCCGATAAAATATTAATCGCGGCGGATGCTAATTCATCTGGGTTTTGAGGGGCAACGAATATGCAGCAAGTATCATCACCATAATCTCTTGAGCCTCCCACATCCGTTACAATAACGGGCAGCCCGCAAGCCAGGCCTTCTAACAACGCATTATTAGCTGTACTGTCAATCAATGGGCAAATACATAAATGTGCATCTCGATATAGCTGCAAAAGCTCACTTTCCTGGATATTATTAAAAAATGCCACATTGGTACAATCACCCAATATCTTCCTATTCTCCAGGTTTGTTACAACGTTGAATACAACCTTACCCGGTAATGTTTGTTCTATGATTTGAATTGCGGATTTTAGTGTCTGATAGTCCCGTAGATAATTCCCAACTATTATACAATTAAACTTTTCGGTACTTTTCACCCGAGCATCAGCTAAAAAAAAATCAGTGTTTATGCCATGAGGCACAAATAGTAATTTTTGCTCGTCGACGAATTTATCAAAATAAGCCCGCTGGCTGTTTGACATTAAAATAACAAAATCAACATGTTTTAAAATTGCCGGCTGATAAATTACAGTTTGCAACACCTCCGCCGGCTGATGATAAGTAAGAATTATTTTAAACTTAAAAAGCTTTTTAAACCGCCACAAAAAAGAATACTCATTTTCTCCATAAATAAAATGAAAAACCACATTCCTTTTTTCGATCAGTAAAAAAAAACAATATAGTTCTGTTATAAAGCCGGGCAATAAATATTGAGATGTAAAAGCCAAGTTTTTATAATTCGGAAGAAAAATAAATTTGTTAAGAAATCTTCTAAATCGTTCGTGTTTACCGTTGTTATTAAAATTAGGGAGTTTTTTTACCGATAATGGCATATACCTTGTAAGTTGGTCATAGCCCGAATTAGTGCTATGATTGTTCCATCTGAACGTGGATATGTAAATATTTGCGTTTGCCATTATTAACTCTTATGCAGAATGCTCTCTATCAATAATAAATAGTGAGTATTGGGCATTCATTTATTTTGAACTGTTCAATTCTTTTATCACCTCTAAATAACCTATTCCAAATTTGGTTTCTGGTTCTAAAAAATTACCTTCGGCCCATTCATTCCAGGCTTTTAAAAAAACAATTTTTTGTTGATAGGGTCTTTTGCTTACAGCATCAATACAATGTTTTAGCATCTTTCCGAATAAAAATGGATTGGAGTTAAATAAAACAAAGGCTCTTTTCCCACTCCGTGGCGAATGATCCCAATTAGGGATAGCTACCGGATATTCTGAATCGCCATATTTTTGTTTTTCAGCCACTTTTACAACTTCTGCATAATTGTATACGCGTGGTTTTTTTAAAAAATGCGCTTTAAGCTCTACGTAGCTTTTTTTAAATATGCGGTAAGTGATTTTATCCTTTAGTTTGATCGGCATTCTGAAAATCAGTGGATGGGGAGAATGCGCTGTAAAACAATCCAGACCAAATGTGGCTAATTCATTTTCGTTAATTCCCATTCCAACAAAATGAAACCCTTCCAAACCTTCTTTTTTAGCCAAATCCTGCCATACTTTTACAAATTCTTTACAGTCGGGTATCGTTTTCGGGGAATAAACTAAAAACATGGGTTTACCATCAACCCTGATATACCTGCTATCTCTAAAGGCAGGTAATAATTCGTAAAAATGATTGGTATAATCTTCAACCCCCGGATAGGTTTGCTCCATGATCATCTTTTTATTATCGCCTACCCAAATTGCCGTCCATGAGTGATTGGCCCAGCATAAACAAAACGGAAAGTCAGGTTCTTTACTTTTCACCACTTCGTTAAATGGTGTCTCTAACAATCTTTTACCTGCAAACCAGTAATGCCAGTAACAAAACCCTTCTACTCCATATTCGCGTGCCATATCTGCCTGCGCCTTTCTTACTTCTGGCATCCGCAGATCATAATATCCTAAATCTGTTGGTAAAAATGGCTGATGGTGATCTTTAAACAAAGGCTTTGCTTTGGTCACATTTGTCCATTCGGTAAAACCTTTACCCCACTGCTCATCATTTTCGGGTATCGGATGAAATTGCGGTAAATAATATGCAATGAGCCTGGCCTTGGTTTTCTCTTTCACTTTAAATTACTTTTAATCTAATGTTTTAATCAATTTTGCCGGAATACCGCCTATGACCGAATTAGCCGGAAAGCTTTTTGTTACGACAGCATTAGCACCAACAATCGTATTTTTACCTATTGTTACACCGGGTAAAATACTTACTCCTTCGCCTATCCAAACGTTGTCTTCAATAATCACCGGGCCTTTTGAAACCAGGGGGCGATAAAGAGGTGCAACATCAAGTGCTTCTTTTATTATTTCACCGTGCGAGTGATCACTAATATATATCCTGCTTGCCAATAAAACATTATTACCAATGGAAATCTCATTAATACAGCCAATGTGTACATCGGTATTAAAACACACATTATTGCCAATATTAAGCACTGGTGTAAATTTTTGTCCCGAATATTCGTCCCAGGCTTCCAATCTTAAATTGTTTAACGCCGAAAAGCCATTACCAATGGTTATATATTGAGGGTTTTTTATGTATAATGTTTCAGGCAAGTATGCTCCTGCTCCTAATGATTTAAGTGCTCCAATAGTTTTTACCCGGTCTCTATTTTGCATGTCATAATAGTAGCGCGAGTTAATTATCTTATAAAAAATTAAGGCAATTAATTTTTTAACCATTTACTTTTAAAATATCTTTTTACCAGTGGCGGAAATATAGCTCTCCAGAAATAAGGATATCCCCAATAAATAGGGAACAAGATATTTAAAGGGTTTTCATTAATGAAATTTTTGTTATGCAAAAACATCGGGAAAAATCCCTTTAATAAATTCTTATTAATAATGACCTTACTTCGTGGATCGATCATCTTTTTTGAGATCAATTGATCCAATATCCAATTGAAGTTTTTACCAAAAACTTTATATAATTTATATCCCCCGGTATTGTCAGTTAAGCAAGCAACTACCTGGTCATCCACTACAATATTTTCTTTATCACTAAATATAATGGGCATGATCCAACTTATCTGCACAAGATAACTATCGTAAAATTCAGCTACGTACGCAGGATCCTTTATCAAATTCTTGTTGATGATATTGCCGGTAATAAAGGTGCTCCAATAATTTACGCGTTCCACAAATTTTATTGGGTCGTCGTATCTTTTATAATTGAGTGAGTCTTGAGGCTGTTTCGAGTATTTAAATTCGCCACTATATGCAAGTGCATGCAGATAAATGTTACCCCAATCATCCTTTCCAAGCAAATCAAGTATAAGCCTCAAAAATCCCGGCAGCATAAAATCATCATCAGAAAATATCCAAACGTATTTACCTGTTGCTTTTAAAAAACATCCGGCAATGTTTCTATCCGGCCCAAGGTTTTCCGGATTTTTATAATAACGGATCGGAAAACCTTTATCGATATACTTATTAACTACTGCTGTTGTGTCATCAACCGAGCAGTTATCAGAAACTATAAATTCAATATGATCTTTGATATCAATACCTACCTGCGAAAAAATAGCATCAAGACATTTATCAAGAAGCTTGTCCCTGTTATATGTAGGTATACTTATTGTTAAAAGTGGTTGATCCATAAACTGATATATATATGCAACGATCTTTGAAATTTATAAGGCTTACCAGGGATTTTTTATAATTTATCTGTTTTCCAGGCCAGCATAGGTCGTATTAATCCCCACCATTCACCGGTATATTCCTTTCTCATTTCGCCCGTTTCTTCTACCGCAAATGATAAAACTTGCTCTGCTATTCCCAAATCGTCCATCGACTCTGGCACTAAAAAAGCACTTATTGAGTAATTTTTAGTGTTTAAAAAATATGGAGGGATTTTACAAACAGATTTATAGATGCCTCTTTTTAAAGGTTTCCCAAAGTATTCATCAAAAACTAAACTTGCGGACGGGCCATTGAAGGTTGATAGAATACACGTCCCCATGCTATCAAGTAAGTGAATACTTGGGTATACTTTAGCATTGTCTTCTAAAATTTCGTATTCAAATTCTATGGATATTTCCTCATTGATGCCGAAGTTCGAAGTGATGCCCCGTGTACCAGATACCATCCTCAAAGCCTCGAAATTAGCCCTGCTACATGTTTTGTTTACGTTTATTGCGTCTCCCATAACTTGCGCCTGATTCTCTTTACCCGATCTGATATATCTATCGATGATCACCCCGGTTTCATCAAAATCCTGCAACATGCCGTGTTTCAGCAAAATTGATTTAGTACAAAGGTTACTTATCGAGGCCATATTATGGCTCACAAAAAGTACCGTGCGGCCTTCCTTTTTACTCACATCATTCATTTTACCGAGGCACTTTTTTTGAAATTCAGCATCACCTACGGCCAGCACTTCATCCACGATCAATATCTCAGATTCCAAATGTGCCGCCACCGCAAAGGCGAGCCTGACATACATACCAGAAGAGTAACGTTTAACAGGAGTATCAATATAGCGCTCAACGCCCGCGAATTCTACTATGGCATCAAAATGCTTTTTAATCTCCGCTTTACGCATTCCCAAAATGGCACCATTTAAAAAAATGTTTTCTTTCCCTGTCAATTCAGGGTGAAAACCGGTACCCACTTCCAGTAAACTTGCTATACGGCCTTTTACTTTAATTGATCCTGTAGTGGGCGTTGTTACCCGGCTAAGAACCTTTAGCAAAGTACTTTTGCCGGCTCCGTTACGCCCTATAATACCTATTGCATCACCTTGCTCAATATCGAAACTAAGATCTTTTAAACTCCACACAATATCACTCACGCCCTGGCTGGTACGGTCGTTCGTTTCGCCTATTTTTAGGTAGGGATCTTCTTTTCCACGCATCATTGCCCATTTACGAGAAATGTCGCGACTCAATGTGCCCGTGCTAAATTCGCCCAGTTGATAAGCCTTAGATAAATTTTCTACCCTTATAATAGTATTACTCATAATTTTGATGCTTCAGCTATGCTTTTAAATAGTATCTACAAAATTTCGTTCAACTTTATTAAAAACTATTAACCCTAAGAGGAAGATAACCAGGCTGGCAACTACACTGTAGGCCAACGCAAGGGGATAAAATTCACCGGTACCCAAAAAACCGTATCGAAATGTTTCAATGAGGCCGCTCAAGGGATTAAATGCAATGATAGTTCTATATTTTTCAGGCGCGGAAGATAAGGGATATATGATTGGCGTGGCATACATCAATAACTGAACCCCAAATGTAACCAGGAAGGTTAGATCGCGATATTTTGTGGTCATTGCAGTAATGATAAGCCCTAAGCCGAGCCCTAATATTGCCATTAAAATAATTACAATCGGAAATAACAATATACACCAATTAGGGTGTATATTAAACCCGGTAAACATATAATATGCAAGCAGTAATAAAAATAACAGAAATTGAATGCCGAATTTAACCAAGTTAGAAAATATAATACTTAAAGGCATGATTAAACGTGGAAAATACACCTTTCCAAAAATATTGGCATTATCCCTAAAAACAGTGGATGTTTTATTCAATCCATCTGAAAAATAGTTCCAAGCCACGTTACCAGCCATGTAAAAAAGAGCTGGGGGTGCGCCTTCTGTGCTAATTTTAGCCAGATTACTAAAAATAAAAGTGAAAATAACTGTGGTAAAAATAGGTTGAATAAAAAACCATAAAGGCCCGAAGATGGTTTGCTTATAAAACGAAACGAAATCCCGCCGTACCAGTAACCATAACAGGTCACGATAATTCCAAACGTCTTTTAGATGAAGATCGAAGAGGGTGCTCTGGGGCTTTATTTCCAGATCCCACTTTTCCTGAGTTGTATCTAAGCTCATTAGTAATGATATTTAATTAAAATGTTTGGCCGGAATTGCTTCTATGTTGCTACCGAATTTTGTTAAGAATTAATTAGGTACCTTCCATTTCAAGCGGTTTCGCAAAAGGTTCCATTTCTGTTATGGGTTTGCCAAATGCCAATTTTGGATAAGCGTTAATAGTCGAGTCCAAAATTACTTGTAATAAATAGGGCTCGTCGGGGGTTTCCCAAAGCTTTCTAACTCCTTCTGCAACTTCATCAGCCTTAGTAATAGTTGCCGATCTAATTCCATAAGCCATCGCTACTTTCTCAAAATCGGGCGTATCATAACCCCAGATGGTACTTTGATGCTTGCCCTTAAAATAGCTATCCTGGAATTGTCTTATCATACCGAGCGATTTATTGTTAATAACTACCATTTTAACCGGTAGCTTATTACGTACAATAGTTTGCAGTTCTTGTATGTTTAGCTGAAAGCCGCCATCTCCGGCCACCATTACTACCGGTTTATTAAGGCCTATGCAAGTTCCAATAGCTGCCGGCAACGCAAATCCCATTGCCCCCATACCTCCGGACGTAATAAAGTATTGATCATCAACCAGCTCCAACGACTGTGCAGCCCACATTTGATGATTGCCAACATCGGCCAAATAAGCTCCGGACTCCTTTGAACCCTTTGACAAAGTGTGCATAAATACATTAGGATTTATGCCCGCTATATCGCCTGATTCTTTAATATCAGGCCATTGCTCGCGTAATGCATTTATTTGATCATACCAATCTGTGTAACCAGGAAAAGCGCGACCCGAAAGTTCTTTTATAGCCTTACCTAAAAAAGTCTTAAGATCTGAAACCACAGGAACACAACCCTTTATGCGATTGTTAATTTCGCCGGGCTCTATATCTATGTGATATATCTTTTTATTGCCAAAACTTTCAACAAAGGCTCCGGTTTGCCTGATATCTAACCTACTGCCTATAACCAGCATAAAATCGCAATCACTGATAGACATGTTTGCCCATCTATTGCCATAAGCACCAATAAACCCTACGCGAAGTGGGTTGTCAAAAGGTATAGCATCAACTGCCATTAAAGATGTAATAACGGGTATCTTTGTTAACTCGACCAGTTTTTTAAACTCCGGACGTGAATAAGAACTTAAAATCCCGCGGCCAGCCAATATCAAAGGCTTTTTGGCAGCGATAATACTGGCGTGCAAACCATCCCAAAAATCGGCATCCAAATTGGTTACGTTATTGTAAACAGGCTTAACGAGCGGTATTTCAGCATCAATGTCAGCACGTTGCAGGTTCATGGGGATATCGATCAAAACCGGCCCGGGCCTTCCGCTCATTGCCAACTCAAATGCTCTTTCTAAAACTAACGGCAACTCATCCGGAGATTCAATTGAAAAAACGCCCTTGCATACCGGGCCAACCATATCAATGATATCCATCTCCTGAAAGCCTAACTGGCGGATAGATTTATCTTTTCTCCGTTCGTGCTGGTTTACCTGCCCGGTAATAAAAATAGCCGGAACAGAATCAAAAAAGCAACTACCCATGCCAGTGATAAGATTAGTGGCGCCCGGTCCGCTTGTCGCTAAAGCAACACCCGGAACGCCCTTAACGCGGGCAAAGCCGTCAGCGGCAAAGGCGGCACCTTGTTCGTGGTGCATAGTTACCACCTGTATTTGTCCGAATTCGTAAAGTGAGTCTATAATATGGGCTATCATCCCGCCAGACAGCTCAAATATATGCGTTACTCCTTGTTTATGTAGAAACCGTACCAGGTAATCTGTCAATTTCATTTGCTTTTAAATTTAGTGTTGGTTTCAATTATACAACTATCAATCGTTCTTTTAAATCCATTTTCAACGCTTACTTTGGGTTTCCAGCCGAGTTTAAGCATTTTATCCATTTGAGGAACAACACGGTGTACCTGACTTTTTATATAGCCACTAACAGCCTGTTCTTTCCTTATTACTTTTAACCCTTTTTCTGGATAAAGCATTGTAAGTTTATCGGCCAGATCAATGACCGAAATTTCGCAATCCTGGTTTCCTACGTTATAAGCTTCACCATTTTCGCCATGTAACATCACCAAAAAATAGCCTTTTATTGCATCAGTTAAATAGCAAAAAGCCCTGATAGCACTGCCATCACTTTTCATTACAATATCCCTGCTATATACAATATCAGATATAAAATCGGCAAATACCCTACCGTCATTCAGATCCATTCCAGGGCCGTAAGTATGAAATATTCTGATCATATTAACAGGTACCTTATGTTGATGCATCCAACTAACACACAAAGTTTCTCCAAGTTTTTTTCCTTCAGAATAGCAAGATCGTACGTTGGTAGGATCTATATAACCATAATCGTTCTCCGAAATAGGTATTCTTTCAGGGTCAACATCTCCATAAATTTCGCTGGAGCTGAAAAACAAAAATTTCTCCACACTATTTCTGGCAGCTAATTCAAGCAAATAGCTTGTTCCAAAAACGTTTGCATTAATAGTTCCAACCGGGTCAGATCCGTAAAACTTGGGGCTTGCCTGGCTTGCAGCATGAATGATATAATCTATTTTTTCATTAATATTTACCGGCAACGACACATCCTGCACAATTAACTCAATATCCTGTCTGTGTAATAACTTTTTAAATCTCCCCTCAGCCTTTTCTTTATTGCGTACAAGGGCCAAAATTCTTATACCCATATCAAACTCATCATTAAGGCCAAGCATAGTAAGTACCATATAAGCTGGCAAAAATCCATTAGCACCTGTAATTAGTACAGTTTTACTTTTTAATTTCTTCCAATCTATGCTTTCCGAAGCGATTATCTCACTAATATCTTCGGCAATCACTTTGTTTATATCACTTAATGTGTGATCCATAAAAAGTACCTTTTAACCAGTTATAATGTTTGAATAGACCAATTTCTTTTTAAGGAAAAATCCTTCGAAATATTTATATGATAATGTTGAAATAAGTATTACTCCACCAAATGCAAGAGGGTATAATAAAATAGGCGCGTTTAATTTGTATACTAACTTCATTGCAATGTTGATGATCAAAAAGTGGTACATATACATACCATATGATATTTTACCAAAAAAATCGAACGCAGAATACTCCATATTGATCAGGCTGGTGTCCAGACGTGTTAAATTCAATATGATAAACCCATATAAAATTGCGTGTATTTCCCAATAAAATCCCCCAAACCAATTTCCTGATATAACTAAAGCTGCTTCAGAGATCAAGATCAAAACTTGAAACAATTTGCTTGTAATAAATGACCTTTTATCCTTTAATTTATAATGAATGATAGCAAATGCCCCCCCGATCAACAGACAATCGAACTTAAGTCCATCAACTGAGCATATTTTAATATTTTGAAGTAATTCGTTATTATAATTGTAATGTGCAAAATGAATAACAACAAAACATCCGGTTAAATAGATCAAAATAAATGCAGCGATAAAATAAACCAATTTCTCTATCGCAAACTTTTTGACTACAAATGGCCAAAAAACATAAAAGCATTCTTCGATACCGATGGACCACGCTTGTGCACAATAAAGAATCGGCCCGATCAAAAAAACTTGTATTTGAGGTAAAAAAAGGACATATAGGAGCAAATTCGGTAAAAAATGTGGTTTTGGTGAAATAAAAGGGCTACCTAATTGCAACATTGGAACATTAGGCGCGATAAAAAAACCTATTGTCACTATTAAAAAATACAACGGCCATATCCTTAACACTCGTCGCATCAAAAACTTTTTTATGGAAATTTTTTGAGGCATCTCATTTTCTACAAACAAAAGAGATGTAATTAAAAACCCACTCAACACAAAGAAAAGGTCTACCCCTAACTTCCCAATAAGTAATATTGGCTGATAGTTCCAAAGATTTGGATACCCATGTATTGATTTAAGTTGCTCTGTATGGTGTATTATTACCATAAATGCAGCAAAACAACGTACAAAATTCAGATTGGCATAATGTACTTTTTTCATTGCAAGCTACCCTGTTGATCCAAGAAATTTGTTATTTGTTGTTCTGTATGATCTATGATCCGTTCAGGAATAGAAAAATAACTTCTATACCAGTCGACAGTTAATTTAACCGCGGACACCGCGTTATAACGCGGTGTCCAACCCAGTTCTGTTATTGCTTTATTAATATCAAGCTTTAGTAAACCGGCCTCATGAACCTGGTTTGCGGGGCTGTTTATAAAGTATTCACCACCACCCCAATTTTTTATAGCCAGGCTTACCATTTCGGTTACAGGTAACGAATCGTTAAAATGTGGACCAAAATTATAAGCGTTACTATATTTTTCGGGCTCTGCAAATAGTTTAGCCCCGAGCATTAAATATCCGAGCAATGGCTCCAAAACATGCTGCCATGGCCTTATTGAGTTGGGATTACGTATCTCTATTTTTTGATCTTGAGATAACGCTCTGATTATATCGGGTATCAATCTGTCTTTTGCCCAATCGCCGCCGCCAATAACATTACCTGCGCGGCCAACTGCAATGGCCTTTTGATGAGAGGTGTACATACTTACATTAAAAAAAGAATTACGATAAGAATCGATCACGAGTTCGGTACATGCTTTGCTTGCACTATAAGGATCATAGCCACCTAAGCGATCATTTTCCCGATAAGGGTAAACCCACTCGTTATTATGATATACCTTATCGGTGGTGATCAATACGGCATAACATGGTCCGCTCAGCTGTCGTATGCCTTCTAAAACATTTGCAGTGCCAATGGCATTTACCTCAAAAGTTTCTACAGGTATCTGATATGAAAGCTTAACAAGAGGCTGCGCGGCCAAATGAAATACAAAATCGGGTTGAAAATCAGAGATCGTTTTAGCAACCGCTTCCTTATTCCGCAAATCAGCTATGGTCGAGTCACAAAGTTTATCACCATTTAATAGATGATACAGATCAAACGCATTTTCCGGTTCAAGTGCATATCCTTTAACTTCGGCGCCAAGCATGGATAATATTTTTAAAAGCCACGAACCTTTAAAGCCCGTGTGGCCTGTAAGAAATATTTTTTTTCCGCTGTATATCGTTTGTAGTTGATCAAACATATTTACCATATTTTCCAAAGTGCTTGGTCGGTATCCCACATTTCATTCAGATCGTGCTTATCCTTTAAAGTATCCATCGGCCGCCAAAAACCATCATGCTTAAACGCTTTCATTTGCCCGGCCTTGGCAATTTTCTCCATGGGCTCTTTTTCCCATACGGTACTATCACCGTCTTTTATAAAATCAAATACCTGCGGCTCACATACCATGTAACCACCATTTATCCACGATCCATCACCTTTAGGTTTTTCCAAAAATGAATGGACTTCATTTTCCTTATTAATATCTAAAGCACCAAACCTGCCTGATGGCTGAACAGATGTAACTGTACAATACTTGCCATGTTCTTTATGGTACTTAACCAATTGCTCAATATTGATATTTCCGACACCATCTCCATATGTTAACATAAAAGTTTCGTTGTTAACATAGGGTTGTATACGTTTTATTCTCCCGCCGGTCATGGAATCATGGCCCGTATCTATAAGCGTTATTTTCCATGGTTCCGCTTGTGAATCATGTACTTCAACCGAATTATTTTTTAGGTCGATGCTAACGTCTGATTTATGCAAAAAATAGTTAGAAAAAAATTCTTTAATGATATAACCTTTATAACCTAAACAAACAACAAAGTCATTAAAGCCATTAGCCGAATAAATTTTCATAATATGCCACAATATCGGCATACCTCCTATTTCGACCATTGGTTTAGGTTTTAACACCGTTTCTTCGGACAATCTTGTCCCTAAGCCTCCAGCTAATAATACTACCTTCATATTGTTTCTAATTTTACGTATTTATTATCTTCAGTATAAGGACAATATGGCAAAGCAAATACCGTTTTATGGGTCGGATATTGTCGATAAACACGATCAGTCTCGTCTTTTTCCTTTAACAACCTGCCTTACCAAGCATACAGGTCATTCCTCTAATTTTAGGGATCACCTTTATGGCAAATTATTCAAACTGGTTTTTAATGATATACCCTGACTCTTTTAAAAGTCTTTCTTTACGGAAATGATCAACATCCGAAGCAACCATCTCACTAACCAACATGGCAAGGTCATACTTAGGCGTC